>Ga0310695_10014783_pt1 | contig 10497 bp, 7 predicted proteins | sample RumenRJG_04DNA_FD_203882 | JGI IMG/M metagenome (GOLD analysis project Ga0310695, IMG submission 203882) | Bovine rumen microbial communities from Lethbridge, Alberta, Canada - RJG_04 (v2) (version 2) | ecosystem: Host-associated > Mammals > Digestive system > Stomach > Rumen | place: Canada... | reverse complement strand
CAGCCTTGAGCTCGGCTTTGGTATCTCTCTTGGTGGAATCAACGCCCTTGATCTGGACCATCTCCATCTCCATGGTGCTGTCTTCATCCATATAGACTTCCGTGCCGGGATTGAGCAGGCGCTTGCCTGTCCCGTCTCCGGAGCCGTAGTGTTTCTCGACATATTTGACTTTGGACCCTTTGCCGACAAAGAAGCGGTGGATACCGTCATGCTCGGAATCCTGTGCGCCGCAGTTGTCGATGCCGCAGCCGGCGACAATGACAACATCACAGTCCTCACCGATGTAAAAATCGTTATACACGATTTCCTTGAGACCGCTCTGGCTCATGACGACAGGGATGTGGACGCTTTCGTTTTTGGTCCCGGGCTTGATCTTGATATCGATGCCCGAGCAGTTCTCTTTAGAAATGATATCTATATTCGCAGTTGTATTTCGCATGGCTGACTCGCCATTGGCGCGGATGTTGAAAGCTCCGCTGGGGACGGTGTGAAGATCCGCAATCTCCTTGAGAAGTCTTTTCTGGATTTCATCTATTTCTTTAATCTGAAGCATTTTGTGTTCTCCATTATATTGTATTCATTAAGCTGCACGCCCGGGATTACACCGGTCATTTTTTGGAATTGAGGACCTTGCAGGCCTCCACTGCGGAAGTGGTTCCGATCAGCGCCGGGAGGATCTCATCCCTGGGACCGCTGGCGTGGATCCTTCCGTCCCTGAGAACGACGATCTCATCGGCTATCTCGAGGATGCGCTCCTGGTGGGAGATGATCATGATGGAACTGTCATGGATCTGGGACCGCATTTTCTCAAAGACCTCAATAAGGTTCTGGAAGCTCCAGAGGTCGATTCCGGCTTCAGGCTCGTCGAAGACAGACAGCCTGGTGGCGCGGGCAAGAACGGTGGCAATCTCAATGCGTTTCAGTTCTCCGCCGGAGAGGCTGCTGTTGACCTCGCGGTTGATGTAATCTTTGGCACACAGACCGACTTCTGCCAGATACTGGCAGGCTGCGGCCGGAGTGGTCTTTTTGCCGGAGGCCAGCCTGATCAGGTCGAAGACCTGTATTCCCTTGAAGCGAACCGGCTGCTGGAAAGCAAAACTGATACCGGCTTTGGCGCGCTCGGTGATGCTTTTGTCAGTGATGTCTTCACCGTCAAAGAGGATGCGGCCGGAAGTGGGCTTTTCGATGCCGGCGATAATTTTGGCCAGGGTGGACTTTCCGCCTCCGTTGGGGCCGGTGATCACGACAAACTTGTTGTCCTCTATCGTGAGGTTGATATCGTTCAGAATTTCTTTGTTGACAGAGCCGGTGCTGCTTTCCTCAGTGACACCGAAAGAAATATTTTGAAGTTCCAGCATGTTTATTCTCCTGAATGTTGGGCTCCCCGGGGGGAGCAGGTGCTTGGTGGTTTATTTATTCTTTATCGCGCAGTACCCGGAACCTCATGGCAGTCGCGGGACAGGCGCGAAAAAAGAGCTTGTTTCATCGCGCAGCATACGGATTCTTATTGCAGCCGCATGATACGTGCTTATAAAATGGAAACCTGCTTTATCAAAGTGGAACCTGCTTTATCAAAGTGACACGGATGATCAGGTACGGTCACAGGGGGACTTAATGCAGTCGCTTCTGCCGCCGGAGCAAAGTTCCCAGCTTCCTCCGGAAATATGCAGCTCTTTTCCCAGGACCAGGGACGCGGCGACTTTTTTCCGGGCAGATTCACAGATTTCGGTCACGGTTGTTCTGGAAATATTCATCTGCTTAGCGCATTCGCTGTGCGTGATACCTTCAAAATCCACAAGCCTCAGAACTTCGAATTCATCGACTGTCAGGATGATCACGTCAGCCCCGCCCGCCTCATCGGGAGAAGGGCTGTGGGAGGGCACAAAAGTATTGAAGGCCGGCATATGGCAGATGCGCCGGCTTCTCTGTGGTCTGGCCAATGGGCACCTCCTTATACTCTTTGCTTTGATTCTTCATCGCGCAATAGCCGTGACTTAAAACAGCCGTGGGGCATGGGCGCAGAAAAAGATATTGCTTGATCATGCAGTACCCGGGACTTTACAAAGAACCGTGGGTCCACACGCAAAAAGAGATCAGATTTCCTTGAACTGCCTGCGGTAACAGAGAAAATGTTTCCGACATAAGTCGATTATAGAGGGCGGAGAGCGGGTTTGTCTACTCTAATTTAATGTGGGATTGTATCTGTATATATACAGTGTTTAATAGTGAATTGCAGCGGAGTTGCAGCAGCGGAATTGCAGAAGCGGAGTTGCAGCAGCGGAGTTGCAGAAGCAGAATTGCAGAAGCGGATTTGCAGCAGCGGAGCGGCAGAAGCGCTAGAGCGCGGAGCAATGCGTAGTTTATTCATACATGTTTGCGGGCACTCGCCCATGGCCACAAGTATGTAAGAAGCAGCGAGGAAAGCGGCCGCAAATGCCGAGCTCGCTCAGGCATTTGCGGACATTTTCCGAGCGCCAAACATGAGGAAGAAGCCACACAAGGACACCAATGTGTCCGCAGTGGGGCGGGATTCCGAATGTTTGGAGCGGGCTGAGAGCGTCGAAGACGCGACAGCACGCGTAGCTTCTTACATGTGAGTCTGTGAGCCATGCTCATAACCACAAGTATGCAAAGAACGAAAAAACTCCGCCGCGGAGGTAATAACCGCGCGGCGGAGACTTAGGAGCAAAGGATACTTAATTTAATGATTTTTTATTTCCGTGATTATCTACTCAATGATCAATTGAACGACCTTATTTGATGATCGATGAATCGAGCAGGAGATCGCAGTCCACGATGCCTTTCACACCGGAGACAGTGCCTACGGCGGAAAACTGCCACAGATCAAACTGCTTGGGAGGAGAGATCATATCCGCCCGGAGCCAGATCTTTCTGTCGAAGATATTGTTTCCCCAGTAGGCGTACCAGGTAGAATACTTTTTCAGTTTGGATGCGTCATAGTAGCACTTCAAATAAGACAGATTGAAATAATAACCCGCACGTCGTCCCGCTCTGGTGATCGTGTCGCAGAAGACCTGAGTCATAGCGGTGATGCTGGAGCGGTTGGGCCTTGCGCCATGTTCTCTGGCATATCGCATGGAATCGTCTTCCCAGTCGTAATAGACCGGCAGGTTGAGATTGTACTTTTTGATCACGCGGAGGCAGTAGTTGGCTTCTTTGATCGCCTGCTGCTTTGTGAAGGCATAACTGAACCAATATACGCCCACACGAAGACCTGCAGCTTTGGCCTTTTTGATGTTGGAGTAGAAGTATTTGTCTACATCGCAGTCTCCGAAGCCGGCGCGGATGATGACTGCCTTGACACCTGAATCCTTGACCTTCTTGAAATCGATATTTCCATTGTGCTCGGAGACATCGATCATGTGCGTGTATTTTTTGGAGTTATTGTATGCGTCGCCCAGCAGTTCACCGGTGATCTCATCAAAGCGATATCTGTTTTTCCCGATCCGCCAGGGGCCTGTCAGAACCTGGCCGTAGGTGTTCTGAGCTTTGTTGCAGCTGGAATAATACTTCTTCCCGGAGACCTTGAACCAGCCTATGACCATATGGCCGTTAGAGTTAAAATAGTACAGCTTTCTGTCTATTTTCTGAAAGCCCTTTTTGAGGGCGCCCGCATGCGGCTTGGAAGCAGGATCGAGATAATAGTAGTATTTTCCGATTTTGCACAGTCCTGTCAGGATTTCTCCCTTTCCCTTGTATCCCTTCCGAACGCTGGCGTAATAGACCTTGCCGTCGACCTTGAAGAATCCGGTCTTCAGATATCCCTTGGAATCAAAATAGTAGGTCTTCTTTTTGTATTTGACGAAGCCCTTCCTGTACTTTCCGTTAGGAGCCTGAATACGATATCCACCGTCGAACTTGACCCATTTGAGATCATCTCCGGATGCCGCACTGACTTCTGCCTTTTTTTGATCGACAAAAGCGGAGCCGTCCTCTCCGGAAGAGGCGGTCAGAGATCGAGCCGGCCCGTTTTCCCTTGTCCGCACGGATGCGGATGCGGAAACACCTGTCATGCATATAATGAGGGTGATGAGAAGGACAACACTGATTAATTTGCGAGAAAGTTTTTTCATGATATCTCCTGGTTTTGCTTCAAGGGTGAACCGGATTCCGAAAGAACAAAGAACTGTCAGGAGTAAAACTCAAAGCTGCAGGCACATGTGTGATCGGAACAAACAGCTGTCTTTCGTTTAATATTTCCCTTATGGAACTGCTGTGGTTTTCCGTCCCGGGTCATAATTCATATGAACGTAATTCACATGAAAAAAGAAGCCCGGCAAAAAGACCGGGCTTCCTTTTTATTTACACTTTGAATACGGCTTTGTAAAAGGCCGGTGTGAATAAAATGCGCGGTCAATAAGAATCTTTGCGGACGCAGGCAGAACCCGGGTCCCAAGGAAGCGCTATTGCCCCTTCTATTCACTATACTATGAACATGCTCCCCTTGTAAACAGAAAGAATTCACAGAATAAACATATATTTATTCGTATGATCCCGGAAACGTTACATTTGGGGACATGATCCGGCGTTTACAAACATGTATGAATAAACTTCGCGCTGCTCCGCTCTTGCGGGCTCCCACATCGCTGTTTATTACAGAGTATCGCTGTGTTTGATGTAGCCGGGTGCGTCTGCCTCTGCCAGAATCTTGTTCTCGTGTACGATCTTGGCATATTTGTCGACAACCTGGTTCTGAAGTACGACGTTCTCGCCGATCTCAGCGTAAGCCATCACGATGCAGCCCTTGAGGGAGGCGCCTTTTCCGATCTTGACACCGCGGCCGATGACGGAATCTTCGATAGATCCCTTGACCTCGCAGCCGTTGGAGACGAGAGAGTTCTTGACATCTGCTTCATCATAGAACTGGGTCGGGCAGGAATCGGAGGTCCTGGTGTAGATCGGCCAGTCAGTGCCGAACAGGGTAGCGGACTCGTCGACATCGATCAGGTCGAGGTTTGCTTTGTGGTAGGTCTTCAGGCTCGTGATAGGAGCGAAGAAGCCATGGTGTTCAACAGCGCGGACATTGAGTTCGCCGCACTTTGCGTTGACGATGTTGGCCAGAGTGTAGACAGAGGATGTCTCACGAGCAGCAAACATCAGGTCGAGCAGGAGATCTTTCTTCATCACGAAGGACTCCATGAAGATGTCCTTGGTATCCTCGTCGCCAAGGTTCCTGGAGATTCCGGTGACCTTCTCGCCATCGAGTGTGAGGGCGTTGCAGGTGGAATAGCCTTCCTTCGCGTCGAACACTTTGTGATAGAGAAGTGTGATGTCCGCGCCGGATTTCACATGATCCTGGAGGAGCTCATCATAATTCTGGGCAAAGACCATGCAGCTGGGAGCGATCACAACATACTCACGGCTCTGACGGCGGATATAGTCAATGTTCGAGAAGAAAGCATTGATGTTGGTGTTGTAGATCGGGTTGACCATGTCCTCATTGGGGACGATGATCTGGATCCTGCCGCGCTTGGAGTTGATGTTGTAATGACGGCCGGTGCCGATGTGGGCGACCAGCGAACGGGGCTTGGAGCTGATATAAACCTGAATGTTATTGATTCCGCTGTTGCTGAAGTTGGAAATCGGGAAATCGATTACACGGAATCTGCCGAGGAAGGAGAAAGCGCCGATCGGGCGGTAATCCTGCATGCCCTCTACCTTATGCTCAGGTGAAGATGTTACGATACCAAATGCTTTTGCCATTTTTTTGTCCCCCCTTACACATCCTGCGCCTGCAGCAGGATTTCTTTGCTGTCGGCGCTGCCGATGACAGCACCTGCGGCAATCTTCACATTGTCAGCGACCAGAGCCCTTGTGACGACTGCACCGTCTCCGACGACAGCGCCGGGCATGAGGACAGAATCAATGATCTGAGCGCCATTTCCGACAGTTACGCCTGTGAAGATGACCGAATTCTTGATCTTGCCGTCGACTCTGCAGCCCTGTGTGATGTAGGCGCGGTCGATGTCGGCGTTCGGTCCGATATAGGCAGGCAGTCCCAGAAGGCCTGTTCCGTCTTCTGTGTAGATCTTCCAGGTGGGATCATCGAGGTTCAGTTCGCAATTCTCATCGAGGAGGTCCATATTTGCCTCCCAGAGAGAATCGATGGTTCCGACGTCTTTCCAGTATCCTTCAAACTTGAAGGCAACGAGCTTGTCGCCGCTGTTCAGCAGGGTGGGGATGATGTTCTTTCCGAAGTCATGATCGGAATCAGGATCATTCATATCCTTCACCAGGAGCTCGCGGAGTCTGGGCCATGAGAAGATATAGATACCCATCGACGCAAGCGTGCTGCGGGGATTCGCGGGTTTTTCTTCAAAATCGATGATATTGTCGTTTTCATCCGTGATCATGATGCCGAAGCGGCTGGCCTCTTCCATGGGAACAGGCATAACTGCGATTGTGGCTGCCGCGTCTTTTTCCTTGTGGCAGTCAAGCATCTTGTCGTAATTCATCTTGTAAATGTGATCGCCGGAGAGGACAAGCAGATATTCGGGATTATAGCTGTCGATGAAGTCTATATTCTGCGTGATGGCATCTGCTGTTCCACGGAACACTTCAAGGCCGGAATCAGCTTTCTCGCGGGGAGTGAGAACGAAGACACCGCTGTCCTTTGTGTCAAGGCCCCACAGGCCGCCCTTTGCGACATAGCTGTTGAGCAGAACGGATTCGTACTGGGTCAGAACACCCACTACATCAATTCCGCTGTTGGCACAGTTGCTGAGGGGGAAATCGACGATGCGGTATTTTCCACCGTATGACACTGCAGGCTTTGCCACCTTGTTGGTGAGATCATGCAGACGACTTCCCCGACCGCCGGCCAGGATCATTGCTAACATTTCAGTTTGTTTCATGATGAGCCCTCTCTTTCCTGAAATTGAAGGAACTGTTCAAACTTCCCTTTAAAAATGACGGATAGGTGCCGGTCTGCTGCTGATGACATCCATTTGAATCCCATCCGCAGAACTGAAGAGGGTCTTGAGAACAATTCCTAAGCTACGCAAAGAATCTTCCGCTGCTGCCAGACCTGAACAGTGTCGGCTCCCCGGATTATTCAACCGGCATAGAATCCTTTGAAAGACCGGAAGGTGCTTTCATGATGATTCTGCCGCCCGGCCGGCTGTGATGCCCGGCTCCTGTCAGGGCGCCCGGAGAAAGCGGCTCTGCCTTTGGTCCTGCAGACGGAGGTTCCATGTGCGTCAGGTGCTGACGCACATACAAATGTCTGACTGGAGTGATCCGTAATCAGACTGCAACTTATTCATATTGTACAGGATTGAGGCGTTAAAGTAAATAATCTCTGTAATTTTGCATAAGAAAAATCCTTCTGACGTTTTATTATTTTATCTGTACGCGCCCCCTGGAAAGGACTGTAGATGCAACGCTGCGCGCGGCGATCACATTGCTCAGCACTGTCAGCGCGCTGATGCACCGCCGCGCGAAGTACAGCCAGGGTCTTCGCGAAGAAACACTGCTCCGCAGTGTGAAAGCTTCGCATTGCCGCGAAAAACACCTCGATTTTCCGCCTGACTTTGTATCAGTTAACAGCAGGCTGTAACGTTATTTCTAAAACACACCCGGTTGAGGGCGTGCATGAAAATGGCGAAAACCCCATTGTGAATCACACGATGGGATTTTCGCCGTAAAAGTCCTGGGGTTCCCGCTGAAACCGCGCGGAAAGGCCGGACACTGTTTACTGAATACTGCTGACCATTGCCGCCAGTCTCTCGGCATTCAGTCCGAAATCTTCATCTCCGCCGAGGCCTTCGGCAACGATACTGAAATACATATCGTCCACTGTCCAGATGCTCTTCGATGCATCACCTTCCCTGTTGCCAAAGCAGGTCACTTCAATTCCGTTGACATCCTCAGTCCAGGTGTTGGCATATTCTGTGTAATCTCCGGATATGTCGCCTTCTTCGGCATAGGTACTGTTACCCTTGCGGATTGTCAGGGCGCTGGCAGGGTATTCCAGACGGGCTTCTGCAATGCCGTCCATGCAGCGGTATGTCCTTTCAAAATTTTTTCCAAGATCAATGCCGGGATCTTCTGCGATCACAAAGCTGTCGATGCCGGCTCCCTTCGCTGCTTCTTCGGCGCTTGCCACATCGCTCCAGGGATTGGCGAGGCCTGTGATCTCTTCAGCAGCAGCGCTTGCAGCCGTTGCAGCGATTTCTGTTTCAGCAGCGCTTGCAGCCTTCGCAGCGATTTCTGTTTCAGCAGCGCTTGCAGCCGTCGCTGCGGCTTCCATTTCAGCGGCGCTTGCAGCCGCGACAGCGCTTTCTTCTTCAGCAGCACTTGCCGCCATTGCAGTGCCCTCAGTTTCAGCAGCATTCTCCTCCACCGCGGCGGCGGGCTCTTCTTTCTGCCCGGCAGAGCTGCCGGAACTGCATCCTGCAAGCATTGCCGTAAGCATAACCACAGCAAGGAACATAGGTAAAAAGACTCTCTTTTTCATTTTTTTCCTCCTTAATTTTTAATTTTATTACAGACATATTTGAACATTAATAAATATGAACTGAACCTTTTAATGTTGAAGGCGGAACCCGCTGCCTTCAGACGGCGGGGTGAGCCTTCCACAGAATTTTCTTCTACAGAGTTTTCTTCCACAGAATTTTCTTCTACAGAGTTTTCTTCCACAGAGTTTTCTTCTACAGTGTTTTCTCCTGCATTGTTTTATATTACGGAAGGACATGTCTGGAGAGATGTTTGGGGAAGGGACCATCCACCTTATAGGGAATCTCCAGCTCGTCCAGTATTTCCTTCAGGGCGCCGATATATTTTGTTTCCTGGAACAGCCGCATGACAGTAAGGGAAATTTTATCCCCGATAGAGGAAACCTCAAAAACCATGTGCCCATCGACAATGTAGTTAAAGTTCTCAATATAATCCGCAACTTCTCCCCAGTCCATCTGGCCGGTGTAATTACACACGAAGGTTCCGTGTCTGGCGTCCTTGCCGGTGGAGGGATTGTGCTTTTTGATAAAGGCTTTTTTCTCTTTCAGACCTTTGATCTGATCCAGTTCATCATAGAGCCCGAAGAGCTTCCTTAGCTGGCCGGCCGCAACGCTGGGATCTGTCTGGAGGATCATCAGTCCCCTGGTCATGGTTCCCAGCTTTTCCATATCCCATTTCAGCATGTCTCTGTCGTAATCGAAGAATGCGTGGCTGAGATAATCGCAGTGTGAATTCGGTATGCCCAGGTCTTTCACAGGATTGTGGGCGGTCTCGCCTCCAATCACACGGATTTTTTCCGGCAGAACCCTGTCCAGAGCTTTTGCAATGACTACAATGAAAAAGGAGACGACACTGTAGTCATTTACTTTGATAAAGTTAATGAGTGATTTCTGGTCAAAGGTAAAGACCAGATAGTTGGGATCTCTTTTAAAAGGGTTGTAAAGTCCTGTCAGGTAATCTTTGATCAGGACGGCAGGTTTCATGCCCGCATAGTAGTAAATGGGCTTTTCGTCCGGCAGAGCTTCCAAAGAGCATTCGGCGGTTTCATCCGGCAGGAGAGGAATTCCGGGCTTGCGGATTCCGGGAGCGTCCGGCAGAACGTGGTGTTTGTCGACAACATACTGGTAAACAGCAGTCATGATCCAGGGCTGGAATCCTTTTCCCCCGCAAAGCGAGTGACTCATATGAAAAAAGATATCATTGCCTTCGCATTCCACAAAAAGCAGGTGGCCGTTGACTCTTCTGCTGCCTGCTTTCGGGCATTTTTTTAAGACGGGCAGGACGACGACCTCCTTATGGTTGGGCCGCAGGACGTAGGCGCCGTCTTTGTCTACTGTGACATGGACCGCATAATAGGGGTACCTCTTGATCGCGGTGTTGACCGAGCGGCGAAGGATATCTATGTCGACGGGCTCCTTCATGGTTACGCGGGCGCGCATGACTGTGGAAAATTTTTTATCATCCTGATAAAGGCGGTAAGTGTTGATACTATATCTCATTGATTCTGCCTCTTTTCGTATTTTTGTCTACAGATAAGTCCCGGCAGGTAAACCGGACTTCTTCTGCTTCCTGATTCATTCAGGACACAGGAAACATGATACCACATCAGTCATAATAAAGGAACTTACAGGCGTATAGAAACCTTTGGGATATCGTTTGGACGTTACTCGTCACACCCTGACCAGGTTGTGTCGGCAACTTTGCGTTCGGCAATTCCAATTTCGCTTCGCAAAAACGCCGAACGCCCTCAAACTCCGGTTTTTGAGCGCCCCGGCGCTCAAAAAAACGTCGAATCTGATGGGGAGCGACTTGTAACGTTTGGACATATACACGCCCTTCGAGGGGGTGCGTACAGATAACAGTGCGCAATACACGCAGGCGAGTCTTGAATTTCCAACTGTTTTTCGGAGAGAATTAATGATATGATGTAAAGGTCAAAAGCCAGGAAAAGGCTCTGAGTCTCGTCAATATGCACATACAACCGCAGGACCATTGCGCAGCTCCGAAGGAGATGTTGCG
>Ga0310695_10014781_pt1 | contig 10498 bp, 6 predicted proteins | sample RumenRJG_04DNA_FD_203882 | JGI IMG/M metagenome (GOLD analysis project Ga0310695, IMG submission 203882) | Bovine rumen microbial communities from Lethbridge, Alberta, Canada - RJG_04 (v2) (version 2) | ecosystem: Host-associated > Mammals > Digestive system > Stomach > Rumen | place: Canada... | reverse complement strand
TTTTTATTTAACAGGTTTTGTACCTATTAAATATTTACAACATAATACCAATTATGTTGTTCAACCCAAATTGGCAGTTTTTTAATACTTTTCTATAAAACAAGGTGCATATTCTCCATACGCTGGCGATGTTCCGTGCCTGTGGAAATTATGTATATGCGTGTGGTATTGATACTGCTGTGACCGAGAATATCTGCAAGTTTGGCTATATCCTTTTCAATGCCGTAAAATACTCTTGCAAACAAATGACGAAGATTATGGGGAAATACTTTGTTTGGATTGACATTTGCCGATTGACAGAGTTTTTTCATATCTCTCCAAATGTTTGTGCGGTTGACGGGCTTGCCTGTGCGTGTGATGAAAATACAGCCTGACTTGATATTTTTCTTTGCCGCATATTTCAAAAGTTTCTTTTGGAGAGCCTTTACAATAAATACGCTTCTTCTTTTTCCTTTGCAGGAAACAACTGCCTCGCCTTTCTTTACAGCCTCAACAGTGATAAACTGCAATTCGCTCACACGGATACCCGTACCGCAGATTGTCTGAATAATAAAATTCAATCTTTCATTGCCTTTGCTTTCAGCCGCATTTATCAAACGGGCATATTCATCTTTTGTGAGTTCCTTTTCTTCGGGACAGAAAATCGCTTTTTGCTGTTTGATGGATTTGATTTTGAGATTTCCAAGACCAATAAACTCCATGAAACTGTTGATTGAGGCGATCATAGAGTTTATACTATTGACAGCATAATTGTCTGACAACAGTTTTTCCTTGTATTCTATTGCAATTTCCTTTGTAACATCTCTGCCGCCGGTAAATGCCCAAAAAGCCGTTACATCACGAATGTATTTTTCAATCGTGTTTTTGCTTTTTTCTTCCAATCGGAGATACTCCTCAAAACCCCTTACATCATTTTCGGTAATCGTTAATTCAAACATATCTGTCCCTCCACATAATTATGTAACTTTTCAGAGAACTATCAATCTGACAGTCCTCTGATTTTTTAATGTATAAGTGGGACTTTAAGTCCCATATAGTTCTGTCATATCAAAGCTCAACAATCGGCATACCTTTACTTCTGTAGTTGTTTACTTCGGATTCGTCTGCGATACGGATAGATACCATATCATATTTTGAATAGTGTTCCTCTGTTTTTTCTTCGCTGTCGGTCAGAACAAGATTTGTATAGTATTTGCCATCAAGAGATTTAAATGTTGAAAGATACCAAGTTTTCATGATTTTATCCTTTCTCCCCGTGCAATAAGCCGATAGGACAGCTTTATCTGCCATTTGGGACTTTAAGTCCCACTTTCTACTTTTTGAATGCGTCTTTTGCCTCGCTGAACAATCCCTTTATCAAGAGAAATTCGTCATAGTCCTTAACTTCTACCGTCACCGAACAAGTCTTTCCGTCTGCATGGGTTTTATAAGTGTAGCCGTTATCCTCAAGCAAACATCTGAAAATGTAGCCAAGTTCTTCATCTTTTATGTAGCCGTCTTTCCATCTGATTTCGGCATACCTTGCCTTGTCTGCAGTGTCACCTGCAGCTCTTGTTCCAATGTAACTCAATCTCATTGGTCGCAATCTCCTTTCTCGATATGGGACTTTAAGTCCCACTTGTTCGTAAGGATTTTTTCTTCTCCTTACAATGACTATTATAAACGAAATATCGTTCACATTCAATATTCAAAGTGAACGAATATTCGTTCATCTTATAATGGATTTTTGTTCAAAATATAAACTTGATTTCGTTCATATCATATGTTATAATGGATAAAAATAAATTATCGGAGATGATTATATGGGAATGGCATTCAAAATCAATGTATTGCAGGCTCTGAAAGACAAGGGATATTCCACATATCGTATCAAGAATGACAAATTGCTAAGCCAATCAACTTTACAGAAACTCAGAGAGGGCAAGCCGGTGTCATGGGAGAATATAGAAACTTTTTGCAGATTGCTTGAAATTCAGCCCGGAGAACTGCTTGAATATAATCCTGATACAGAAGATGACGAGTGATTTTCTTTCCTGACGGCAAACAGGCATAAAAAAAGAAGCCAACAGGTCAACAAGACGGTTGTCCTGCTGTGACCTGTTGACCTCTTGAAACTTCGGCAAAAATAAAAGCACCTTATCGATAGGGAATAATCGAAAAGTGCTGCTCGTAGCAAACGAGTTGCAAAAATAACGAATAAAAAAATCGTTAAAAATTTTGCTTTTGGTATTGACAAACAAAAAATGATGCTGTATGATAAAAATGTTAGTAAAAAGTAAACACCAAAAGCCCATCGCTTAACCGGAAATTAAACGACAGGCTACATCCGCAAAGGTACACAACTACCTCTAACGAATTTCTGATGCCCAAACAGGCTAACTATGCCTTTTGGATATACCGTGTCAAGTCAGTACCTTATTGCGTGAGCCGCTATGGTATTGGCTTGGCATATTTTTTGTTTTTGTGTCTGCTCACAGCAAGCTGCGAGTAAACATAAGAGCAAACACAAGTTTTCCAAACACTCTGCTCTTAATAAAAATTAAATAACAAGCAACAAGACAAACATACAAAGGCAAGTAGGATAATAGTTTCGCCACGACTTTCTGATGTTCAAGAACGAGCGAGCCAATCGGCAACAGCCACATATACCGATTGCTACCTTCCAAACGTTGGGTAAGGTCTTAATACCTGTTTAATACACAAATCAAAGTAGGTGTGTAGGGAAACGAAAGTAAAAAACCTGTAAATCGCTGCATTGCGTTGGCTACCGCACACCGAACCTTTTTGTAGGAGAAAATAGTCCTGTTAGCTTTAAAGATAATCTTATCAGAGAGATTATCTTCTGATAAGGGAATAAGAATCTTATACCTTTATCGGAGGATAATCATCCTCTTTGCAAAAAGAGCCAAAGGCAAGTACAACATCTCACCTTTGACCATTCTGCTTTTCAAGTCCGAGTGACTGGAATCGAACCAGCGGCCTCTTGAACCCCATTCAAGCGCGCTACCAATCTGCGCCACACCCGGATAACAACAGATATTATTATAGCAGACACTTTTGAATTTTTCAACTGTTATTTTTAACAAAGAATTATTATATTTTTTCTTTAAAATTATGCAAAACCGCAATTTTTAATAAAAACTGCGGTTTTGTGTATTTTTATTCCCAGCCGGCTTTGACTTTCACACCGATTTCATCGGCAGTTGTTTCAAGCTGCAAGATTTCCCCCTTACCGAGAGTTTCGGAAGCTGTCTTTGAAAGTTCCTTTGCTTGATAAGGTTTTGTAACTCCGACTATCGGCAGAGTGCCTTTTGAAACAGCATAGGCTGTGGCAGTCTGTGATATGGTAAGACCATGTTTTTTGCCTATGTCTTCGAGTTCTTTGAAAAGCGGCTCAAGCTTTTTGAGGTGCTTGTTATAAGCAAATCCACGTCTTGAAAAAAACGGCATTTTCTTTTTGGAGTTGAATTTGCCTGTCAAAGCCCCCTGTTCCAGCACCATGTACGCAAAAAATACAGCATTGTTGTTTTTGCACCATTCCAACACACCGTTTTTATCGGACTCCCTGTGAAGAAGGCTGAAATGATTTTGAACGCCTGCAATCGTGCAGCCATGCTCTTTTACAATATTGTTTGCAGTCTGCAGCTGATCAAAATTGAAGTTTGAAACACCTATACTGCCAATTTTGCCGTCTTTCTGCATCTTGCAAAGATACGGCAAAGTGTCCTCTATATATTTCGGCTGATGTAACCAATATATATCGGGTATCTTTCCGTTGAATTTTTTAATGCTTTCGCTGTACATATCATCAACCTTTTCGGGCGAAAACTTTTTTAGGGGAGTATATTTGTCGCTGAAAATAAAGTTTTTTCCGTCTGCAAACTCTGCAAGAAGCTTTTCCGCATTTCCCATGCCGTAAACTGCCGCTGTATCGAAAAGTGTAAAACCGCTTTTAAAAGCTATGTCAAAGCTTTCTTTGAGAGCCTGTGGGTCAGACTTTGAACCGAAAACCATTTTACTGCCGTTAGTGCCGCCCCCCCCCAAGCCCATGTACCGACAGCAATGGCAGGAAGTTCTTTTCCGTTGATTACAAAACTCATACAATATACACACCTTTCATTGAGAGTGGAGAATTAAGAGTGGAGTGTTGGGAGTGGAGAGTGGAGTTGTTTTTTGACACTCGAAACAGCCAAAACTCCACTCTCAATCCTCCACTCTCCACTCTCCACTCTAATCTCCGCCCTCCACTCTAAAATTAAAATTTGGTTGTGGCGGTGGTAACAACGCTTTTTCCTGCATAAATATTGCAGTTTGTGCCTGTTTTAAGAATGAAAGTCGCATTCGTTGCACCGACGATAACGGGCTTATTCAATGCAAGTCCCACTACTGCCGCATGAGAATTGATTCCGTCAACTTCTGTTATAATTCCTGCACTCTTTTTCATGATGGGAATGAGATTGTTTGTCGTTTCATGTATAACAAGAATTTCGCCCTCTTTGAAGTTGGCAAGGGCTTCTTCTTCACTCTTGCAGACCATTAAATGACCGTGTGCGGAAAGGTCGTTTACTATCGTTTGACCGCTTACGAGAATATTGCCTACAAGATGTACTTTCATCAAGTTGGTAGTACCCGATATACCCAAAGGAACACCTGCCGTCAATACGACTAAATCACCGTTTTGAAGAAGTTCCTGCTGTTGTGCAACCGTTATCACGTGGTTAATCAATTCGTCTGTATTATCCTTTTCTTCTACCATAATAGGCACGATACCCCATGACATATTGGTCTGCCGCCATACTTTTTCGCTGGGAGTTCCGCTGATTATCGGACAGCTTGGGCGATATTTTGAAAGCATTCTTGAAGTCATGCCCGACTTTGAAACAGTGATAATGGCGGCTGCACCCAAATCATGTGCGGTTGTGCAGGCTGCGTGGGATATTGCAGAAGTCACATCAGGTCTTTCATGCATATCAAGATGTCTGAATCTGTCTATGTAGTCAATATGGCTTTCGGTAATTTCTGCGATATTTGCCATTGTTTTCACGGCTTCCACAGGAAATGCACCTGCGGCAGTTTCGCCCGAAAGCATGATAACGCTTGTGCCGTCATAAATTGCGTTTGCAACGTCAGTTGTTTCGGCACGGGTGGGGCGTGGATTTTTCATCATGGAATCCAGCATTTGAGTGGCAGTGATAACGGGTTTATCGGAATTGCGTGTTTTCCGTATAATCATCTTTTGGATAATAGGCACTTCCGCAATAGGAATTTCAACACCCAAATCACCTCTTGCAACCATAACACCGTCTGCAACTCTCAAAATTTCATCTATATTATCAACACCGTCTTTATTTTCTATCTTTGCAATAATTCTGATGTCACCGCCGCCGTAGCTTTCAAGAACCGCTTTCATTTCATTTATATCATTGGCATTTCTTGTAAAAGACGCTGCCACAAAGTCAACATCATTTTCAACGCCAAATTTAAGGTCTGCCTTATCCTGCTCGCTCATAAACGGCAGAGAAAGAAATACATCGGGAACATTGATTCCCTTGTGAGAGGAAACAGGTCCTCCGTTGATGACTTTACAATGAATTTCAGAGGGGGTTGTACTCAAAACTTTGAGTTCAATAAGACCGTCATCAATTAAAATTCTGTTGCCTGCCTGGACATCATTGGGCAAATTCTTGAAAGTGATGGAGCAATGTTCTTTATTTCCCTCACAGGCTTCGGTAGTAAGGGTAAACTCCTGACCTGTTTCAAGCATGACCTTTTCGGGGAAATTGCCTGTACGGATTTCGGGACCTTTCGTGTCGAGAAGAATGGCGACAGGCTTGTTAAGCTCTTTGCGGAGTTTCTTCACAGCATCAATCTTGATTTTATGTGTGTCGTGCGTCTGGTGGGACATATTTATCCTTGCCACGTCCATGCCGTTCAGCATAAGTTCACGCAATACTTTTTCATCATCAGTTGACGGACCGAGTGTGCATATAATTTTCGTTTTACGCATAATATCTCTCCTTGCATATCGTTATGTTAATATCATACAATAAATCTTCACTTTTTACAAGAAAAAAATATCTTTTTTTGTTCATTTTTTGACAGCCCGAAAAACTCGGATTTCATGAGAATATCATACATATTTATACTTCCGCAAGCTTGAAATTTTTTAAGGAAAGTTTGAAAAATACACATATTTTATTGATTTATACGGCATTTCGTTGTAAAATTTTACGAAAATAAAATTTAGCGTTTTTACTTATTTTTGTTACAAAAAATTGTGATTAATTCCCAAAAACACAACTTTCATTCGTCAAAATTACTATTTTTTTACAACTTATTTTGAAATATCTTTTAAATTAAAATTCTTTTTTAGAAATAAGCGACAATTTATTTATTTTTTGAAATATATTTGTGAATTTCATTTGCTTTACAAATTTGAATAAAATGTTAAAATAATATCAACAAAAGTCAGTTGATGTATGCAGGAAACTGCGGAAGGGGTACATTGACGGGCTTAAAGATGACAGAACGACATTTTTACAAAACATTATTTAAGGAGAGTGATTTTTAGTGGGCAATGAAACAAAAAGCCGTTTCAGACTTGGCAGCAAGATATCGAGCATAGTTCTTTCGGTTGCGATGCTTGCGACAACCTTTACGGGACTGGGCAGCACACTCGTTCCCCAGACCAGCATTACAGTAAATGCAGCAGGAAATTACGGTCTTGCAGACAACATTCAGGACGGTAATATTCTTCACTGCTTCTGCTGGAAGTACGATGACATCAAGGATATGCTTCCCGAAATCGCAGAGGCAGGATTTACATCGGTACAGGTATCTCCGCCGCAGGCTACGGCAGGTACAGGTGCATGGTGGTGGTTCTATCAGCCGCTGGGATTCTATATCGGCTCCAATGCCATGGGTAATGAGCAGTCTTTGAAAGCTCTTTGTTCGGAAGCACATAACTATGGCATTAAGATTATCGCCGACGTTGTTGCCAACCACCTTGCAGGCGACCACAGCAATATTCAGGATGACTTGAAAGACGGTCAGTACTGGCACAGTGAACAGTACAATGCAGATGACGGTGACCGTTACAGAGTTACACACGGTAAGATCGGTATGCCCGACCTTGCAACGGAAAATTCACACGTTCAGGACTGTGTTATCAAATACCTTGCTCAGCTCAAGAGTGCAGGTGTTGACGGTATCCGTTTCGATGCTGCAAAGCATATCGGTCTTCCTTCCGAGGGCGACCAGTTCTGGGCAAGAGTAACAGCCAGCACCGACCTGTGGAGCTACGGCGAAATCCTCAATAACCCCGGTATCAGCCTTGACGAAGGTGCTTCGACAAGACAGCAGGCTATCAATGTCATGAAGGAGTATTCCAACTATATCGGTATTACCGACAGTGTGTACGGCAAACTTCTCCGTGACGAACTCGCAAAAGGCAAATTCCCCGATTCCCCCAGCGTCTATGCCGGTGCATGGATGGGTATTGCCAATACAAGACTCGTATATTGGGGCGAAAGCCATGATACATGGTCAAACAATGACGACTGGGGCAGTTCCAGAAACGTAGACCAGAACGTCATCGACCGTGCTTATGCTATCGCAGGCTCCCGTAACCATATCGCAGCACTTTATCTTTCACGTCCTTTCTCAAAGGATAAGGACAGCATTATGATCGGTGCAAAGGGCAGCACTCACTTCACAAGCAAGGAAGTTGCCGCTGTCAACCATTACAAGAACGCACTCAACGGTCAGGACGACTACTATACAACCGGCGGCGGCTGCGGTGTCGTATGCCGTGCAGGCGGTGCCGTAGTGGCACTGGCAAGCGGCGGCAATACGGATGTTACCGTTCCCAACGGCGGCGGTACGGTTACTCCCGGTACGTATACCGATGAAATAAGCGGCAGTACATGGACGGTTACCGCAACTCAGATGACAGGTCATATCGGTGAATCCGGTATCGCCGTATTCTATAAGGGCGGTGCTGTAGGCGGCAGCGTATCGGCTACTCCCGGTAACCAGTCTTTTGAGGAAAACACACTTTCCGTTACCCTTAACTGTACGGATGCGACCAATACGACTTACAGCACTTCTGAAGGTGCATCAGGCTCTTTCACAGATGGTCAGAAGATCACAATAGGTGCTTCCACGGCACAGGGCAGCTCCGTTACTCTTACTGTTAAGGGTACAGCCAAGGATGGCTCGGCACTTTCGGAAACATACACCTATAAGAAAGTAAAAGCCGGTGAGAAAGTCTATATTTACATGGACAACTCCTCTTATAACTGGAGCAGCGTATACGCTTATGTATATGACGAGAGTTCCGGTACAGCCAAAGAAATGGCAAAATGGCCGGGTACCAAGCTGACGGACAAGAACTCAAAGGGCTATTTCAAACTTGATGTAACGGCTTATAAGGATAATGGTCAGGTTATTTTCAGTGACGGTACAAATTCCGATGCCAACAGATATCCTGCCGACAAAATGCCCGGTATGAAGATAGCAGGTTCTTCCAAGCTGTTCAGTGCAGGCAACAAATGGGCTGACTATTCAGACGTTGTTATTCCTCCGACAACAGACCCCGATGTTACTGTTGACAAGGCAAGCGGTACAAGCTTTACAACAGAAACACTTGACATTACACTTTCACTTGCAAATGCAACAAAGGGTACTTACTCGATAGATAACGGTCCCGAAAAAACTTTCACAAGCACAACAAAAGTTACTATAGGTGAAGGCAAGATTGGTGACAGTGACGTTACAGTGAAAGTAACCGCAACAGACGGTTCAAAAACAACAAACAAAACTCTTACTTATACCAAAAAGTACGTTAAAAAGACAACAAGCACCTCTGCAAGTCTTGCAAATGTTTACAAGACCAATCCCACAGGCTTGGGCAAACAGGCTACTATCACCATTGACGGCGACGCAAGCGACTGGTCGGAAGATATGCTTATTGCACAGGGGGCTGCATGGGACGTTGCAAACCACTGGAAAGGCGGACATGAGAACTGCGTACTCGATACGTATGCACTCTTTGCCGCATGGGACGACACTAACCTCTATATCGGCTGGCAGATGGTAAATACAACAGATACATGGGCAAATCCCGGTGACGGTCCTTTGAGTGACGGCGGTCGTGTACTTGATGTTCCGCTTATACTCGCACTCAGCGTTGACCCCAACTCAGTAGGCATGACAAACAAAAATACAGCAGGCGGTTCTATCTGGGGACAGAAAATGGGACTCCAATTCGATACCCATGTTGACAGACTGTTCTATATGAGCGGTAAACCCGGACTTGGCAAACCGTCAATGTTCAAGGCTGCCGATGCACAGGGCAATACAGATTATGATCCTCCTTACGGCGTTGGTTTTGCGGCAGGCGGAATTGAATACAAGATGGCTACTACAAATATTTGCAGCAAAATCATAGGTCTTGACGGTACAGGCGACCCCACAGATGTTTCAAGCGACTCTGCACAGTGGGTAGACTTCAAGACAAAGAACCATGATACAAAATATGACTCTTTCTATGAGATGAAAATACCGTTTGAAACTCTCGGTATCACAAAGAGCCAGCTCACAACAAACGGTATCGGTGCAATGCTCGTTGCAACCCGTGGTGAATCAGCTCTTGACTGTATCCCTTACGACCTTTCAATGGTAGACAATGCAACAGGCGACTATTCCTCAGACCCCAGCACATCAATGGAAAAAGAAGACGTTGACATTATTACATCATCTCTTGCAAGAATCGGTGCAGGCGGCGATACTCCCGTTCCTCCTCCGACAGAGCTTCCTCTCCAGGTTAACTTCGGTACAGACCGTTCAGCTCCTCAGCTTTCCACAACGGCTCTTACCATCAAGGGTATCGGCTACGGCGGTACATCTCCCTACAAGTATGAGTTCTCCGTTGACGGCAAAGTGATTCAGGCTTCCAGTGCAACTGCGTCTGTTTCATGGACTCCCAAAACAGAGGGCAAACACACTCTCAAATGTGTCATCACAGACTCAAAGGGTGCAAGTGCTACTGCTACAAAGACATTTACAGCAGAACCGGGCGATGGTCCTGTTCCTCCCGATGATGAACTTGTCAACAAGTCAAGCCTCAGTTCGACAACGATTACAGCAGGCAATTCCCTTACAATGAAAGGTGCAGCAGCAGGCGGTACAAGTCCTTATCAGTATGCTTATTACTACAAGCTGAAGTCTGCAAGCAGCTGGACAACTGTAAAAGGCTACAGCACAGCAACAAGTGCATCTGCAACAATTTCTACAGCAGGCTCTTATCAGGCTTGCATTAAAGTAAAAGACAGTGCAGGCACAGAAGTCAAGAAGTTCATTGACTTCACAGTTACGGGCGGCACGAGCTCTCTTACAAACAAATCAACCGTTTCTGCAACAACCGTTACTCTCGGCAATGCAGTTACTGTAAAATGTGCTGCATCGGGCGGTAAATCTCCGTATAAGTACGCTGTAC
>Ga0310695_10014780_pt1 | contig 10498 bp, 7 predicted proteins | sample RumenRJG_04DNA_FD_203882 | JGI IMG/M metagenome (GOLD analysis project Ga0310695, IMG submission 203882) | Bovine rumen microbial communities from Lethbridge, Alberta, Canada - RJG_04 (v2) (version 2) | ecosystem: Host-associated > Mammals > Digestive system > Stomach > Rumen | place: Canada... | reverse complement strand
ATCATCAACGACAACAATTTCAAGCTCATCAAAAAAGTCTTCAAAAAGGAGCTTGCTTGAGTGTATCGTTTTTTCGATGGGGCAGCCTAATACCCCTGAAAGTAACATTTCAGGGTTTGGGCGGGCTTTTAAAGAGCAAGCTCGCCCTTTATTTATGGGCATTTGCGCACATTGATATGATGTACCATTTCTGTATCTGTCAACTCACTATTTTGAGAGGCGAACAAAGTGCGAAATCATTCCATTGTTGACTCACCGCGGCAACAATTTCAAGAAACATTTCATAGAAAAAACAACTCAATTTTATGTAAAAAGTTACGGAGAAAAGCGAAATTCTCCGTAACTTTTTACACTCTCTGGCACTAAAAAAGATAGTAGAAAATGTATCGGCCCCAATATCACAATCTATAATCCATCAGTTCCTTCCCTATCGAGTAAACTGGCCCACCCTCTACGAAATTACTATCGAAAACACGATGGGTAGAAATGAGTCTGTGAATATCGAAATGCCCAATGGTCACCTCTTCATCAAAACGGAACACAAAATAGTCGCCCTTAGGCTCTCGCGGATAAAGAGCCTGCCGCATCCTGTCCTCACTCATTTCCGCAAAGTCGTGGATACGAAAAACATGATATTTGTTTTCTTCCTCATGCCCCTCTTCATAAAGTATGGCGAATTTTGGCCGCATCTTCCTGATTCTGCTTTTTGGCATGGCTCCCTGGCGCGTTGGATCTAGACGTACATTGTATATCAGCGAACCTCTGTCATTTTTACCCGTTATCCAATCCCAATGCTCTTGGTCATGATACAAGCCGACCACAAAATAATCATCCAGATAGCGTTCCACATGATATTCTGGCAACCAATCCTTTGGCACAGGTGAGTAAGGATGTTCTGCCTGATATTGCGCCACTTGCTGCTCCAGCTGTTCCTTGGGATTCTCACCCAGCGTCACGCTCTTTATCTCGAAGAACTCGTTAAGCAAATGATATGTTTCAGAATCTTTAGTGTCTGCTCCCTCGCGCTTTTCCAAAGCGAGTGCATACAGGTTCCTGTCGCCATACGGACGATATAACTTGCCTTGCAGTTCTTTGAAATGATCTTTGATGAACTGTTCGCCAGCCAAAGCATTACCCTTGCTCTTCAAAGCAAAGAAGTCGAACTTGTCTTGCAACACTTGTCTTATTTCGCTGCGGAAGATGTCGCGCACTTCATTCCTCCATGCTGCTTTTTCATTCTGCTTGTTGCGGGCATAAAGGTAGAGCACATAGAGGAAGTTCACATCGTAGTGTGATAAGATCAGCGTGTCACGGTCAAACAAACGGTCTTCAAACTGGAAAGAAGTATAAGTGTGGTGTTTGGGATGAACCTCGATGTTCTTGCTGGCAATGTATCTGCGCTCCTTATCGACGAAAGCCGAAATGAAAAAGTTCGGTATCACGTTGTAGCCTTCTGTCAACGGGTCTTGCTCATCGTCGCGTAGCCTGATCTTGCCGTATTTCTCCTTATCCTCCCTATATGCGTCCTTTTCCTCATCCGTCCAGCCTTCTCGCTGTCCTTTCATAAAGAGGTCAATATTCCATTGTATGACGTTTCTGGCATACGTGTATTGCTTATATACAGATTCACGACCCAACGGATGACCTGCCTTGTAATATTTCGAATCACCGATGTAGTATATTTCGTCTTGCTGCTCGTTGCTATGTGTCAGCCCATAATAGGTGTACATATGATCCACCCGTTTACCGTCTGTCTGTTCTTTCAGTCCTCGTGGCGGGTTCTTCTCACCGATAAGTTCGTCAATCATTGCCTCAAACACATGCTCGAAACTCTTAGCTAATAAATATTCCTTCTGGTCAGCATTTACCGCTATCCGATGACTCGTTTCAAAAAATGCAAAGCACAGATCCCACAACTGTAGAGTCTTGTCGGCAAAATACTTGTATTTGATTTGTCTCAGGTGTATCTTACCCCTGCCTTTGAGATAGTTCTCAAACTGATGTCCTTTTATCAGTTCATAGTTGCAGTTGATAGGTGTCCTAAAGCCGTATGTCTCGTTCAGGTAGTTCAGAATACTGAAGAAAATCACAAATAGTTCTTCTTCGTAATTAACTTGTCGCTTCTTGTTCACAGGGTCAAGGTAAAGCACATCGTCCTGCTGAATCAGAGGCTGCGAACGGCTGATGGTCTTGCTCCAGTTTATTTTGTTCAGTCCTGAATGCAGGTTTTCGATGGTGAACAGGAAGAAGTTCTGATTCTCCTGATTAAAGCGGATAAGCGAAAGTACGATGTCCAGATACGTGTTTATCTCTTTTCTTCGCCCTTTACCTTCTTGCGGTAATTGGCGGTAGTATATGACTTTACTCTCCTTATTCAACTTACGATAGACGCTCAGCGAACGGTAAATCCATACAGCAAACTCATAGAGGAACTTCCTATAATCCTTAGGCAGATGTCTTTCCTGCCCTTCTTGGGTGATGATGTCCTCCGGCTTGATGTCTTCGCCGGTTTCCTTACTCACTACATTTGCCAGCACCTCATGCTTGTTCTTGTCAGTCAACAGTACTTTGGGCAGGATGAACACACAGTCGCCAATGCTCGGATTATAGTAGTAGCCAACATAGCTGACGCTGATCTTCTGTTCAACGTCCTGCAGCGTACTGATGTCTTTCAACACCGCCTGTACTTTTGCCGCTTCGTACTGATGTTCCTCAAAGATTATCCGCATCAGTTGCTTTCTTTCTTATCGTCACCTTTCCAGGCCATTACATGCTCAATGAACTGCTTCACCACATCATCTACAACGTTGCCGTCTTCATCGTAGAACTCGGGGAAAGTCAGGTCTTCTTCCTTACCATCCTCCTTCTTGTACTTGAATAGGTTGGCATCATCAAATCCATAGTCCTTGAACACGTCATTCCACAAATAGAATAGAACTTTCGATACAAAGGTCTCAGTCGTAATCTTCTTTTCTTCGTTTGCCTGACAGAAGAAGTAGCCCAGCTGCTTATCTGCACTGGAGGTCATGTTATTGATAATCTTATTAATCTGTTGAATGAACCCATACCAGTCCTGACCATTTGTTTCAATCTTCCAGTTCAAAGGAATCTTCTTTCCTTCGGCATCTGTTTCGTATTCTCCATTCTCGTTTTTCTTATAGCCATTGGTTATCTTGATGTACTTCCATTCCCAACGGCGTTTGAATGCGGAATCAATAGGGAACAGACTTTGGTCACTGGTATTCATCGTGGCCCAGATATAGAGGTTTGGAGGCAGTATAAGTTCTTCGCCTTTCCAAACAGAGTCTTTTGGGAAGTTTTCTTTCTGCTCCTCTGTCAAAGCCCCAAAGCCCTCTTTCTTATCCGAGCTCAGGAATTTGCGGATGTCATCATCTGGTGCTATTTCGTATTTTGAATATCCTTTCTCGTTTCTGTCAAGCAGTTGGAACAAATCACCGAATATCTGGGCACAGTTGCCGCGATTGATTTCTTCTATTACGAGGAAGTATGGCTCAGGCATCTGTTTCCATGCAGCACAGTAGGCTTTCAAGAATGCCTGTGGCGTGAAACTATACACTATTTTGTTATCCTCACGCTTTGGTAACAACCTACAGAACTTTAGATATTTGTTAATTTCTACTCCATAGTTATCTGAAACTCCAGCTAACTCCAAAAGTTTGGTTACGTTCACGCTCATGTATTCGCCATCAATATAGGGATAAAATTCCAGACAGAATTTTTGAATACCACCAATCTTCCCAAACTGGCTGTCATTATAATATGTTCCCAACTTTTGGGCAAGATCTTCTACAGATAGATTCAATCGCTGTATTGAGCTTGAGCTCGACATTCTAGGCTTGTAGACTCCAACGAATGAAGCATAGTCACTATCTGGGTGAAATGTTGTACGGGTATGTGCTACATCTTGCACAATTCTATCAATCGTGTCTGATTTTCCTGTTCCTGGTGCACCAAAGAAGATTTGCTGGAGAGGTTGATTTAGAATAGCAGAATCATTATTAAGTATTTCACCCAATTCGTCTTTTATTGAATCATAATCTATAATCTTTCCAATCTCATGCGGTATACGTGGTACCCATATTAAATGTTTTACACGTCCTATTTTACATGAATAGAATTCTGAAGTGTGAGCAAATATGGCTTCCATTGTGGAACGTACATTTCCACTTCCATTCAAAACATTGTCAAATTTGAACGGCTTATTTTCTTTTATACTATTTGCTAAGGTGTTGAGTATATCTGTAGTCATACTCGCATTTTTCTCGCTACCATCCGCATTGACGCGAACTATATCTACCTTTACGCTTTCTCTATCAATAGATACCAGTTTTGCTTTACTATCCCCACCGCTTACATAATCGAAAGCGACATTGATAGGGAGTTCTTCTATTAAATCAAGAATGTGGGCCGTTGTTAAAATCATATCTCTGGATTGTTTTGATGAATATAGTCATATATAGTTTCAGCCACACCCCGTGCGGCAACATAAGGGACACCATTACCTATTGTTTTGAAGGCATCGGTTAATGTAATATCGGGGGGTAAAACAAAGTTTTCAGGAAGCGTTTGTATTGCAAGAGCCTCCGCTGCAGATATTCTACGTGGTAAGAATGGGTGTATATGCACCTCATTATTGCCATAAGCTGCTGTAGGAGAGTACCTCCATCTATGCAACCTCTTGTAGCATTTCTTCTCTACATCCCCCTCGTCTTTTGTTTCAAATCGTCTTAATCCTGCACGAGGTTGGAAATACATGTTTCCGTTAGGATGATGTTCTACATCATTCTGAGTCCACCAATGCATTATGGTCAATTCCTCAATAATACCTTCTGGAACTGGAGTTTGAACACCTTGCTGATAAGGTGATGTTTGAGGCCAAGGTAATGCTTTGACCTCTTCCAAATTGTAACGCAGATGCTGCAACCATGGAAAATCTAGTAGTTTACCATTGTCAACAGGTAAATGAAGAACATTGATTGCATCGGTACTAAATCCAATAAGAATAATTCTGTCACGATCTTGGGGGGCACCATATTCTATTGAGTTGATTAGCCTCTCTGCCAAACAATAACCATTGTTACGGAACTGCTGCTTTAAGTGTTCAAAAAATGCTCTATGCCTTGCAGTTCTATATAACCCCTTTACATTTTCAAAAAGGAAAAAGTCTGGTTGTGCGTGACAGATTAAATCCGCATATGTCTGAGACAGCTTACCATTGTCACCATCTCGTCCTCTGTTTTTGCCAGCAACACTAAAATCTGGGCATGGTGGCCCTCCTATAAAACCTGTTAAATCATGTTCCTTTGATTCATTAACAAGATTTGTCAGGTGCTGCATCATTTCAGGATGTTCTCCATCTATATAGTGAACAATATTTTCTACATGGTGTCCATAAACAGGTTCTGGCAAATTCATATTACGCCGAGCATGTTGGTACACGTCATTGAATGCTTTGTGAAATTCATTCACAAAAACGACATTATAGTGACCTTCAAGCTCAAAGCCTAAGTCCAGAAATCCTGCGCCTGCAAAGAATGAAAATATATTCATTAGTTACGACTCCTATTATTATAAATCCGAAAACACCAATGTGCTTTCTCCGTCAAAAACTAACGCCTCTTTATTATGAACCAACTCAATAGCTGCCATCGGATCAGTAGCATCTAAGGCTACTATTTGCTCATCATAAGTTGTGAGCATCTTTTCTTTCGCTGCATCGGCATTCTCTCCAGCTAGGAAACTCTTAAGTCCTGCCAAAGCACTATTGACAAAAGGCTCACGTTCACCTCGCACATTAAAAGTGTCGTTATATCCGACGAAGAATCGTAGCCCAAGGGCTTTCAAATGAGGATGAAGATTCTGGGCACATAAACAGGCAACGCTATAAAGACCCTTGCCTTTGAAATTATAGTTGGTAGTTCTTGTAGAGACAATAACTTCGTCATCCTCATTATATATCCCATCAACATCGCCGTGAGCAGCTATGAAACAAAGGTGATGGTCCGGCATAGCACCAACAACACTCTGTTCATTCAAATCTGGAGGACAGACGGAAGAATAGTCAATGCCATTATCAGCACAGATTTGTTTTGCTTCATCAGCACACGATTCAAGAAAGTCGTGAAGCACAGTCCCAGAATCGTTGTTATATGCTATCAATACCTTTCCCATACTTACTTCTTCGAACGGTTTAGTTGATAGATATAATACTCATTAAGTTTTTGCTCGAACGACTTCCCGACAGGTGTCTGTCTTCTTAACTCCACAAGAATATCTTCCCATGTGTATGTCTTGCCTGTAGATGCTTCACTAAAGGCTTCCTTGTTATTGTCTTCTGGATGGCGGATTAACCACTGCTCAAGAACACAGTCGAACTTGGTACTCCATTGAGTACGTATTTTGTCTATGATGGCGACGACAGATTCAAAATTGTCATTACTTCTGTCCAAATAGAAAAAGTTCTCTTCATTCATCATTTCAATGATTGAATCAAGAGGGATATCTGTGCGCAACTGATTGGCCGACATCATCACAATATAGAGCAGAGAAGTCTTTTTCCGGATCTCCTTCAACAAATCTATGCCTTTTTTATGGTGACCACTGAAATTCCAGTCAATGAATACAATCATTTTATTATTCAGGTTTTCCAAAACATATTCCAATCCCTTATCCGGGTTTTGGAAAACATGATTATAGTCAGCATCCTTATAATGCATCCTTATATTCTGAACAAAGGGTTCTTTCTCTGTCAGATTATCGTCAATGATAACTATTTTGAAATCCATAATCGTTTATTTTTTAAAGGGTATTGTAATTTTTATTGTTGTTCCTATTTCACCAAATTCGCTGTCAACAACAGCAACCGACCCGCCAAGAGACTGTACACGTGTCTTAACAATATATAGTCCTACTCCGGCACCTCCCTGTTTTTCTGTTGTGGTATAATACAAGGCAAACACTTGCTCCCTGTCTTCGCAAGGGATTCCTACACCAGTGTCAGATACGAGTATTTCCAACATGTCATTTCGTACCTCGTATGAGCATCGGATTACCTTTTGGCTAGATGCTGTCATCGCTTTCACAGAGTTGTCTATAAGATTCTGCAAAATATCCCTGAAGAATTGTCGGTTCGCATTCAGAACCAGTTTGTCTGGGAAATCTGTCTGCAACAAGATTCCTTCACGCGAAAAAACATCATCATAATCGCTTAGTATCTCTTCGAACGTAGTTTTTAAATCAACCTCCTCTGGAGTTAGATTTGATTGCGAGTAACTGAGCATATAATTGATTACACGATTGAGCACCTTGAAGCGTTCATACATTTCCTTGGAATAAAGTGAAAACCATTCTTCCTCATCTGGATTTGGATAATATCGATAGAAGAACTCCACACGATCGCGAATCTGATTAAGAGTTGTCCGAACGGCATGGGTGATGTTAATGGCAAACTGCTGTAAGGACATAATGCTCATATAAATATTCTCCTTACGCGTAAAATCTTCCAAAACTTTTTTCTGTTCGCTGATAGCAGTCTTTACACTGCGACCTGTCTTGCGGGCTTGCTTGATTAAGGGCTCTACCGCAGGCTTCAACTCGGGTTTTTGAGCTACCATATCATTAATAGCATCCACCAAAGAGTTGATATCGTCAGATGCAGCTTGAAGGCCCTCTTGGGCATTATTGCGTCTTGCTGAACGCATTTCCACTTTGTAATCTTGAAGAGCATTAAGTTGAGTGATGATGAATTTCTTCATCTCTCGATACTCTTCATTGTCCACAAAGTCTTGTCGGTTTGTTGCGTCAATAATATGAGGATTACCATTTTTTGTGATGTCAATTACTCCAAGGAATTCACGCGTTCCTACCCTGCTAAAAATATCCTGCCAAACTCGCTTGTCAATTCCTAACACATCACGTTTCTGGTCAGGATTCTCATTAGTTTCAGCAAAAGGTGTTGCAATAATCCCATCTCTATAAACCTTAAAACCATCTATAGGATCATTAGGAAATGCTTTACGGTATTCTCTACGAGCGGCTTCGTCAAAGAAATAAATTCTTATCCTTATTCCTCCAAAGGACTTTAAAGGAATCAGATGGTATCCAAAGGCGTTCTTTCCCTTATCATAGAAAATGCTTTGCTGTAGCTTCTTTTCTTCGTCAAAATCAATATTCAAAGATAGGGTCGCATTGTTGAAATCATCCAATGTCCTAACACTCTCTCGGTCTATTTCAAATTCTGGAGCAATTACGCGTACTTTAAAAGGATAGCTTAAATTCGCAAACGGCGATACAATCTTGGATATTTCTCGCATCAAATGCTCAATTTCTTTTTTTGTCCAAGGCTCTCGAATAGAGGTGATGACAAGCTTTGTGCCAGACGCGCTGGTGTCGTCCGCATCTACATATGTAAATGTGTTTTCTACATCCGTAAACAGCCGCATGCTTGTTTCTTCTTCAGGCTCTTGATAATATGAAGTCCAGTCAATATCAACTTGAAGCCACTTCTCAGCACCTTTCTTTTTGGTGATAATAGAAACATTGTCTCCAAGTTTGTCAACAGCAAAACGGCCAATACCTTTTTCACCAACACATTTTCTGTTGTATGGCTCTGGTGAATAAGGATGAGTACGTTTACTTGAGGTTCCTATAACCATCCACTTGTCTCTAATGTCTTCAAATGACATTCCGTACCCATCGTCTTCTACTCGAATGACAGACAGACTTTTCCCAACTCCAACATTCTCAAAAATTACATTTACATGCTGGGCATTTGCATCATAGCAATTCTTCACCAACTCAAATAGAGCAGTAACGCGATCTGTTATTAAATCACGACCGATTAGCCGGAATGTGCTAACGTCAAATCTCCATTTTAATGTACGGTTGTCATCCATTTTATTTATGGGTTCTAATATGTTGCTTAATACTTTCTGCAATAACTTCACCAAGTCTCGGAGGAACAGCGTTCCCTATATATCGTGACGCTTTGGCCAGAGAAACCTCTTGTTCGTTAGGGAAGAACTTGTAAGTAGCTGGGAATGTTTGAATCAATGCTGCTTCACGAGTTGAAATGGCTCTGTTTTGTTCTGGATGCCCAAAACGACCATTCCCAATACCCGTACACTCTGTTGTCATTGTGGGAGCCGGTTCGTCCCAAACCATACGGCCATAGACACTGCCAAAACTCTTGCCTCCATCCTTCTTGTGGCACTCCAACTGTAGTTCTTCTGGCCAATCCTTCCAACTTCCACCGTATGGAGTTGCTATCATTCTTTGCATATTCAGTGGCGACAGGGCTCTACATCGATGCAACGGATCTTCGGAACATACTTCTCCAGCCTCCAGTTCTGGCAAATTGCCAATAACATCTTTAACGGTAACGTATTCTTCCTTTTTATGAGTCGGTGGAATCAATTCAATTTCACCAAGGCGAGAAGCCAACAGAACCAAACGTTTGCGAGTCTGTGGTATTCCATAATCAGGACAATAAACAACCTGGAATGACACATGATATTTTTCGGACCGGAGTGTTTCAACGAAATCCCCTAACACCGACCGTAGTTTGAATGAGGTAATTGCAGGAACATTCTCCATCGTCACAATATCCGGTTGTACATCTTTTACCAGACGTCCGAATTCATATAGTAGATTGTACTTATCCTCATCCTTTTTCTTGTTCTTAAATGCATACGACGAAAAGGGCTGACATGGGGCACAACCAGCTAACACTCTGACGGATTTCTTTGAGTAGAATGGGATGATGTCTTCCTTTTTAACCTGTCTTATATCCTTGTAAATGAACTTTGCTTCGTTGTTAGTTTCATATGCATATTGACAAGTCCAATCCAAATCGAAGCCGGCAAGGATTTTGAAGCCTTCGGATTTCATTCCGTAGCTTAATCCACCAATTCCACAGAACAGGTCTACGACCTCTATTTTAGGAAGTCTTCCACGCCTCTTATGTTGTTTCGCTTCCTTCATGTTTTAATCTACTATATTTTGAAGTAAGAACTCCTTCAGTGGCTCCAGATACTCTGCATCCAGACTCCAATGCAGGGTATTCTCATAATTGCGGTTTACCTCTTTAATGAGTTCTTTCTGTGTGTTTGACTCTCCAAGCAGTGCTTCGAGATAACCATATATTTTGGTCTTCTTGGCTGGTGTGGTCAAAGGTGGAGGGGTGCGGCCTGGAATATCCAGTGTCACAAGTTCCTTTTCGTAATTTTCCCAACAATCAAAGATTGGGCGATTGTTCGAATTGATAATGTTCTCCAGTAAGTCTTCCAATGCTCCTGTGTCTTGATTGTTTGGCAACAGGAACAACTCAAATTCCACTTCGTTTGTCTGCTGCCATTTCGCAATCTCGTCTTTACGGGCCAGGAAATCCTTGTCTGCATCAACGATAACAAGGTTCACGCCACCATTTGCTGTCATTGAACGCATACGAAGAGCAGAAGCTTCCGTTTTCAAGTTGTCC
>Ga0310695_10014779_pt1 | contig 10498 bp, 7 predicted proteins | sample RumenRJG_04DNA_FD_203882 | JGI IMG/M metagenome (GOLD analysis project Ga0310695, IMG submission 203882) | Bovine rumen microbial communities from Lethbridge, Alberta, Canada - RJG_04 (v2) (version 2) | ecosystem: Host-associated > Mammals > Digestive system > Stomach > Rumen | place: Canada... | reverse complement strand
ATGCTCATGGTGAGGACGCCCCTTTCCGTGAGGTGGTGGCGGTGGTGGTCCATCGTGATGTCTTCCATCAGGTGGTGGAGGTGGTGGCATGTGCCCATCCTCGAACTCCCCTGGCAACGGGTGGTGAAGCGAATCCAGTGGCATAGAGTCAGTAACAACTTCCTCCATGTCATTGATATAAGAGTCAGAGGCATTCTTCCTGCCACCACACGATAGCAAGAGCGCTACCCCAATCAATATGTATAATACCTTCTTCATTTTTCTTCAGTCTTCAGCCCTCTTCCATCAGCCCTCAGCCTTCTTCATCATTCTTCTTCATAGTCATGTCGTTTTTAGTTATAAATGCTAGTCAAAGTAAAAAACAGGCTGCTGTCCTTTCTTTTTCATCTCAAGAAGCTCTTTCTGTATTTCTTTCTCGTCGTCGTTCTGGGGAGTTCTCTCGCCTCTCCATAAGTACATCGCAACAAGGTCTTGGTCTAAGAACTTGTCATTAACATACTCTTCAAAGGAGTTGTATTCTTTCAAATTGGCTCCAATGTACATATCTTAATATTTTAGATCTGTTTTAATCGGCTTATTAACCTCTTTTCATATTGGCTCATCTGTGTACAATAATCCTTGTAATTCTGAGCGGGAGAATTCACAGTGATACCATAAATGTTCATGCTGCCACCAAAACCTTTCAGCGTCTTTTGTTGTGACTTATTCTCCTCAATTTGATATTGCCAAGGCACTATGAATCCCCCATGATTAACAGCCAGTATATACATATAGGTAATCACCTGATGCAAGTCGTCGCCATCGATATTCTGCAATTTCATGTCGGCATAGCGTTTATACTTGGCATCGAGTACAATGTCTTCTTTATAGAAATCAGGATAACGTGTTCCGCTACCATCTGTAAACAACGAGATTTTCCCTTTGTGAATCTTGTTCTGAGGATGAATGTATCCTTGGTTCTTCAAGATGGTATTTACATACTCTTCCCATAGCCAAGCACCATCAAAGAGCACCCCGTATATCTCATCTTCATTACGTCCATACTTAATCTCTTCAAAGCGTAATATCTGCATACAAAGACGCTGCAGGTGGCGATATTCGCTAAAGAAAGGATGACTCAAAGGACGGAGATTCTGATTAATTACCTTTCTACGTTCATTTTGGCTATATGTAGGTGTAGCCTCTCTGATAAGCGTAACAGCATCTTTGGTTAAATCATCATTCATTAGGATTCCACCACCATAAGGATGGTTAGAAATAAACTCAATGGTATGACGTATCAGCTGGGTAACGTGATTATCGTAAGCATATTCTCGTGTAGAATAAGCCACCTTACCAGCAAAGGGCACATTCATCTTGATGTGCCTGGCAACATCTATTCTTCCCTTGATATCAGCATCATTATATTCTCTAGTCTGATACTCTTTGTAGAGTCCTTGACGCATAGCACGCTTCAAGAATGCAGGGAAGAGATATATCAGGAAGTCGAAGATGCTCTCTTCGTCAGAATGATATTTCAAATCGAAGAGATTGATGGCAAATACCTTCTGAAGCATATAATGCAGGAAATAGTCATCATCGCCCTGCGCAAAACGAGAGTGGATTCTAACTTTGGTATCGCCATATCCAATAAAGCCCATGATATTGCCGGTATAGAGCTTGTATTCCTTAACCTCACAGACATACTCCTTCCCTATCTTGTCCCCATACTCTTCAAGATCCTGGGGAAAGATTAGCAAATTGGGATTGTCATCGAGGCTAAGCTGGCCTATAGGTTTTTCTGCTATCTTCTGAAGATTCCCCAGATGATACTCATCACTGATAGCCAGTCCTTCCCAATTATTATCACTTATGGTTATGGGCGAGTCCATCTATCGACTATTCCTTGTTATCGTATGCCTCCTTAAGTTCTTTCAATTGCTCTTCGGCATTCATATTACCTCGCAGGTATTCGAAGAGCAAGCCTCTGAGATGGAAATCCCAAAGTTTCTGGAAGTCTCCATTATATTCCTCAATCTTCTTAAAATAGGCTGCTCCTATCTGATAGGCTTCACCAAGGCCACGAACCTTCATAATAGCCTTGTTCAGATTCAGCATTCTCTGCTTGGCTTCTTCCTCATAAGGTGTACCATTAAGCATCTGCATACTCTCTTCTGCAGAAACCTCAGCCCATGCAAAGCGACGACGCATAGCAAAGTCCATACTCTCCACGCTGCGATCAATATCATTCATCGTACCAATGATATACACATTCTCAGGTACATAGAATCCATCCTTAAAAGCATCGCCCTCTTCTATCAAGTTCTGGTACTGCGTCTTCACACGACCAGCTATACCACGATAGCCAGGATCTATGGAGAAGAACAGCTCACCAAATATCTTAGATATCTCACCACGATTGATTTCGTCGATGACAAAGACTGCTGCTTCCTTCCTTGGTGCTACCAGATTTTCTCTCGAATACTTCTGCACAATCTTCAGAGCAGATTCAGCAGTGATACTGGCCTTATATACCGTTGATAGCGTAAACGTCTTGTTATTGTTTATCTCCAATATATTTTCCTTGACACCTTTAGCAAGCCACTTCACATTTCTATAACGAGGATATTCAGCACCTTCTGCATGATATTCGTACTCACCAGTAACCACACCAATGGCATCTACCTCTTTGGCAGAATAACAAGACACCACCAAGTCACCTATCTGCATACCACTTTGGAAGGCTCGAAGCACATTTTTACCACCAAGCTGGAAATCTTCATAATCATTAAAGTCTTCTATATCGCCATATTCATGCCATCCTATGCGGATGTAGCCATTATTCAGGCAATCTGTTCTTATGGGGTTGTCGTAAGTTCCTCCAAGTGACACTTTCCATACAGTAGGATTGTCATTAATATCACTTAGTGTGTCAGCATCAGCCGTTTCTGAAAGAATGGCTTGTTTGCAGAATGCTTTAAATACGCCATCCTGACGTTTGAATCCTATGACTCCACTCTGGTTTTCTTTCGTAGGTCTTAATCCTTCTACAAAATCCGTATAGTCATACGATGGATGGAATTGCACAAAGCCATATCGCTTATCGTTTTGAAGCTCTTCATCGCTTTTTACGTTCAGAATCTGCTTTGCTATTTGCTTCGCCAAATAGGTCTTACCAGTACCTGGAGCGCCTGTAAGAATCATATTCTTATTTGTTTCAAGCAGCTGAATGTATTTATCGATATTCGTTGTTTGCATCGTATCTTCTCCTTCACCACTTGGCTCTGTCTTATCTGATGTAGAATCGCTTTCCTTCCAGATATCATTAAGAAATCTACCATACTCATGTATATCTCTGCCATTTCTTTTTTTGATCAGAAACTTTTGTATATCAGCAATCGAAGCATTTTGGGCATTACTCATACCCATTCTTTCACTAATCACCCTAAGTCTGTCTAGACTGTAATAAGGAATAATTGATTCATTGGAATAAATAAAAGCGATTTTCCATTTGATCATTGGTGCTAATTCTATAGATTCAATAGCATCCAAATTTCCAGCAAACCCACTTTCAGCAGCCTTAATAACTGCTTGTTTTACGTTTTCAAACGCTTTTCTTGCAGTTTTTCCAAAAGATGAGTTCCATGCATATTTCTTATCAGACATACGCCCCCTATCATCATTAGGCCTTGTATTATACTGATAAATCCCAAATTTAAATGATGAATTACCACTGATTGAACCTAGTATTCTAGTTTTAATTTCAAGCCAATAACAGAAAGAATCTGATTTGTTCAGATTAGTATACTGCTCTATAGTCATGTCCTTTAGTTTTTCTAAAGGAAATCTTTCAAGAAATTCTTGATTTAATTTATGATGTTCTTTGTAATCCATATATTTTGTTTTTAGTTATTATTTCTATTGGTTTATTTATGCTACACCACCATAATGCTGGCTGACGTAGTTGTAGACAGCATCGCGATATTGCGTGATGTTTTCCTCGCTATAACTCTCTGGGAGTTCCTGCCAAAGGATATCACGAATCGTGATAATGATTGCCGCTTTTGTCTCTTGTTTGTCAAACGGATGATCCATTGTAGCCAAGAGTGCCTTTATCTTCTCAAGCAGTTCTTTGGCTACAGTCTTCAACTTTTTGATATCGTCTTTTGAAAGGTTGTCTTTCATTAATACATCGTACATTGACAGCTGCTCGTCATTCTCAAAACCTTCTCGGACATAACGCTTTTCTTCTTCTGTCAGTTCATTCGACAGCTTCATCAGTTCTTCGAAAGTCTTCTCAATGGTGACGCGATTCTGCTCCTGATTATAGTCGTGAATAATCTGCTGATACTTCTCGTAGAAGTTAATGCGCGAGGGATTTTGTGCCATCATCTGGGCGATACGTTCTTGCAAGAGCTCTTGAATATCTTTCAATACCAAATTCTTTTCGCGACTCTTGGCAAATTCGCTACGTAGCAGCTCAAAGTTGATGCCACTGATGTCAAAACGACGATTTGGTCCATCATCTGCAGCCATTGTTGCCTCTATCTCCAAATGATCGTTCACTATCTGATTGATAGCCACACTCAAATCTGTGATATCAGCATGCTGGCGTTTCTTCTGCAACTCCTTGTAGATAGCCTCGATGGCATCCTTCTGTTGTTTCATCTCCTGCGTGATGTCCTCACGATCGAGATACTTCCAAAGCTTCAGCAGCGTAGTGGTGTAAGTGCAGTAGGTCTTGCGTATCTCTGCCGTCTCGCACATCGCATTAGCAGCCTCCTTCAACAGGAACAACTTCATAAAGTTCTCAGCATGTATCAGTCTGTCCAATTCAAAATCATGCTCCTTCAAGAATGCTGTAGCTGCAGCAATGGTTTTAAGAACCTCTCCGATAAGCTTTTTCTTATCTACAGTTGGATCATTACCACCATTGCCACCTTCTGGATTAGCCGTATAGTCTGCCAGTGCCTGACGCAAGGCTTTCACAATGCCAATATAGTCGATGATTAAACCATTCGTCTTTCCTTCAGCCACACGATTAGCACGAGCAATGGTTTGCATGAGCGTATGCGCTTTCATGGGCTTGTCGATGTAGAGGCACGAAAGCGTCTTCACGTCGAAACCTGTCAACCACATAGCGCAGACGAAGACCACACGTAGTTTGGAGTCATCATCCTTGAACTGCTTGTCCAATTCCTCTTTCTCCATGCGCTCACGATGGGGTTTGATGTCCAAGTCCCACTTCTGGAAAGTCTGAATCTCATTCTGTTCCTGTGAGACTACGACAGCCATATCCGTCTCCTTCATCCACGCCAACTTGCGCTCCATCTCCTGCACTTCCTGTTGTGAGTCACATTTCTCTATGGCTTGCTCCAATAGCTTGATTTCCTTCTGCCAGTACTCTTGCACATAGTTGTACATACGGACACATGTCACCTTATTATAACTGACGAACATGGCCTTGCCAGAAGTCCACAAGTCGCTATAGTGACGAACAAAGTCCTGAGCCACCAAACGCAAGCGCTTCTTAGCTGTCAACAAATGCACTTCCTTGGCAAACTCGCGTTCCAGTTTGGCCAGTTGCGAGGCATCCAGGTCACCTGCCTGTTCCAATGCAGCAGCTATCTCTTCATTGATTTCCGGATTCTTCAGTTCCTGCAGCTTCTCTCCACGATTCTCATAATAGAGTGGAACGGTGGCCTTATCCTCTACAGCCCGTTTGAAGTCGTAGATACTGACGTAGCCACCAAAGGTACGCGCTGTGATATTATCGTTCGACAGCAACGGTGTGCCTGTGAAACCGATACGATGGGCTGTTGGCAGAATATGCATCAGGTTGTCTGCAAAGATACCGTTCTGCGTACGATGTGCCTCGTCGCTCATCACTATGATGTCATGGTCAGGATAGATAGGCTCTGCATTGGCATCATTGAACTTCTGAATCAGCGAGAAGATGAACGAAGGATTGCCTTTCAGTTTCGCTTTCAAGTCCTCGCCACTGCTGGCAATGAACTTCTTGGCTTTCACATTGCCCAGCAGTCCACAGTTCTCAAAGGTGTCGCTAATCTGCTTGTTCAGCTCGTCACGATCTGTGAGCACAAGGAACGTTGGCGAGCCCTCAAACTTACGACGTATCTTCTGCGACAGGAACAACATCGAATAGCTCTTGCCACTGCCTTGTGTATGCCAGAATACGCCCAGCTTACCATTCAGGTACTGACGGTTGCGATACATCTCCACAGCCTGGTTCACTCCCAAATACTGGTGGTTGCGTGCTAATATCTTGGCCGTTCTTCCTCCGCTATGGTCGTAAAGGATGAAGTTCTCCAACAGGTCGAGGAAATTTTCTTTCTTGCAGATACCGCGTAACATCGTGGGCAGTTCTATGCTGCCAGCCTCTTGCTCCGTCAATCGCTTCCACTCATGGAAGAATTCCCACTTCGAGTCGATGGTGCCCACTCTTGCCTCCAGTCCGTTACTGAACATGATGAAGGCATTGTGATAGAACAATTGTGGAATGGTGTCCAGATAGTCGCGATAGTTTTTGTTGAAAGCGTCCACTACCTCCACATCGTGGTTCTTCAGTTCCATGAAGAGTAAAGGAATACCATTCACGAAGCCCACGATGTCTGCTCTGCGACGATACAAGGCACCATGCACCTGCAACTCTCTCACGCAAAGAAACTCGTTCTTATCTGGTGAGGCAAAGTCTATCACCTTGGCGCGTACCTCTTCCGTTTCGCCATTAGGCTTAACACGAATCACAGGTATACCATCACGAATCAGCTGATACTTCTGTTCGTTGATCTGCATCAGCGTCTGCGAGCTCATGTGCTCCGTCATACGCTCCATGCACTCCTGCAGCTGCTTATCTGTCAGCCAGGGATTCAGTCGCTTCAGGGCCTGACCCAGATGGCGTGTCAGCAGCACTTCGTGGTAATTCGTGCGACCTAACGTGCCATTCACGCCCAGTGTCTCTTGGTCAAAAGCATAGACGCTCTTCCAACCCAGTTCGTTTTCCAGGAACTCGGCTGTACTCCGTTGTATCAGTTGGTCTTCGCTATAGTCCTTTGCCATAATCGTCAGATGTTTACTTTCCAATATCCAGTCTTGTTGCTGCCCACACGGACAATAAGACCTGCCTGTTTCAATGCATTAAGATACGTCTTAACCTGACGCTCTGAAAGGGAAACCTGCATACCGATATCCTCAGCCTTAAGAGCCGGATGCGCCTTTAATACTTCCAGCACCCCAAAGGCTTTTTCTGATAGTTCAGGGAACATATCGTGCAGTTTATCGTGCAGTTTATCGTGCAGTTCTTCTGGTTCTTCTTCTGCACTTTCTTCATAATTCTCCATCGCATCCAGCAAGCATTTCAGCATAAACTCCACAAACGCGGTGCTATTGCCTGCTGCATCGCATTGAGCTATAACGTTGTAGTAATCCTGCTGATGTTCCTTGACAATGGTTTCTACTGGTAGCCACGCAAAGATACCCTTCCATCGTGACAGCAATATAGTCTGCCAGTAACGCCCCATACGTCCGTTGCCATCAATAAACGGATGGATAAACTCAAACTCATAATGGAACACACACGAATAGATGAGTGGATGCGTCTTACAGGTCTTAACCCATTGGAACAAGTCACCCATCAGGTGTGGCACCTGACTGGGTGGAGGCGCCATATGCAGACAGTTGCCATCACCATCAAATACGCCCACGCCTTCCTGACGATAATGTCCTGCATTACGTACCAAGTCTTTCATCATCAGCCCATGAGCCTTCAGCAAGTCTTTTTCTTTGAAGGCATCCAGTTCTGGCATCAGGCGATAGGCTTCAATGGCATTCTTCACCTCTTGTATCTCGTCAGGTGCTCCCAATACATGCTTACCATCTACTATATCAGTCACCTGCTTTAGCGATAACGTATTATTCTCAATAGCCAGCGAAGAATGAATGGTCTTTATCTGGCTTTTCTTGCGAAGCATAGGCGAAGGGACATTTTCTCCCAGTCTTGCATTGAGAATACCCATCTGCTCTGATACCTCTGATACCAGATGCAGTATCTTCTCAGTTATAGTAAACGGTGGTACGTACATTTTTCGTTCTATTTATCTTTATTCGTTTATACTGCTATCTCGCCACTCATCAGCTTAGGAAGTAAGCGGTCGCGGGCTTCGGTAAGGAGGTGGATTTGATCCCTGTAGCTCTGAATTGCTTTATATTGGACAGAAATAATTACGTCAAAATGTCTTGCCAATTGTTCTGTGGGCAATAATATTTCTTCTTCTTTTAAATATTTAAAATGTCGTGCATAACTATAGTTTGATAGATCTACATTCAGTAGGCTATGATAAAAAAGACTTTGAGGCATTCTTCCTAAATCGTTAGATACAACTAATTGTGTTCCATCCGCACCTTTTGCAAACGGGAATGTAATGTATTTCAAGATCCTAGTATGATCTCCAAAAATTATTGCGGGAACATCCAGTTCAATACGACAATCGAAATCATCTGTATAACCTGCTATATAGTTTCTACTTTGATCGATTATAGGAATCTTACCAGTATTATCATATTCAGAAGAAGGGACCTGCTTACTTCTCTTAACCTTTTCAATTAAATTTCCTATTTTTCTCTTCTCCCATCCCTCTGGCATGCCATCGACAATCTTTGTGTTTTCGTGTCCAGGGAAGTGGAGGTCAACGAACCATTCTTTATAAAGTCGCTGTGCTGCCTCCTCCAATAGCTTTATCTGCTTCTGATAGTTCTCTATCAAGGAGTCGTAGCGAGAAAGAAACATCCCAATACGCTTTTGGATATCTTTATCTAACTCAACTTCTAATTCTATCTTCTCAAAATTGGACTTTGAAACGTATTCTCGCCCTGAAGCTGTCCCCAAGTTATATGCTTTCAAGCCGGGAAGGAAGTTTTTGATAAGATAGTAAACATACTCATTATCAAAGTTCTCATTGCATACTATGGAGTTAATCGACTGATTTGTATAGCAATCACAATGGGTCATTGTCATTTTGGTTCCTATTGTACCAATACAAGGAACACATATTGCACCTTTGGGGACTAAACTGCTTTCATACTTTTCTGCAGCCAACCTTGAGTACATCTCTTCTGTTTCATAAGTAAACTTACTTTGCTCAGAAATATCAGTAGGCTTAATGAACACAGCATAGTCACCATAATAGTTCTTATTGGTGGTAGGCGGTGTTTTTCCTGTAATAACAATACCCAAGTCACCTATGGTTACAGTCTTTCTCATGCCTCATCCTCCTCGTTTCTTCGTTCCATTGATTCTTCGAACATCCGCAGATGTGACGGGTATTCCTCTGGAACAATTGTCCTTAAATAATTAAGGTAGTTCTTATAATCTATGACAGCATTTTGGCATCCAAACTCAGCATATCCCAGTATATGGTCGGCATAATTGAAATCCAATTTGTTAATATCTTTATCATTAACAAACATAGCCCGATAAAGAGCAACAGCCTTGCGGTCGTTGTCTTCATTCTGCATTTCAAACAATGATCCCAGACTTTCAACTAACTCCTTATAGTCTTTTGATGAATTCTTCATAATTGTTTCACTCATGCCTTGTTCTCCTCCTTGAATTCTGCTATCCATTCCTTCACCTTTGCCTGGAGCAGTGCTTTGTCTGGCAAATAAAGCTGATACTGGGTGGCATAGATGTTGGCATCTTTTGGTAGCGTTAGTTCTACCAATGCATCTTTCTTGCTTTCACAAAGTAAAATGCCGATGGTAGGTTTCTCGAAGTCCTGCTTCACAAAACGGTCATAGTAGTTGACGTACATCTGCATCTGACCAAGGTCTTGATGCGTCAGCTTGTCTGTTTTCAGATCAATCAGTACGTAACATTGCAACAGGCGATTGTAGAACACCAAATCTACATAGTAGTGTTCCTCGTCAAAAGTGAACCGCTTCTGTCTTGCCTCGAACAAGAAGCCCTTACCCAACTCCAAAAGAAACTTCTGCATCTTGCTGATAATAGCATTCTCCAGTTTCGACTCGGAATAAGCAGCATCGGGCTTCAATCCCAAGAACTCCAAAGTGAGCGGGTCTTTGATGATGTCCGATGGTTTCTCCACAGTCTGCCCCTCGCAAGCCAAGCGCATCACTTCGTCCTTGTTACGGCTCAGTGCCAAACGCTCATAAAGACTGCTGCCCACCTGACGACTGAGTTGGCTTACAGACCAATTTTGTTGAGCAGCCTCAACCTCATAGAAGCTACGTGCTTCGACGTTTTCAATACGCATCAATATGAGGTAATGTGACCAACTGAGGATAAACCGAGGCAAGCGAATTGTGGCAACGTTGCTGCCCCAATTTGAATTATCTTTATTTTCAGTAGGTTCTTCCAAATTTTCCAATTGTGGCAATGGTGTTGCCATAATTTCTGTATTCTGGTATGACGTATAAAATTTACGGCAGCGGATGAGGGTGTCATAGCTCCAATCACTACCAAATCTATCCACCAATTTGT
>Ga0310695_10014776_pt1 | contig 10499 bp, 8 predicted proteins | sample RumenRJG_04DNA_FD_203882 | JGI IMG/M metagenome (GOLD analysis project Ga0310695, IMG submission 203882) | Bovine rumen microbial communities from Lethbridge, Alberta, Canada - RJG_04 (v2) (version 2) | ecosystem: Host-associated > Mammals > Digestive system > Stomach > Rumen | place: Canada... | reverse complement strand
TATCAGTTGGGGAATTGGAGAGGAAAAACTGGTTATTCTCGGTGAGATTAAACATAAAGCTGTAAATTTTCGGCAAAGGTCGGAAATTTACAGCTTATAGGAAAGACGGCCTATACTGAATGCTTACGGTGCTCTTCCCTTATCATTACTCCGATACCGATGTTCAGAAGATTGTCGATCTCTTAAAAGGTACCGGCATCGATGTGAGGATCAGAAACTATCAATAAAACTATAGAGATTTACATTGAGAGAATCCACAAATACAAGCAAATGGGCTGCGGCGTTGAGAGCCGCAGCCCCATATACCATTCCTATTTTCGCGGGCTACTGGTTTCTCGGACTCACCTACGGCATCCTGATGAACGTGTCAGGTTTCTCATTTGTTTGGCCCATGATGATGGCAGCTGTTATCTACAGCGGCAGCGTGGAATTCGTAGCCGTAAAAGTACTGCTGTCTTCCTTCCACCCGCTGCAGGCTTTCGTCATGGCGTTTATGATTGGAGCTCGCCATCTATTCTACGGCATCCCCATGCTCGACCGGTTCAAACACAAAGGATGGAAGAAACCGCTGCTCATATATTTCATGAGCGACGAGACGTTTTCTGTCAACTACACAGCACAGATCCCCAAGCACGTCGATGAGGGATGGTTCATGCTTTGGGTATCCGTCCTCGACTTCATCTACTGGCTCAGTGGTGCCACGCTGGGCGGAATATTCGGCGATCTGATCACGTTCTCCACTAAGGGGCTCGATTTCGTAATGACTTCGATGTTTGTCGTCATCTTTGTAGAGCAATGGATGAAAGACAAGTCGCATGTGAGTGCCATCTTGGGAATCGTCCTGTCTGTCATCAGCCTTTTGCTGTTCGACCCTGATCATTTCGTGATTCCAGCCATGATTCTCATGCTATTAGCACTTATTGCACTACGACCAAGATTGCATACGGAAGAGCCCGTCAAGGAAACAGAACATACCTCAAATCACAAAGAACCGGAGCTATATTTATCAGAAAGGAAGGAGAAAGTGAGATGACACTGACACAACAAATTATTACGATCGCTTGCATGGCTATCGCCGTGATGACGACACGCTTCCTGCCCTTCGCCTTGTTTCAAGGCAGTAAGACTCCCAAAGTCATACAATATCTTGGCACGGTGCTCCCCGCTGCTGTGTTCGGACTATTAGTGGTATATTGCTTGAAAAACGTCGACATCACAACCGGGTATCATGGCATACCGGAACTGATGGGCATCGTTGCTACGGTAGCACTGCATGTATGGCGCCGTCAGATGATGCTATCGATAGCAGGAGGAACCATCACCTATATGATATTGGTGCAAACTGTCTTTGCGTAAGATGGCACTAAAAGTCTACCACCGTGATGCCAGCCCCACCGAACTGCACATTCTCATCTGCAAAATGGCTGACATTAGGCTCTGCGCTCAGATATTGACGGATCAGCTGGCGCAAGATGCCATTGCCTTTGCCATGGAGAATGCGCACTCGGGGCATGCCCATGAGAATGGCATCGTCGATGAAATAGCGGACTGCCTGCAACGCCTCATCACCACGCATACCTCGGACATCGAGATCCTGATGGAAATTCTTGCGATGATCGTCGATCGTCTCTTGTGTCATGCGGGAAATGCCATACTGTTTCAAGCCCTCTTTCAACTCGTCCATTTTAGTCTTAGGGCGATCACTGCTCTCGGCAGAGACGGAGCGGTCGGTTAATGTCAACCTGCTCAAAGGTACCTTGGTGCGCATGTCACCGAAGATTACTGTAACAGTCTTTCCGTCAATGGCCTCTACCCTACCCTGCGACTGGACACCACGCATCTTCACAGTGTCTCCAACAGCAATTGGACGATTTAAGTTTTGTTGTCCTTTGCCCACAGCTTCTCTCAACGCCTTGGCAGCCTGCTGTTCACTTGTCTGTTTGTCCTTCTTGCGCTGCTCATGACGTTGCTTGCGGGCTTGAATCTGCGCCACCTTCTTCTGAAAGTCCTTATCTGAGAGTATCCCAGAAGAACGCTTGCCCGGCTTCTTCCACGTGCCTTCATCGACATCCTGCTTGAACTGCTCTAGCTCTGCCCGGATTTTTTTCGTAGCCTCCTTCTCAGCCTGCTCCTCACGTATCTCACGGATGGCATTCTCTATCTGCTTGTTGCTTTGCGCAAGCAGTTCTTTGGCCTCCTGATGGGCATTAGCAAGTATTTCCTTGCGCTGTTTCTCTACTTCGATGACCCCTTTCTCGTATTCGTCAATTTGGCGTTGCAAACGTTTTTCTTGCTCATGTACGGCTTGTCGTTTCTGTTCCCAGTAGCGCTTGTCGCGTACGATATCTTGAAGATATTTATCACTTTGAATATAGTCGGAGCCAACGATGTCTGATGCCTCACGAATCACCTCCTCCGGTAATCCTATCTTACGAGCTATCTCAATGGCAAAAGAGCTTCCAGGACGGCCAATCGACAACTGAAACAGTGGACGCATCTCGTGGCGGTCGTAGAGCATAGCACCATTCACCACACCCTCATGGCTGTCGGCAAAATGCTTCAGATTCTGATAGTGGGTCGTGATCACTGCCCATGTACCCTTTTTGCAGAACTGGTCTAACACGCTCTCGGCAATCGCGCCTCCAATTTGTGGCTCTGTGCCCGTTCCAAATTCATCGATCAAAATTAAAGTCTGAGCACTGGCTTGACGCATCATCACCTTCATGTTTAAAAGATGCGACGAATAGGTACTCAAATCATTCTCAAGGCTCTGCTCGTCACCTATGTCAATCATAACATCCTTAAACACACCACATTTACTTCTCTCGCTTACAGGGATGCTTAATCCTGTCTGAAGCATATATTGCAATAATCCCGTCGTCTTTAAGCATACCGATTTACCTCCTGCGTTGGGACCAGAGATGATAAGAATATGCTTTTCAGGGGTAAGCTGGATGTCCAAAGGTACTACTGCTGTTGGCTTCTGGCTCTCCATCATGTCACTATTTTCGTTATCTCGTTTTGCATGAGCAAGATGACGTTCCAGCAGCGGATGGCGGGCTGCTATGAAGTCGAGATAAGGATAAGACTTCAAATCAGGCTCTACAGCATGCATCGCCTTTGCCAGTTGGCATTTTGACTGTATCAAGTCGATCTCGGCAAGGAAATGGTATGAGTCGAGCATCTCGCGAACATGTGGGCGAATGCGGGACGACATCTTTGTCAGTATACGGATGATTTCCTGACGCTCTTCTGCCTCCAGCTCCCGGATCTTGTTGTTGGCCTCTACGACCTCTGTCGGCTCTACAAACACAGTACGTCCCGTAGCACTCTCGTCATGTACAATGCCAGGAATACGGCGCTTCAACGAAGGAGCGATAGGAATCACCAGTCGCCCGTCGCGCAACGTAGGGGTCACGTCTTTCTCCACTACCCCCTCACTTTGAGCAGAGTGAAGAATGCCATTAAGGATCTTTGAGATGGAACCTTCCGTCCTGGCCAATTCCTGACGGATAGCATGCAACTCAGGTGATGCACTATCGCGCATGTGACCATATTTATCAATAGTCTGGTCGATCTGCTGGATAATAACCGGAAATGTAGCAATGCCGTCTGCAAGATCGTGAAGAGCAGGATAACTCCACTTCTTCAATTCAAAATCACCTTTCGCTTCTGCCTCATCCTCCAAAGGCACACCTCTATAAAGGAATCGAACCAAGGAGTCTATCGTCGCCAAGGAACGTCTGAGGTCGAAGAGCTCACCCTCTTCCATCCATGTTCCCTCCAATCGCACTCGCTTCAGGCTGCCACGCACGTCATAAAACCCCGACAGATCGAAGTCATCTTCTTCCTCGATGATCCTCCTCATCTCTCGGTTCTCCTCCATCCAGTTCGCAATCTGTTGAAAATCAGATGAGAAGGCTATCGCCTCCACCATACTTTTTCCGAGAGTACTCAGACAATAGCCCTTTAGCCATGTCCGCACCTCGTCGTATCCTATCTTCTTTTCGAAGTTCTTTGGGTATATCATTTCTATTTATCTATTTTATCCTTTTATCCTTTTATCATTTTATCATTTCTATCTCTCACCCGGATCTATCTTGCTGTCAAATACAGCTTTACCTGACTTTTTTCTTCCGATCCATTAATCAGATCCTACTGATATTTTATTTATATCGGATCTTGTTCATAGAAAATCTGATTTATATCAGCTGACATATATCGACCTTATTTATAATAGACCCGATTTAATGTCGGACCCAATTTGAGTCGAACCCAATTTGAGTCGAACCTATATTATATAGACCCGATGAATGTCTAACCAGACTTGGCCGAACCTAATTTGCGCCGGACATAATCCAATCTATAGCATTTATCTTCTAGCATCAATTTCCATGGTTTCACAGTTTCATGGTATCATTGCCTGATCTTTCTTCTTTCTGAAAGAACAACCATAATCAGCAACCACTTCACCGTATGACATTATTTGCAAAATTACCTCTTTTCATTTAGCTTTCGACCTTATTAATGTTAATAATACTTAATCAGTTTGCATTTCTTTCGCTATTCTGTCTCATATTTCAAATGAATTGTGTACCTTTGCACTCGCATTCAGAAATAATGCAGGTACATCACAACCATTGGAGAGATGGTAGAGTGGTCGATTACAACGGTCTTGAAAACCGTCGTACCGAGAGGTACCGGGGGTTCGAATCCCTCTCTCTCCGCTGAAAAATTTTAACATTTATTGCTAAAAGTTCAAGAAATTAGCTAAGTGCCGTAATTCCAAGGAGTTACGGCACTTTCTTTTGTATTCGTTCTCATCACGAAACCTCTAAAAATCCTCTCACGGGTCTCAAGATGGTCTGTTTTCGGTACATATATGGTACAGAAAATCATCATCGACGAAAATTGTACCAAAGACCACGTAAAGACCCTGCAAAGGCCTTGCAAAGACCACTATGAAGTCATTGTAATTCAGCCGATTATGTTTAACTTTGCAGCCGGATAAATTTCGGTGTTTGAGCTCACAACTCCTGCTTTTTGTGTACCAAACGGTGCATTTTGGCAGGATTCCGTGTACCAAGCCGGGATACCGCTGTACTATTTAAAAATTAATTCGTTATGAGACGAGCTTTTAAGACGATTTTCTACATCCGTGGAAATTATGTGAACAAAAATGGACAAAGTTCCATCATGATTCGTTTGTGCCTGGACAGAGACCGCCTTTGTATCGGCACAACTGGTATCACCATTGACCCTACCCTTTGGGACAAGGACTATCAGAAGGTGAAGGGTCGCACTACCGTCGCCTTACAGGTGAACAAGAAGCTTGAGGGCATCCGTACTGAGCTGCAGGGCATCGCTGACAAATTGGAACTGGAGAATACTCTTTCATTGGACAAGGTGAAGGCTACCTACCAGCATGAAGACGTGGAGTATAACACCATTGGTCAGCTCTTCGACAAGTATATAAGTAATGTGAAGGCGAAGACGGGCACAACGCTCAGTGAGACATCCTATCACAAGTATGAGCTTTGCCGCAAGCGTTTCATGGAAATGCTCGAAGCCAAGTACCACTGCAAGGATATGCTGCTCCGTGAGCTTAATCCTACTGTCATCGAGGATTACTACATCTATCTGACTACATCTGTCGGCCATTGCAACAACACTGCCGTTAAGACGATGAAGACCATGCGAACCGTTATCCTTCACGGCATCAAGATGGGCGTGCTACACAAAGACCCGTACCTCGGTGTCCATTTGCACATGGACGATGTTGACCGTGGCTATCTCACGGAAGAGGAGATTAAAGCCATCATGGAAAAGCAGTTCGATCTGGAACGCCTTGAGCGCACCCGTGACCTTTTCATCTTCTCATGTTTCACTGGACTTGCATACATCGATGTCAAGGCACTGAAGCCTGAGAACATCGTCAATCTCAACGGAGTGGAATGGATAAGCTCTAAACGAGTAAAGACAGGAACGAAGATCAGTGTCGTACTCTTTGAGGGTGCCAAGCTAATCATTGAGAAATACAAAAATTATCCTAGAAAGAAAGGTCATGTATTCCCAATCTACTCCAATCAGAAGACAAATGATTATCTGAAGGAGATCGCTACGGCATGCGGCATCGACAAGGATATAACGTTCCACATGGCGCGTCACACTTTTGCCACACTGACGCTTAGCAAGGGTGTGCCTATCGAGTCCGTTTCCCGTATGCTGGGTCATAAGAACATTAAAACGACGCAGATATATGCACGGATAACCAACAAGAAGATCGAGGAGGATATGGCTAAGTTCTTCAATGACAAGACAATAAGCAGCCTCAGTGAGGAGTCAGTGAACATGACGGCCAAGGATAAAAACACTACCAGGGACAAGAACAAGAAGAAAGGCGGCACCCAGGCATCTGCCCAGGCTTGACAGCCATAGTCCGCCTTGTTGTCCTTACTGTCGAAAAGTCTCTTGATGCAGCAGATGTATCAAGGGGTTTTTTGCGTTTATACATGCTTAGTCATTTATCTGCTTGTATAACGACTATCCATCAAAGGCTTGGAAGCCTCAATCGTTCTCGATCTATAACGTTCTATGGATTGTGTGCCGTCAACGCAGACGAAGCGCGGCAAACCCGAGCGAAGCCGCTTGCCGCCAGCGAAGGCGAAGTTGACAGGCACTCAATCCTAAGAACAGTTGAACAGACCACTCTCCCCTGCCGCCGGAAGTTCCGTTCCGGTGGTTAAAGCGGTGCCTTCTATGGCATGGCTTTAAGGGAGATAGTTCTATCTAACCAATGTTCACCCCTGCTGAAGTCATCAATCTTTGAAATCATCTAATGGCAAATAAATACAAATTATTTGCTGAATGTCGATTTTTATTTGTATGTTTGCACCAAAATAATTTCATTCAACATGATAGACTTCAAAGAAATCCATAAAAAGCCGTATCACTTTACATTGGAACGCTTAGATCCTGAGAACGAGAATGTGCCGGAAGCCATCATTCCGGATGATATGAACTTGCACTTCACAGCCGAAGAAATGCTGATGTTACGCCGTTTCTACAAGGAACGTGGCCGTGATGTCGAATTTGAGGAATTCGAAGGCTTCGATGAAGACTCCTACGAGGATGACTGTGATATACTGCTCCAATACTTGTATATGTGCACTTCAAAGGAGATGCAGGACTACGCAGCCGCCCACCCCATGGAAGACCTGGGCATTTATACTTACCAGTTGTACCAGAAGCTCCCCTACAACCTTGACGACTATTGGATTTGTCCGCCGGATGAGCTTATCAACAATGTTCTTGACGACAATTTCATGGACTGGGTAGGAATAATGAATGACCTTGATTTGAATGATGCCCTTACTGAGGCATCAATGGAGTCGGACTACCCACACGACGATGATTGATTTAATCAGTCCTTCCTGTCAAGAATATCCTGAAACTGCGGATGCCTCTGGTACCAGACTGCGGCGAATGAGCAGACGGTCTTCACTTTCAGTTCTTTGCTGACAGCATAGTCGTTGATAGCACTGACAAGCAGACTCCCCACACCCATCCCTTCCTTGTAGGCATACGTGTGGTCAATGCTCAATACATTTCCTGCATCGGAAAGTAGATTCTGCGTGGGAAAGTGATTTTTTGCAAAGAAAAACATACCATCTGCAAATATTGCTCATAATTTGCTTTATTTCAAGCACTATGAATAATGCCCATATTTGCAGATTTTTGTTTTTTAACGTCCATATTTGCCGTTTCTCGCCAAATTTGTCCCCCAGCCGTCCCCCGAGATTACACTTTTTCTTCGAGGGACAAAAAGATTTCATCGGAGATGATTCGTATATTCTTTTTCCATCCCTTTTTCAAATGGGATTAATAAGACCCCTATAATTCTTGCTTCTGAAGTGATACGACAAAATGGAAATACAAGAACATTTCGTTTTCTATTAGCAAGCTTAATGTAGGCGATCAAATAGCCTTCAAAAAACGATTCCTTCCATATCACGCAAATAATGTATGTCAATAACAGATTTCACATACTCTGGTTCATCTTGTTTAAACATTCTTACCAATCGACCATCATTATAATTAAAAAACAGCGTTATTGGCAAATTAGAAGAGGCAGAAACAATTCTTGCTATAGTTTCTTTATTTGGAAGGCAATGGCGGTTAATGCCATCAGCACTAATAATATACTTACTACATTGTATCATCTTAAACAGAGCTAAGCTATTATTTGCCGCACTTCCATGATGCGAAAGCAAAACAGCATCACAATGCAGTTTATTCGCTTCACTGTATCCAAGTTTATTCAATGAGTGTATTATAACTGATGGCACTGAGTCGGAAAGCCACAAGACTCTTTTGTCCTCAAACTCAAACAACGCGGCTATGCTGCTGGCGTTCTCAATACTTAAGTCTTCTTGAAAACAATCTGTCTTAAACTCATTCAGCAGAGTCGCATAATCATCTTTCACATTACCAGCTTCAATACTAACCTCATCTGTTTCGGACTTACACAGTGGACGATTATTTGAATATTTCCTCCTAAGCAAGTTTAGTTTGCTCTCATTAGGAGAAAGGATTGTTACTATCATTCCATCGATATTGAAAGACATCCCTTCTAAGACATCTCCCAAATCTGTTGGACGATGAGAGAGAATATGCTCATAGACTTTATCTCCTGAGACTATCCCACACAACACGCCAGCCTTCTTATCATCGGTTTCTTTAACATCATACTTTCTTGGCGCATTATATATCCATCGTATAACAACATTCCCTAAGGCACTATCCTTTTGAATATCGTTGATAAACTTGCTTGCTCCGCCAATGTGGTCATTATGAATATGAGACAAGAACAGGACATCAATCTGTTCAGAAGCCCCGACTATATTGGAAATGACACCTTTCAAAACTTGGGTATAGGTCTTGGAGTGGCCCATGTCAAGGAATATGTTACGACGCTTACCACTTTCACCTTCATACTGTAGATGAAATACATATTCCGGAGTAAATCCGTTCACCCGTTCCGGTGATATCCGTTCACTGGATCTTCATGAAAATTTACTTCGGCTGCAAAATTAATACTTTTTTCTCAAACTCTCGCCTTGAAGATTAAATCTTATTGCTTTATGAACGATTCTATCAAGGCATGCTTCTGCAATAAGCTCACTTTGGAACACGTTGTACCAGTCTGCGACAGGTAATTGGCTGCACATGATGAGAGCCTTGCGATTGTACCGGTCATCAATGATCTGCTCAAAATCGTTTTGAAGATCACCTGTCAGTTTAGACATGCCCCAATCATCGATGATAAGCAAGTCTAGCGCTGCGAGCTTCTTGAAGAAGTTCACCTGTCTGCCTTCAATGCGCACAAGCTTGAGCATGTCTGCAAGCTTTGCCATAGTGAAGTACATGACCTTATGTCCAAGTCTGCACATTCTATCCCCGATAGCTTGTGCGAAGTAGCTCTTGCCCGTACCGGCCGGGCCTGTCATGATGATTGTACTGCCGTGGTCAATAAAGCCACCGGTACCAAGCTCTGCGACTGAGGCGGCAGGTATGCCTCTGACAGTATCGACCTCTAATTCTTCAATAGAAGCCCGGTCTCTGAACGCAGCGTTCTTAATGAGCCTTGCAATGTGGTTTGACTCACGCTTGTCCCGCTCGGCTTGCAGCATAAGCTGCATGCCGTCACGAAGGGACAATTTGTCAAGCTGATGCGTCTCTTGAAGGGATGTCCAGCAGTTGGCCATCCCCGGCAGTCTCAGCTCATGCAACTGCCTTTCTGTTTCGTCTGTCATAATATTGTTGGTTATAAAGTTAAGCATAATGCTGAGCACCTCTCATGTTCTCATGGTTGGTAGGCGTCGGTGGTAAGTTATCTTCATCCTTGGTATCTGACATAAGCATAGGACCTTTCAGGACGCTCTCAAAGCGTCTGCCTGAGAAAACATTGAGTTCGATACAGACCTCGCAGGCTTTGTCAAAGTGGCTGTAATCACTCTTACGGCCGAGTGCCAAAATCATATTGGCAGTCTTATAGAACACTTCTGGAGGAGTTGACGTCCTTTCTGGATCAAAGAGAGCCTCCATATACTTCCTGCAGTTAACTGTCACCCTTGCACCGCGCTCGATAAAATCCTGCGGACTTCTCTCCATTATCGCATTGTTCTGCGAGGCGAGATGCTCCCGTACATAAGTGTACCCCCATGTGAAGGATCTCTGATGTGTCGCTACAAGCTTGCCCTGGATGAAGATTTTGACTATTGAGCGAGTAAAAATCACATCTGCCTTCTGACCGATGTATTGATAGGGTACAGAGTACTGGTGCTTCTCCTTGCCGAGTTCTATGAAGTTATTATATTGCACCTTAGGATGAGCGTAGTACTTAATCTCAAACTCACCCTCTGGGAGCGCCTGCAGTGATGCCCTCTCCTTTGCAAGGAAGCGCTCTTCACGACTGTAGGGACGCTTCTGCATACGTG
>Ga0310695_10014773_pt1 | contig 10501 bp, 5 predicted proteins | sample RumenRJG_04DNA_FD_203882 | JGI IMG/M metagenome (GOLD analysis project Ga0310695, IMG submission 203882) | Bovine rumen microbial communities from Lethbridge, Alberta, Canada - RJG_04 (v2) (version 2) | ecosystem: Host-associated > Mammals > Digestive system > Stomach > Rumen | place: Canada... | reverse complement strand
ACGTCCCATCTTCACAGTTTTGAGATCCTCCATGAGTGGCACTAAGTATATCTGTGGAGATAGTGTTATTCCAATATGCTTGGTCAGATGAGCCGAGAGCTTCACACCGCCGTTTAAAGCAAATAGCGTGCCCTTGGGATCTTGTAATGTGGTTTTAGCCTCGTGATACTCACGCAGGTTTTCGTTTATGTCAAGCTCTGAGCTCTGTTTTATGTGAAATGCTATGCCAGGGCCGAAGAATAGGTCGAGGTTGAACAGACGGCTGCCCTTTGAACCTACGCTACGATAACCACAAAGTGCATTGGTGAGGTTTATGTCATAGTCCAGAGCTGCGAAGCCAATGCGGTTCGTGTAGTGCCATAGTCCGTTTCTAATGGCAGGCTTCTCATTTGGCAGCTCTGTGTTATAATCCTTGAACGCAGAGTAGTCTGATGTTGAGAAACTAAAGAAGGCAAAGCCAAGACGAACAGCCGATGTTTTGTTCAGACGGTATTCCAAAAAGCCGTTATAGTTGTAGTTAAACGGTTTCTTTCCCTTATAGCGTGATTCCGACATGATGAGGTTCATGCCTGCACCCAGACCAACAGCGAAACGACTCATCGTGCTGTCATGGTCAATGGCATATTTGCGATATCTCTTTTCTATCAGTGCTGACGTTACACCAATGTTCACACCATAAGAGTTGTCACTGAAATTCTGTGACCAGTTCTTGTTTCTGTATGGAATGTTATACACGTTGTGCATGTAGCGTGGTTCAAGGAATATCTGAAGCCCGTCTGTAAGACGATACCACAGATGCAGTCCAACCGTGTAAGACTCACTCCAGCAGTGGAGTGATGGCGAATCCTTATGCTTGATGAACCATCCTAATCCGACACCACCGGTGATGTAGGCTCCGAATGGCGCATCCCAACGGAAATTCTTCAGCATGCCAAGAGGATTAACCATTGCCTCTACACGTCCGCCGACATATAATGAACTGAAAATCTGTTCGTAGTAACGATAACCATTATTGCCAACCACATACTTCTTTGCCCAATCAGAGTGGCGGGTCATGACAGATCCACGTATGCCTATTGCAGGTGAGAACCACTTGCCAACGCTCAGAGCAACCTCATGGCCCATTGTCTCCATCAAGCTCATGTTGGGTATATCGTTGACAATGGGACCACCGGCAAACTCGAATATCCATGGTTTCTGCCATGAATAGAGGTGCAGCGAGTCCGATGTGATGTCGTTCGGATTCTTTTCCTTCGATTCATTTATCATACGGTGCCGTTTGGCGCGCGTCAGATGGTTATCGAAGTAATAGACCATGTTCATGTTAAGTCCGTAGGTAACGTCATACCGGCGCCAGTTCATGTTTCCACTGAAGTCAATGTCGTCAGAGGCAAGCTCACAGAAAGGCTCAATGTTAACCATACCATGCGGACCTGTATAGAATCGGAACTGCAATCCGGCATGTATTTCAACAGGTGTGGCTTTAATGCCTGTTCCACGCATAAGGGCACGGTGCATTCCCACACCAAGAAGTGTAGATATGTTCACTGGTCGTGTAGGCTTATATCCGCTAGCGTATGAACTCAAGTCGAAGCTGTGGTCCACTGTCAGTCCCCATCTGAGGTATAGCCTGTCTTTGTTCTGCTGATAGCCTATAGCGCCCTGGCCAAGCATTCTTAGGGAGTGGTATGGCCCGAACTGTTTGCCAAATCCAAGATGGAATGTTGTCAGTGTATTGAACTTATAATACTTATTTGGTGGTGCTATCTGCTCGGCACCGAGTCCCATCTGTATGAACATGTCCTTATACCACTTGCCTTTGTCTATGGTGTCGCCAGGGGAAAGGTAACGATAGTCCATGACGTGTAATAAAGCATTACTTAAACTATCGGCTCTGTTCTTTCTTGTTTTTGTAATTGTGTCAACTTCAAGTTCGTCTGTATCCTCTCCATATTCTGTGGTGTCTGGCAATAACTCATAATGCAAAAATTGTTTTGGAATTTCAATCTTTGCAGATGCAATTAAAGTGTTCAAACCTAAAATAACTATGAGTAGCAGATAACTTTGGTACTTCATAATATATAATGACTATTCTAAAGCATTCATTTCTTCTATTTTACTCTTAGACGCTTCTTTAGCTATGTCGTCAGTGAGTTTGAGTTGCTTGAAAAGCTTCCTATATGCTGGTATTTTATTGTGTTTGTATTTATATGTCCTTCTTAATTTTGATATGACTTGACCATCTTTATAATAGAATTTCTTCATGTTTGGATCAAGATCGAAAGCATGCTGGAAATATGCCAAATAATAAGGAATGCCTTTTACGTCAATATTGGCATCTTCGTCATTTTCTAATTTTGACCTTTTCTCCTGTTCTTCTTTCCATCTTTTTAGATCATCTTGGTATAAGAGCTGCCTACCAGGAGGAAGCATGTCATATTCTTCTTTGGTGAGTTCTTTAAAGTTACTCATTCCAGCACTTTCAATTTCATCAATTTCTTCCATTGCATTATTTGCTCCAGAAGCTTTTATTCTTTCCTCATTTGCCCACAATATACCTTTAAGATACCATTTTTTGGGATTGTCATCTGACATCACATTAACATAATCTTCAGCTTCTGAACGTTTGTTCCATTTTAAAATTTCTGTATATAGAATGGCTTTATTGTCTTCACTTGAGTTTAGAACGAATTTCTTTGCTCTATTGTATTCCTCCCATTTTTCACCACCAGCTAAACTAAGTTTTTCTTCCTTTTTATAGTTTTTTCTAAGCTCAATTATTCTGTCCAAAGCTATTGCACCAGACATTCCTGTATTTTTAATTAGATTGAGCCAATACTTTGCTGTATCAAGCTTTTCATCCATATAGTATGCGACAGCCTGATTAAGTACATGACTTTTTCTGTTGACAATAATTGAGTTAATTTCATCAACACCTTTTCTTCCATCCACTTGAGAGCGAGAATAATCTAAGAATGGCTCCAATATCCTTTTATCTGGATTACCACGTTTAATTTGAATCATGGCCATTCTATTTGCAACATATGGCGATAGTTTCAATGTTAAAAAGTCACTGCTTGACTTACAATAATTATACGCCATAATAGTTACAGAATCTAGGTCTGCACTGTCTTTCTTGCTGTCAAGATTTGCTAACAGATTAAAATAGTCGCCTTCAGAAAACCTGAAACGATCCTTTTCTGGTACTTTTTTATCATGAAAATATTGTTCTACGACTTCCTGAGCGTTAAGAATGTGGGGCCTGCGGAACATAACAGAACAGTTCATCTTTCTTTGTGATTCCAGTACAGGAACTACTAGTTCCTGATAATCTGGAAGTGCCTTTACTGCAGCATATACCGCATTTTCGTTTTTATTCGTTTGAATTATTCCTTTTATGGCTTCTGCTATTTCTGTTTTACCTCTGCGATTTAGCTCTTCAACGACTTCGTCCCAAGTACAAACTTTAACAGAAACTCTTGGTTTAGTGACCTTAGCAGTCACACCTCTTGAAATTGCCTGTACAGCATTATCAGCTCTCTTGCGGGCAAGCTCTTCGTTCTTTTTGTATGTGCCATCTGGAGAAGCAAAACCCTCAATGTCATAGTGAATAAGATATTTTCCATAAGAGTTGAGCTCCTCAATAATGTCATTTAATGTTGCCCTGTTTAATGAATCATCTATAAATTCAAATTTACCTACGTCGTACCTTAAATTCAGAGCTTTTTTCGCTTCACCAAATTGTGGTTCAGCAGGTCTTTGGAACTCTTCGCTTAATTCAAGTTCTCCTAAAGCTGGAGTAAAATCCATAAGTTTAAATGGATTTATCTGCAAGCAATCTCCCTCTATGAATTCCTGAAAATATACATGATGATAATCTTCCACAGAAACACGATAAGGTCCCTTATACATTTTCTTGTGGTTTGGCTTCTTCATTGTAACCGAAGCATTTATTTTTGTTTCCTGACCAGGAATGATAACTCTGTCATCTTTGTAGCCAATGCTTAGTGAGTCATTTTTTTCGTAATTATACCCCATTCTTTTGTTTTGGAGCGCATGATACTCTGTTCCTTCATATATAATAGGTGGACAGTATGCCATAGTATCTTGTGTGTCACAATCTACCATATATATTTGTATTATGACACGTGTATCTTTTTTGGCCCATTTAGCATCAAGAATATATTTAATGTTAAATGTGATAGAATCGCCATCATCGTCTGGAGGTTCAGGAAGTATTTCTTTCTTCGTGGTTTGTTTTCCCTTTACATGAGCACCTTCAAGCGCATGGTATTCTATAGTACCTGTTAAATTTGTCTGTCCAGGACGTATTGGTATGACAATGCCTTTTGCTTCCATTGGTATAATGGCAACAATTGCCATACCTGCAAGGACTTTTCTTTTAAAACGACCTTGAGAGGGGGCACCAACGACACTTGTTACCTCATTGCTGTTGAGAAATGAATTTAGTTTTGCTCCAGCTAAACTTTCTGCCTTTTCAAGAATTTTCTTGGCGTTTGCTTCATTCTCTATAAGTCCATATTTGAAAGCTCTTATTTCATATTGATTAGTTTCTTTGTTTAACATTTTAATTTCTACATTCACGTCAAAGGGATCGCCTGTGATTTGACCTTGACTAGGTAGTGAAAGCATAAGTAGTAAATGCAGAAATAGTACTAATCTTTTATACTTTGTAATATGAAAATAATGAATGTTCTTCATAAGCTTGAAGTATATTGATGTCGATGTTCTATTATTATGTTCTTTCGTTTGCTTAGTGTATTATTTCCTTGAGCTTACGAAGTTCATCAGAGTTCCATTCGTTTATGTCAAGAAATTGTACTAATTCGGTCGCCTTGTTAATATCGCCCATCATGTAGTAAATAATAGCCTGATTAAGCAAAACCTCCGGCCTGTTTTGTATGTATGAATCCTTGATTCCTTCGGGATCATTTTTAATGACATTCAGTTTGTTGATGTTCTCATTAATAAGTGGCATCAGGATCGTAGAATCTGGTGTACCACGCTTAATGCTCAGCATAGCCATTTTGTTCATTACATAAGTGGCTATTGGGCGGTCATACTGTTCCCCCTTCTTGATAACTCTGTTATAAACGATCTCTGTCAACTCATCTGTCTCTGCTGAATCATTCAGCTCAGCATAGATGTTATAGTAGTCACTGTTTGAGAAAATGCCATTCTTGTTTTCCTTATATGCTGCTACCGCTTCTTTTGGCGTAAGTAATTTCATTCCTAAATCTTTTGTAAAGAACTTCTCTTCTGCACTCTCATAGAATTCTTCGGTCAATGGAAGGTCCATGGTAATGTTTGCAAAAGGAATTGTTCGTTCACATGTACCTGGCTCTTCCATCTCATATAACACATGTTTAGCATCTTCGATATAGAACTTAAATGAACAACGATAATATTTTTTTGATGTTGGCTTTTTATATTTTATGATTGAGTCAATCATAATGTTGCCCATATCATCATGATCCAAATCTTCGATGTATTTAATATAGTTATTATTTGTTATTGCATCTGCACCTTTCTTTTTGCTATTTTTTTTATGATAGCTCTTGCCTTCGTATGATGCAGGCATAAGGTGTTCGACCGTATCTCCTGTTTCACAGTCAATAATACTAGGAAGGACTAGAATACGATTATTCTTCTCTTTCTTACATTTTGGTAACGTTACATGGTACTGATAGTATGTATGGTCATCATGAATGCCACAAATGGATTCTTCTTTAGTCTTTCTTTTATATTTACCTGTTACGTTAAGCGCTTCAAGTTGAACTTCACCTCTGACAAGTACTTCGTATTCATATTGATTAGCAGCAATCTTTCTACATTTGAACTCAAATTTATTATCTTCGCTTGTTCTACCGATTTTGTAGTTTTGCCAGTTTGAGTCATCTTGTTTTATGAGAATCAGTTCGTTGGCCTCTTTAAAACCGAAAATGACTCCCATACCATTAATGCCATTAAATGAAAAAAATCCTTTTGGCGTTCTTTGTAGTGCGAAGTCGCCTCTGATTTCTTTGTCATCGATGTTTATATCAGGATCTTGTTTAAGTATGCTCATCATCTTATTGTAATCTTTGACGGCATCTGCATAATTTAAATAATACCTATAAAAACCAGGGGCTTCTTGTGTGCTATTATTGCCATTTATGTCTTTTGTGATTTTCTTTACTACATAGTTGTAGTTGACTACTGTCTGTGCGTCAGCAGTCTCCACCTGCCATGATAACAACAGCAGAGTGCAAAGGATAAGAGAAAGAAGTCTTGAGGTTTTCATAACAGTAATCTATATTGTGTATCGTGGATGTTCTATTTAAAGATGTATGTCACGGAGACGCCCATGCGGGTGGGCATGATTACCGTGCCGCGTGCGTTGGCAGTAGCCATGCCGTGGTTGTATTCCGTTTCAAAGAAGTCGCCAGTGAAGTATTGCTTCTGGCGGTAATAGTTTATACCAAAGCCAGAGTGAACGTCTATGTTCAGGCGTTTGGTTAGGTTAAACACGTAGCCGAACGTTAGTCCGGCACCTGCGGAGTTGCCGCGATAGATTTCACGCCCCCATGTGATGTCGTATTTCGACAAGTGGGCGCCGATGCCGAAGAACCATCGGCTCATGGCACGTCCGGAGAAATAATGGCGCAGCTCTGGCTGCACTCCCCAGGCACTGATCTCCTTGCCCCAGGGGTTTTTAACGAAATAGGCCTGGCCGCCCAAGGTGGTACGCTCCATGAAATGGCTGCGACCAAGATCCATCTCCAGACTAATATTTGGCATCATCAAGACATCCATTAACACGTCGGTGCCAACGGCTAACTGTTGTGCCCACATTCGCTGGGCACCGCAGAGGGTTATGATGACGGCAAGGAGTATTCTTTTCATTGCTTTTGTTTGTGAAAGGATATGCCGCCATGTCTAAGATGGCGACATATCCTGATAGTACATTATGCGTCGTTGAGCTTCATGGTTAGTTCAGCTCAAGTTCTTCAGGTAGCGTTTCTGGTATCCAGTTGTCAAGTACGGCGTTAACCTTTATCTCCTGAGGTCCGGCAATACCCATCTTCACATTGTAAATACGGCCTGCTTTGTAGTCCGAGTGATTGATCATGATGGGGTCTGACTTCATGAGCGTCGACGTGTGGTTGACATCGTCATTGATGCGGAGCACAATGTTAACGTAGTAAGTGTCGTTGACAGTATTACCTGTAGGTATGGGCAGCATGACAACATTACCCACGTTGATAATCGAGTCGGGCTTCGTCTGACTGATGCGCTTCTCAAACTCTGCCTCTTCGGGAATGGGTTTCACGAGAAGGCTGTCGATGAGGTCGTAGCCCCATTCGGCTTCGAAAGTGCCGGAATTTTCGGGATCGATGCGGTCAGCCACGGTGAGGTAGCCCTTACTTGGCACGCCCAATACCTGAACCTTGACGATGCTCATCTTCTTGGCACCAGTATAGTCATTGGTTCCCTCAAAGTCAGGCAGACCATAAATCTGGAACTGGAAGGCCATGAGCTTGTGTTCGAAATGCAACTCCGGCAGCACGTAGTTAGTGCGGCGGAAATACTTGGCACAGTAGCGAAGACGGTTGATGTCATCATCTTCGGCATAGCCCAAACTCTTTCCCCAGATGACATCCTTCTCACCGTCAAGTTCGGTGATGGTAGCTATACGTCGATCGCTGTCGGAATAGATGTTCTCTGGCTTAGCGTATGGGTAATAGCCAAAGAATTGGTAGGCATACCAGTTGTTGAACGGGTATAGGCGAACCTCTCCGTCTTTCCAATTAATAGATGTCGACGTATAATCGTCACCAGTCTTTTCTGCGGTAGCCACGGCACACTCGTTGTCGAGCCATACGTAGCGATGAGCCTGATAGGTCTCTCCTGTAGGATTGTACCATGTGTCCACCTCTGGAGCGATGATGTTGACGCCCGTCTTGTGGGTTGCCAGCATGAAGATACCCAAAGAATCGGCCTCGAAGAAGTCAGTCGTCACATCGCCATTCTTCTTGTTGTAGATGATGGCTCGTGTGGCAGAAGCTCCTGATGACAGGAGTATCTCCACGTCGCTGACACCTTCAGTGTAGGTCGTGCTCATGTCGGGGTCGGTCACGGCAGCAGCCTCTGCAGCCAGCTCGGTGATTTCGTCACCGGAGCAGGCAGCGAGAGCCAACGCCGTCATGAATACACTAATCAGTTTCTGATACTTCATACTTTGCTTTTAAATGTAACGTCTTGTAGATTGTAAATGAATGGGAACGGAACATTAGTTGGTTGTCCAGTTGTCCTGCTCGTTGACATCGATATCGCCACCGTTTGTCCAAGGCTCGAGCTTAGTCTCAACAGTGACAATCTTGTGACCGAAGATAGTAAGACGCACGTTGTAAGATGTGCTGATCTTTGCATATGTGTGGTTTGCAGGAATCTTGATGTTACCCTCTACGTAAGAAGCATAGTTGGGGTCTGAGAGAGATGTTCCGTTGGCCAAGTCCTCGTTGATGTAAACGCGAATCTTATAAACAGAATCGCTGGGGTTTACCATTAAGGCCTCACCGAACTTTGTGAAGACATTCTCCAAGATGGGCTGGTTAGCATCGAGTTTAACGAGATTCACGCTGTCCGCATTGACACCTGGTGTGGTGTTGCGCTGCTTCAACTTCAGCCAAGCACCACCAGAGACAACGTGGTCGAGGTCGCCCTCATAATTAGCCTCATAGACGATGGGGGCCCAAACTATACGTGAAGAATCAAGAGCATGGTTTTGGTCATCGGCATAGGCAAGTGTCATTGCAAGACTGTCCTTAGAGAAGATAGCTATAGAGTCAACCTTTACGTTGGCAGCTGTTACGTCGTCACCTGCCTGAATCTCTACGGTGAAGCGAGTGAGCATGTGCTGGAAATTAAGCATCGGGTAGATGTTGTGACGAGAAGACCAAGCTGAGAACGAGTTGTTCAGTTCTGTTGCGCCAGTCACATCTGTACCATCTCCATTGATGGCCTTTGAGTTAGCCAGCAGCACGTCCTGTGAACCATCGATTTTAAAGCTCGCTACCAGAGAGTCGCCATCGTAAGAGAAAGTAGCAGGGTCGTAGTTGTTCACTATCTTTACTGAATCATCGGCGCGATATGCAACGAAGTCATAAGCCTGCTTAGCCTCGTTTGGATAGTAACGAATCTTATTGTCATAGGGGGCTGCAGCTGTAAGTTGGGCGATAGCCTTTGCAGACATACCTGCATGACCCTGAGAAATCAGAGAGTCGTTGTTAAAGAGGGCAAAAACATCAGCTGGTGTGTTGTCACTATACTTCAAGTCGTTAGTGGCGAGGTTAAAAGTAAGTGCACCTTTTGTACCGTCGTTCATAGCATGCTTGAACATGAACATGCGGAATGCCTGTCCTCTCCAGTTGTGGTCGAGGTCGTCATTAGCGCCGTTCTTTACGCCACCAACGGTACCTGTACCTTTGGTCATGATGGTCGATACGTTGCCAAGACCAATCTTGATAACTTCACGACCGTCGAGATTCTGCTGAGCTGCGGGATTCTGTCCCTCATCAGCAATCACTACGTCGTCTGACGTACAGCTTGCGAACAAACCTGCTGCTGCAAGCGCAAAAAACATAATTTTCTTCATGTTTTTAAAGTGTTAGTGAATAAAAAAGTTAATTAAAAAGTTAATTCGTAATGTTTGTTTCTTGTTTCTTTTCTTGTTTTCCTCCTATTTTGATTAATAATTACCAACCATCGTCAATGACTTCGGTTGAACCTCCGTCTTTCCACTTTTCGAAGGCTGTATATACTTGAATGCCCTTTTGGCCGAAGACGGCAATGCTAACCACATAGCGCTGGCCTGGCTGGAACCACTTGCTCTTAATATTATTAAGCTCGATGTTCTTTTGAGATATCTTAGAGAACGACCACTCCTTTGGACTACCATCTTTCTTTGCCGCTTTCTGCTTATAGTGGATGCGCATCTCGTAGATGGTGTCGCATGGCAGAATGAGACCTCTTCCAACATCTTTGCTGGACTGATCATACCATTCTCCTTTGGCATTCTTGTCCCACTTTACGGTGTAACCGCCTACGTCGATTTTATTACCGGATTCATCGACTGGAAACTCCAGATCCTCTGCAGGGAAATTGAGGTTACCCCAGGTTTCTGTACCATCAAACCATACCTTTGGTTTGCTTTTAGAGGGATCCTGAGTGGCAATGGTCATGTGACCGTTGTGACGGAATAATACTTCTATCTTCTGAATCACTATATCGTCAGCTGTAGCATCGCCTGGGAATATCTTGAATTTCAGCTGTGTCAGCTGATGCTCCATTCTGATATATGGGTGAATGTCGCGGTCGGCAGAAAACTTGCTATAGCCATTGCGGATGACGCTGCGCTCATTATCAGAGAGCCTTTTGTTCTGATTGGGGTACCACGTGTCAAGAACATCCTTGAGTGGCGGTGCCATACCGCACATGA
>Ga0310695_10014772_pt1 | contig 10501 bp, 4 predicted proteins | sample RumenRJG_04DNA_FD_203882 | JGI IMG/M metagenome (GOLD analysis project Ga0310695, IMG submission 203882) | Bovine rumen microbial communities from Lethbridge, Alberta, Canada - RJG_04 (v2) (version 2) | ecosystem: Host-associated > Mammals > Digestive system > Stomach > Rumen | place: Canada... | reverse complement strand
TAAATAATAATTTAATAGAAGAAAATGAGATTCAAATTCATGATTATAATGATAATGAAAATGATAAAAATAATATAAATATTTTTCCTTCATTTGGTAGAGTTGATAATGGAATTGAAATTGATAAGCCAATTTCATCAAAAATACATGAAAATATAAATAATTTAAGATGTAATTTAGAACATTTAATTTCAGAAAGTAATCAAGAAAATATTAATATTAATAATAATAATATTATAGATAATAATGATGATAATAAAAATAAAAATAATGAATCTGATAATGATTGGTTAGATTTATCTTCTGATTTAAGTGAAAATGAAATTATTGAAAAATATGTTTCTAATAATAATAAAGATATTATTAGAAGTGATTTAATTGAATTACTTAATATTATTGAAATTGATAATTTTCAATTATTAAAAAAAAGAATTTATCTTCTCTTACATCATCAACCTCCTAATCAAGAAAAAATAATTGATATTATTTTTGAAAGAGGTATTAAAGAACTTTATTTTCAACCTCTTTATGCTAAATTATGTAAAGAATTAGATAAAGCTTTATCAAATAAAAAAGATAAAGCAAAAACTCCTTTAAGAGTAAGAATAATTGATAATACAAAAAAATATTTTAAAAATTTAAAAAATACAATTGATGATAGAAATCAAACTATAGGAATTATATCATTTATAGGTGAATTAATTAATATTCAAATGGTTACTAAAAAAGCTGGAATACAATGTATGAGAAATATAATTGAAGAATTAGAAAAAAATAATAATGAAAATAAAATTAATCATAATGTATATGAAATATATATTGAAAGTTTAATTATTATGTTAAATATTTTTGCAACAGCATGTAGATATTATCAAAAAGATAGAATTAGAGATGATGATATGTCAATATTAAATAATGAAATTATTAAAGTTATTGATTTTTTAAAAAAAATACAAAATGATGAAAAATATAATAAAATTAATTCAATATTAAAAATAAAAGTTATAAATGTATTAGAAAAATCAAAAAGAAAATGGATTCCATATATTTTTGAAATAGAAAAACAAATACCAATTCAAAATATAAAAAATGAAATAATTCCTGAAGATATAAATACTACATTAACAAATGTATCAATAAATAATAATAGTATTGCAAGTATAGAAATAAAAAGTCCAATAAAGAAATTTTCAAAATCAAATATTAATGAATCAGATGAAAGTAAAAATAGTATAAAGAAACCATTACATTCAAATAAAAATAAAAAAAAAATTCCAAAAAGAACAAAAACAAAAGAAAGTGAATTACCATCAGAAATAATATATAATGACTTATTAAAATTTGAAAAGTATATTTCAAATGGAAATGATCCAAATACTTATGTTTGGGAAGATATTGAAAGAAAAAATAAAAAAGAAAAAATGCAATTTATTTCAATTTTAGAAGCTTATATTGAAGCATCTAAAAAGTTTTTAAATCAAAATAAAGAAAAATATTTTGTTGATGAATATATTAGAATTATTCTTGATTATTATTGCCATTATATTAGAAACGAATCTATTATTGAGAAAATTATGATAAAAATTTCTGATATTCCTTATGATTATAATCATCAAGAAAATAAATTTCTATATGATGTTTGGGAAAGTATTATTTTTTATTTTATTGAAAATAAAGTTTTAGTTATGAAAGATTTTAATAGATTTTGTCATTATAGAGATATAAATTATAAAAGAAATATGTTAATTTTATTAGATGATATTGCTAATTTTGATTATGAAAAAAGAAGATTTTATTTAAGGGAATTAAGAAATATAAAATTTGTAAAAGAAAATTTAGATATTGCACCAGATGATCTAATTCCTAAAATATCAAATAAAATATAAAAATTTTATAATTAATTATAATTTTTATAATTTGGAAATATTACCAATTTATTTTCACTTATAAAATTAATTATTTAATTGAAAATGAGTTAAATAAAAAAAAAATAAATAAAAAAATATGAATGCAATTAGTAGTATATTAAAAGGAATAAATGATTATGTTCCTTTAAGAGAATTTTTAAATTATATTTTTAAAACAAAATTATCAGATTTTTTGATAGTCAATAATGTAAATATCGATAATATTGAAAAAGATATTTCTTCAAAATCATTTTTACTTTTATCAAACTTATTATTAAACACATCAAATATTAATAATACATTCTTATTAAATTCCCCAATTAAAGTAATAAATGGAAAAATTGGAAAATTATCAATTACAATATTAGAAAATAATAAAATTTCTATATCAATTGAAAAAATAATTATTACTTTAATGCCTTTATTTACTAATAGATATAAACAAAGTAATCTAAATATAAATCATAAAAATGAAAAAAATATATTAAAAGAAAAAAAAAATGAGGAAGAAATAAAGAAAAAAGGTTCTTTTATAAATAATATAATTAATAATTTGTTAAATAATGTAGAAATTTATATAAGTAATATATGCATTCATACAATGACATATGAAGCAAATGATATTACTTTAAATAATCCTGTTTTTACTTTTTATCTTTTAAATTTTAAATGTAGTAATAATCAAAACATAAAAAATAATTTTTTTTTAAATGGAATGAATGGAATTGCGAATTATATTTGTATGAAAATTGATAAAAATTTAAATATAACAGATGAACAAGAATTTATGAATTTAAATCCAAAAAATCAAAATTTTGAAATTGATATATTCAAATTTTTTAAGAATGAGAATACAATATTTGCAATAAATTATAAGAATAATCCAAGTATTTTATTATCTATATCAAAAAAAGAAAATCGAGATGATTTAAATATTAAAATTAATATTGAAAGATTAGAATTTATTTTATCACCAATTCAATTATTTTATATAAGAATTTTCTTTCAAATAGTTGGCTCTATTTTCAGAGCAAAAACAAATATTAAAACCCAACCTATTCAACAAAAAGAAGAAAAAGAAAATAATGAAGAAGAGTCATTAGAAATTTTAGATACAAAAATAAAAAATTTTATTATTGGTTTAAATACTGAAAGATTTATTTTTGTATTATATGAAAACCAATCATCACCAAAAACAAAATTATTTTCTTTTTATAATAAAGATTATGGAATAGAAAATTTTCAATCTTTTGAAAATATTGAAAAACATTTTTGTTATAATGAAGATAATTTTATAATTTTTGGTATAAAAAAAATAAATTATTCATCAGATTTAATGATATTAATAAATGAAATTAATTTTCATTATATTAATTTTAGAGGTAAACATTTAGCAATAAGTAATATTAATATAAAACAAAATACTGATTCATCAATTTATCAAAGTGCTTCTAGTGAAAATGATTCAATTTATAAAAGCTTACCTGAGAATTATGATTATATTTTTGAAGAATATAAACAATTTATTAGTCAAAAAGGAGATTTTGATTATTGTATTTATGATATTATTTTAATTGATAAATTAAAACTTAATCCAAATAAAAATGAAATTTATATTAAAGATTTACAAATTAAATTTCATTTTATTATAATATTTATTTTGATTAAATTATCTTTTCAAAATGATAAATTTCCTCATTCTTATAATAATGTTGAAATGGATTCTTCAAGTATATTTTTTAATTCATTTAAATCAAAACCATTATTAAAAGAGAAAGAAGAAAATAAGATAAATGAAAAAAATACAATTTATAAAATTATCATTGATAAGTTTTCAATGAAAATATATAATTTTGTCAAAGATAAAACAAGAGATGATATGAATGAATATTATTATATTTATCATTTAAAAAATATTATTCCATATTATTCAGAAGGATTAAAAAAAAAAACAAATAATATTATTGATTTAGATTCAATAATAAGTAAAGAATTTGTTAATATTCAATTAAGTGAAATTGATATTTCTTTATCTTCTCCTCAATTAGAAGTAAAAATGTTGTATAAAGAATTAAATATGTTTTATAATAATTATCAAGTTTTATCCTATTCAGTAATTTCAAATGAAAATGATTTAATTTCTTATAAATTAAATAATAATGATCATGATATTTGTATTAATTTCCCTTATGTAGCTACTTTTCATATTGAATATAGTATAATTTATGAACTTTTAGAATTTTCTAATACTTTTCTTTTTAGTTTTTCAATGATTCAAATTGTTAATACTTTTATTAATGATATTTATGTTAATAAATTATTAAATTTGTTTGAAATGTATGGAATTAATTTTTATAGTAATAAGCAAATGGATCCTCAAAATAATTCAAGTAAAATTTATGTAAAAGCAAATATTAATGATTTAATAATAATGTTTAATAATAATAATACTATTGATGAAAATGATGGAAATATATTTAAAATTGAATTTTTAAATACAAATATTTCACTTTTAATGGAAAGTGAAAATCCTGATAATAAAGTAAATATATCAATGGATGATATGAAATTTTTTATAAAAAAAAATAATTCAAAAGATAAATATTATTTATTATTATCAAAATTACCAACAGAAGAATTTTTAAAAATTCCATTAATTAATATTGATATAATATTTCAAATGTTTCCAAAAGAAGATAATTTAGATATAATACAAGAAGAGGAAAATGAAGAAAATTTAAAGATAAATAATATATTAAATGAAAATATAAACTCTTATTATTCAATTTATCAAAAATTTTTATTAACACATCAAGTCCCAATGAAAAATATGTCATTAAATATATCATTTAATATATCAAATATTTTTATATATTCAATATATAATGATTTTAAAAACATTAATTTAACATTAAAGAATTTAATGTTAGATTTGTCAAATAATGAAAATAAAAATCAAGAAGATATCATATTGATCCCAATTAATGAAGATAGAAAAATTGATTTAGAAATAACATTTTCTTTAATGAAAATTTATCATGATATATTTTATCAAAATGAAGATGTTACTAATGATAAATGGATGAGAATGATAATTGTTATTAATTCAATAATAGGAAAAAAAAATGAATCAGAAAATTCAATAGAAATGAATAATTTATTTTTATATTTTTTAAAAGATTTTACATATAAAGAAGAAAATGAAAATAATTATAATATTACAAATGCAATTTCATATATTGAAAATGAAAATTCATATTTAAAAAGAGTTGGTTATACAGAAATTTTATTTAATGATAATATTTCAATAAATCAAATTAAAGAACGTTATACAATTAATATTCAAAATTTTCAAATTTATTTATGTAAAGATACTTTTATTTCAATACAAGATTTTTTTAATGAATTAAATGAACAATATTTTACTCATTTAAAAATAATTTTCCCTTCTGAAAAAAAAATAAATAACAAAAGTAAAGATAGTAAAGAAAAAGAAGAAGAAAAAAAAGTAGAAAATGATGAAAAAAAAAAAGAAGAAAATGAAGAAGAAAAAAATATTGAAAAGAAAAAATCTCAAGATGAAATTTTTGGTTTTCATATAGTAGAAGATTATTTAATTGAAACTATATGTCCTGAAGGAAAAAAAAAAGAAGAAAAACCAAATTTAAATAAAACAATAAAAGCAAAAAATAAAAATGAATTATATAAAATTGAAGAAGAAAATTATACTTTATGTTATGAATTTGTTGGAAGAGAAAAATCAATTCAAAATCTTAAAAGATTAAATGAAGAAAATGAAGAAAATATTGATAAAATGAAAATTAAATTAAATATTGATTCTATTAGAATTTACTTATATAAAGGAAAAAATTTCTCATTTGAATCTGATGGAGGGATTATAAAACATAATAAAGAAAATAAATTAAATGAAAAAATAGAAATTGATGAAAATTATTTAATTGATGATGATTTTGAACAAGAATATAAAATATTACCAAAAAGAAAAAGAAAAAAAACAAAAAATTATCAAAGTTATATTGAAATAAATCTAATGAATTTATCATTATTAATGGAACCTACTAAAATAAAATTATCTTTAATGAATTTTGATATTAATGATCATATTGAAGGCTCAAAGTTTTCTAAAATAATTTCAAAATATGATTTTAAAAATACAAATAATGATATTTTAACAATGAATATTGATATTCAAAATCAATATGTTGAATGTAATATGAGAAGAATTTATGATTTAAATGTAAATATTAGTTCTATTAATGTTTTAATTGATCAATTGTCTTTATTATTTATTTTAAAATTTTTTGAAATAAAATTAAAAATCTTTAATGAAGAAGAAATAAATAAAGAAGGTGATGAAATATTTAATAGTAAAATTGAAATTCCACAACAAAAAAAAGATGAAATAAATTTCTTTTTACAAAATATACTAATTAACTCTTTTAATGTAAATTTCAGTTATAATTCACATAAATTATCATTAAACAAATTAGTAAAATTAGATTATAAAGAATTAATTAATATAACAAATATAACAGATTTTAAAATTGAATTCAAAAAATATTTTGAAAATAATTTAACACCTTTTGAATTAGGATGTTTTAATATAATAGATTTTTGGAAAGATGATATTATTAAACATCAATTAACAAATGCAGTAATTCATTCAATTGCATTTCTTAGACCTTTTGTTACAATTTATGAAGGATTTACTGGTATATTTAAACAACCTTTTATTTCATATAAAAAAAATGAAGGTGTTAAAAAAGGAATTAAAAAAGGTTTTTTTAATTTTTTTAGTTCTTTTACTAGTCAATCTCTATTTTTAGGAGAAAAAATGTTTAGAGGTATAAAAAGATTTTTAAATTTTAATACAAGTATGTCATTAGGAAAAGATTCTTTATATAAACAATGGATGTATAGATTTAATGAGGAAAAAAGAGGATATGATAGACATTTTGTTAAAAAATAAAAAAAATTAAATTTAAATTATTAATAGTATTACTAAAAAATTTAAAAATTTTATAATATATATAAATAATAATAAATTACAAATGAATAGAAATGAAAATGAATATCATTTAAAAAATTCGAAATATTATATAATGGATTTAAGTGCTTTTGAGCAACCAATAATTTCAAAAGAAGATACATCACCATTTACAATTAATTTTATTAATCAAAAAGATCATGCAATGAAACCAATAAATATAGATGAATCTTATGAAGAAGAATCTTCATTTATAACAGATGAAAAAAATTTATTATGTAATTTAAATATTGGAAATATTATTGACAATAATTTATTTTTATTATCAAATCCTTCAAGCAAAAATATATGTATTAATGTAAATGTAAATAAAAATATTTATAAGATATAAAAATATAGTATAAAAAATTTGATTTAATTGTTTTTTTATAATGAATTATGTATTATAAATATATATAATTTATTTATATTAAAAATAAATTATATTTTGTTCAATCAATATTTTTGGTTTGATTATTTATTTAATTATTTTTTTTAAAATGAAAGAAAATTTTGATGAAGAAGATAATAATTTAATTGAAGATAATGTTAATGATAATAATACATCATTTATAGATGATTATGATTCAAAATTTAGAAATATATTAATAAATCATGTTTTATTTTTTACAATACATTATTCATTTTTTTCAATAGTTAAATTTATAATTGGAATTATTTTTATATTAGTACCATTTATTTTTTTTTTAATATTATTTATAAAAGGAGAAAATAATTTTTTAATTTTGAGTTTTATTATATCATTTGCTATTTCTTCTGGAATTTTAATTTTATTATTTGTTTTTAAAATAGGAGATAGTATTAGTATTTATGGAATTATGCTTTGTAGTTGGGAAAGAATTAATGTTTTGATAATCTTTGATTATATTATTATTTTTACTCTTGATATTATTTTATTTTGTTTTATTGAAAGTTTTGTTATTCAATTACCTATTTTAAAAGAAACTGTTTCTCAAATAATAAATAAAGATGATGAAATAAATATAAAATATTTAAACCAAGGTTCTTTTTTATTTAGAATTATGTTCATATTATTTTATTGGGACACTCATAAAGATAATCAAAATAATTATACTCAAAAAGAAATTGGTTTTTTTCAATTTGATGTATCATTTTCTGATATAAGAAATCATTTTCAAAATATTATTATATTAATTATTATAATTTATGCATATTTATTATTTACTTCAATTTTTTTTAAAGTAAAAAAAAGTTGGTATTATATAATTATTTCTATTTGTGGATTATTTGAATGTTTTTATTTTTTATTCTATCCAATGAATGATAAAGAAATAAGTAATGAATATTTTGAAAAAGATTTATTTTTATTATTTATTGAAATTTTTCCTATATTTATTATGATTTTTACTTATATTTTTCTAGGATTTAAAAATACAATAGTAAAATTAAGAAAAAATAAATTTCATTTAAATAAATTAATAAAAAATGATAAATATACAAATATTCTAGTCTTTTCTTCTTTTATTTGTATAAATATAGGATATTTAGGAATTATTGGAATAATAATTTATTTACTATGTGCAAATATTAATGAAAAATATTCAATTAATAATTATTTTAGATTAATAATATTTATAAATATTTTTATTTTTTTCCTTTGTTTAGGTAATTCTTTTTTATTTGGAAATAAAATAATGGATTTAATATATCTTCCTTTAGCATTTGAGATATTTGAATATCCAAAAAAAAAAAATTATATGATTAATTGTTCATATAATTTGAGAGGAACTTCAAAGGAAATAAATGATTCAAAAGAATCTTCATATTTAAATTCATCTTCTTCTGACTCAGAAGAAGAAGAAAATAACTGAAAAAAAAAAAATATAGAAACTCAAAAATATAAAAAAATATATTTATCAATATATCTAATTTATATTTTTAATATAAATTGATTTAATAAAAAATAAATTAATTTCCATCATTATCATTCTTACCTTCTTCTTCTTTATCAACATAAATTTCAGATTCTCCACCATCTTTTTTAGTCCCTTCACTAGGTTGTTTTTTAGAATATTCACTAGGTTCTTTTTTAGTTCCTTCACTAGGATCTTTTTTAGAATATTCACTAGGTTCTTTTTTTGTTCCTTCACTAGGATCTTTTTTAGAATTTTCACTAGGTTGAATTTTTTTAGATTTAGAACTTCTTTTTGAACTCATTTTACTTGAATTTTTAGAATTTTTCTTATTTTTTTCTAAAATTCCATATTCATTTGAATTTAATAAATCATTCATTGCTTCTTTATATTTTGGTTCATTATTTAATGCTCTATAATTTTGCATTTCTTGAATTAATTCTCTTTCTTGTTGAGTAAAGTTTTCAAAATGAGATGAAAAATATTTGTTTAATATTACTCTTACTTCTGTTAATTTTCCTATTACTGCTTTTAATTGATTTAATTTATTGTTTAAATTTCCAATTACTTCATTTTTTTGAGATAATTCTTTTGTTAATTTAATATTTTCTTTTGATACATCATCATAATTTTTTGATAAGAATTCAATTTCACTTTTCATAATATCAATATCTTCATTTATTTTTTTCTCTTTTTCTTCATCAAATTCTGCATTTCTTTCTAATTCATTTATAACATTTTCAAGTTCATATTTTTTATTTTCTAATTCTTCTCTTTTTGTTTGTGACTCATAAACTCTTGTTCCAATTTCATCAAAAATATCAACAAATTTTAAAGTAACTCTTGTCTTTGCTGGTTTATTATATTCTTCATATAAATCTAATGTTTGTTGATATAACTTTTCTATTTCATTTTTTGATAAATTCTCATCTAATTTATTTTTATCATTTTGAAGTTTTATTTCTGCTATTTTTTTTTCTATTTCTTCCATTTTTGATTCTAATTCTTTCATTTTTTGTGCATTTTGACTTAATTGTTCAAGATTACTTTGTTTTATATCATCTGGCTGTTGCATTTTTTTATTTTTATTAAATAAACGTAAATATTTTAATTATTATAATAATTTATTAAAAATTTAATTAAATGAATATAAAAATAAATTAAAAATTAAATGAATAAAAGTGATATTAGAAAATTAAAATGGGAATCTTCAGAATTTCCAATATTATGTAATAAATGCTTAGGAACAAATCCATATATTAGAATGATGAAAGCTGAATATGAAGCACAATGTAAAATTTGTAAAAGACCTTTTACTTTATTTACTTGGAAACCAGATCAAAATTCAAGATATAAAAGAACAGAAATTTGTCAAACTTGTTCTAAATTAAAAAATGTTTGTCAAACTTGTTTATTTGATTTACAATTTGGTTTACCTGTTGAAATAAGAGATAAATATTTAAAAAATAAAATAGAAATACCAAAAGAAAATGCAAATAGAGATTTTTTCATTGCAAATGCAACAAAAAATTTTGATAAATTAGATTTACCATATTATAAAGAAGGTGCATATATTTTACCTGAAAATTTAAAAAATATAATAAATCAAAATAATAAAAATGAAAATAATAATTTATTAATATCAGATAAAG
>Ga0310695_10014771_pt1 | contig 10501 bp, 5 predicted proteins | sample RumenRJG_04DNA_FD_203882 | JGI IMG/M metagenome (GOLD analysis project Ga0310695, IMG submission 203882) | Bovine rumen microbial communities from Lethbridge, Alberta, Canada - RJG_04 (v2) (version 2) | ecosystem: Host-associated > Mammals > Digestive system > Stomach > Rumen | place: Canada... | reverse complement strand
GGATCTTCCACATTGGCACCTGAAAACCGTTGGGGATTCTTCCCATCTTTCTCTTTGGCATGGAATGCTGACCAAGAGCTCTTCATGAAGAAGATCACTGCAAAGAAGAAGATCACTCAATTGAAACTCCGCGCTGGTTGGGGTCAGACTGGTAACGCAGGTAACAACATGGGTTACATCGGTTCTTACAAGTCAGTGAACACCCAATATGGTATGGGTAAGGTATATGGTACGTGGTTGAACCCAGACTTGATTTGGGAAACAAACTGGCAAATCAACGCCGGACTTGACGCAAGTTTCTTCAAGAACAGGCTTAACCTTACGTTCGATGCCTTCTACAAACAAAACAACGATTTGATTGTGAAGGCTGAGCCAGGTCCATCATTGGCAAGTACCGCTAACTCTTATTTGTATACGCAAGTTCCTGATATTAACGCAGGTTCCATCAAGAACGTCGGTTTTGATGTCACACTCACTTCCACTAATATCCAAAAAGAGTTGGGAGGTAAGGACTTCACATGGAACACTGACGTGAACTTCTCATTCGTACGCAATGAGGTTGTTAAGTTGCAGAGTGATTCTGCGGTGTTGGAGGGTAAGCAATCATTTAAGACCGCTACTCGTACTTATTGCGTCAGCCGTGTAGGTCACGCTCCTGGTTTGTTCTGGGGATTCAAGACGAACGGTTTGATCCAAAACACTGATCAATTGAAGTCTATTAAACAACGTCCAGATGCAACTGATGTGGGTGATTTCGACTTTGTTGATATCAACTCGGATGGTGCAATCAACGAGGCCGATAAGACATACATCGGTGATCCTAACCCAGACTTCACATTCGGTCTTGGTAATACTCTCAACTGGGGTCCTTGGTCTTTGAACATCTTCTTGACTGGTTCATACGGAAACGATGTCTATAACTTGCTCCGCTCTAAGTTGGAGGGTATGGACCGTGGAGGAATCAACCAATTGAAGACTGTCCTCAATTGCGCTCGTGTAGAGACTACTGTTAAAGATGGACAAGAGTACAAGTACATCACTAACTCTTCCACGAATATCCCTCGTCCTAACTCAGTTGCTGAGGGACGTAACGTTGCGAATGTCGTTTCTGATCGTTACGTAGAGGATGCTTCGTATGTTCGTATCCAATCAATTGGTCTTTCATATGCTGTTCCTTTCGAGTCTGTGAAGAAGATCGGTTTGAACAATATGAGAGTTTCATTTAATGTTCAGAATGTGGCTACATTCACGAAGTATTCAGGCTTGAACCCTGAGGTTCCAAATGTGAGTGCAATTAATCAAGGTGTTGACACTGGTAGCTATCCATTGTCTAGATCTTACGTTGTTGGTTTAAATTTTGATTTCTAATTAATAAGGAAATAACAGTATGAATCTAAGTAATTTAAAACATAAATCTTTGCTTTACGGGCTGGGAGCGTTAGCTTTCTGTACTACTTCCTGTAAAGATTTCCTTGATGTGGATGTTCTTGACCAGTATAGTACGTCGTCTGTAGGGTCTTATCAGGATTGTCTTTCCCTGACCAAGTCTCTTTATGGAGGATATCTTTGGTCGGAGTATGAGGGAAAGTTCTCCTGGTGTGTGAACGAAGGTATTCCTGGTATTCTTTTCAATGTATATCAGGAGGAGGGCGCATTGTTCTTGCTCTCTATTGGAGAGGATAACCCGATTCTGTTGGAGGGTTATAGATCTCTGTATTCTGGTGTAATCGCCATAGCCAACCAGGTCATCGATAAGGCTAGTAGCTTGGAGACTGGTTCTTCTTTGTCAGATTTGGAGAAGAACCGTATTATAGCTGAGGCTCGCTTGTTCAGAGGTTATGCTCATTTCCTTGCTACGGAGTATTTCGGTGAGGTGCCATTGGTTATGCATAGCGCTACGGACATTTCACAAAACGTTGCTCTTCCTCGCGCTTCACGTAAGACATTGTATACTGCCATAGAGAGCGACTTGAAGTTCGCCGTGGAGTTCTTGCCTGAGGATTCTTCCGACAAGTGGAGAGCAAACAAGAGCTCCGCAAAAGCTTTGTTGGCTAAGTTGTATTTGACGATGGGCTCTTGTGTGGCTGATCTTTCAGGTGCGGTTTATCCTTTCAAGGTTTCGGATGCTCAGTCTCGTGAGTACATGAACAAGGTGGTTTCGTTGACTACTGAGGTGATCAATAAGATGGGTGCATCTTCTTTGACGTCTCATGCGAACATCTTCTCAGCCACTGGCCGTACGGAGCCATGTTCCGAAACTGTATTCGCATTGTATTGGAAGTTGGCCGAGTATGGTGAGGGTTCTATGTACCAAGCACAGATGGCTATCGACAACGTATGGAGCCCAGGTTCAGGATGGGGTTCTGGAAAGGGTATCTCTTATACTCTTTACAACTCATTCGAGAAGACCGACCCTCGTTTGTACGAACTCTGTTTGGTGGCAGACCACGAGTACACTACGGTTAATGGAGAGAAGGTTTATTACGGACCAAACAGCTCTGCATACAACCCTAAAGTGGATCACGTGAAGACTGGTACTGACTTCTTGAACAGCGGACAATGTCTGTTGAACAACGTCAAGAAATATATCTGGGGTGTGAACTGTACCGCAACTCAGTCTGCTGGTATGGCTTACGACCGTCGTATGGATATTATTCGTCTCTCTGACGTGTACATGATGCGTGCTGAGGCTAAAATGGCTCTCGAGAATATGGAAGTTACTGCACAAACGACTTCTGGTATTGATGATATCAATGCTGTCTTGAAAGCGCATGGCGCGCTTCCTGTTGGTCCTTCCATCGCTTACTTCGACGATATGGAGCAAAACCCTGTTACGTACACATTCAATGTGGATGTTGACGGAAATGGTCCTCAAGCCGTTACCGTTGAACCAAAGGTTGCTATGTATCATAACTTGATCCGTACGGACTTCGTACAACAACGTCGTAAGGAGTTCGCCATGGAGGGTCAGGCATGGTTGGATCTCAAGCGTTTCTTCTATCGTAATCCTAAGATGGCGGAGAAATTCTTGTATCAGATGGACCGTGGAATCCAGTTCTCTCAGAATCCTGAGATTGAGAACAAGTCTCTCTTCGAGACTGAGACTGGTTATTCAAGACGTCAGCTCGTTCATGATTTGAACGTTAAATTGTCTCGTGATGCAGGTGAGGAAGAACCGACCATATTTATTAGTAGTTTCATCGAGAAACATTATTGGTACTTGCCTATCCCATCTTCTGCAAAGGCATATTTGAGCTCTTCTGTGATTGATGTTGCGGATCAGGTGTTGAATCAATCTTATCCTTATTAATGTTAAAAAAAATTGTACAATGAAAGTGAAATATAATTTTTTGGCGTCGGTAGCTTCCTTAGCGGTTTGTGCCGTTGGACTCTTTTCGTCTTGCGAGGATAAATGCGTGGGCTGCCAATGTGATGCATTTGTCGTTGACCATGTGGTGAACGCAGATTCTATGGATGTGCCATTGACCCAATTGGATGCTAAAACCACTGTCGTTATTGTTGGTTCTGGTCTTTCCACGGCGAATGGTGTTTATTTGGTGGATAAAGATAACAACTCGTATTCGGTATATCTGAATCCGGCTTTCGTTACGGACAATGCGATTGTTATCACGTTGGATTCTGAGGCCAACAACGTTCGTACGGAAAAGGTTGTTGTGACTTCAAGCACTGGTTGCGAAAAAATCATTGATTTGGCTAAACCAGTACCTGCTCCTTCCATCAAGATGTTCTATTCAGAGTTTGTGGCTGATGGCGACACTTTGAGAATTGCGGGTGATGCTTTCTTGTCTGTTCCAGGCGATAGCTTGAAGGTTTATTTCTTCGACAAGAATGGCAATAAGATTTCTGCTAAATACAAAACTGCGCACGATGACTGTGAACTTTTGGTCGTTGTGCCTGAGGGTGTGGCGGATTCTAAGCCTGTAGTTGTTTCTAACAAGTTCGGAGAGTGCACTAGTAAGATGTTGTTCCGTGATACAAGAAATATTTTCTTGGATTTCGACAAAATTATTGCTAAGCATTATGAGAAAGAGGAAGGTATTGTTTATGGTGCTCTCGATTCTCTCTCATTTGACTGGTCTCCTAAAATCAAGACAAGCGCAAGCAAGGTTTTGTATGATGACTTGCTGAAGGCTATGGGTGGTAAGTTCCCAGATCCTTGTAATGGCTACTATCAGGCCATTGTCACTGATGGTAAGGATTTCAACTTCGGTGAAGAGGCTATGATCTATTACATCCCTGCATCTCTTGCAGTTCCTGAGCGTAATTTCTTGGGTAGTTTCATCGACGAGGATTTGGAAAACTTGGTTTTGAAGTTTGAAATCTTTATCCCAAGCGCAGTTCCTTACGCTACATATTTGTATGCCGTATTCTCTGCGTATGGATCTGAAATCGAGGACAACTTCTATGACATTTATGATAATCTGGATTATGGTTTCTTCTCTCGTGACCTTACTAAGGTTAAGACATTCGATACGGAAACCTACACTTGTACGGGTGAGGGAACTGGTGTTCCTGCAGCTTGGTTGAATATGATGACATTGTCTGTGGATGATTCCAAGAGTGATCCGACCGTGACATTGGCTAAGCCTTTCGATACGGGTGATAGATGGATGACTGTCGCAATTCCTCTGAAGAGAAGTTCTTTCAGGTATAACCCTAGCTCTTATAAACTTGCCACTAACGATAATTTGATATCTTGTGGTCAGTTGGAGAAGAACAGAGACTTCGGTAACTTCTTCCTCCATGCAGACTCTTATGGATTCCAAGATAAGATTCCTGCATCTAAGGAATGTGGAAACAAGGGCTTCTGTGCATTCGATAACTTCCGTATCGTTCCTGAAGATGGTGGCGGTGTTCGTTTCACGAAGTATTATGGCCCTACACCAACATCTAAATATCCTTTCTAAGGATCTTAGATAATGGAAAAAGAAGGGGTGAGATTCGGTTCTCTCCCCTTTTTTTGTCTCAATGCTTTTTAGTTTCGTTTGTTTTCCCTATCTTTGCACTCACTAAGCCAATGCGGATATGGCGAAATTGGTAGACGCGTCAGACTTAGGATCTGATACCGTAAGGCGTATGGGTTCGAGTCCCTTTATCCGCACAAGGTGGGAGTTGTTTCAACTTCCACCTTTTTCTTTTTCTGTTTCTCCCAATTATTTTGTAAATTCGTCCCCAAATTCAAAACCATGTTGCTATGTCGGACGAAACTAAAGGCACTAACGAAGATTTGGATAATGTGATGGACGATGGGGCCGTTGAGGCTTCCTCTACTTCGTCTTACGAGGTGCCTGAAGAGTCGAAGGACCAGGATATCTTTCACCATATTCCAGGCATGTACCGGACTTGGTTCTTGGATTATGCCTCGTACGTCATCTTGGAACGTGCGGTGCCGCACCTTGACGACGGTCTGAAACCTGTTCAGCGTCGTATCCTCCATTCCATGAAACGCTTGGATGACGGCCGCTACAATAAGGTGGCTAACATCGTCGGACACACCATGCAGTTCCATCCGCATGGCGACGCCTCTATCGGTGGCGCGTTGGTGACATTGGGTCAGAAGGACCTCCTGATCGATTGCCAGGGAAACTGGGGAAACATCCTCACGGGCGATAGTGCGGCCGCTCCTCGTTACATCGAGGCCCGCCTTTCGAAGTTTGCCCTCGATGTGGTATTCAGCCCTAAGGTGACGGAATGGAAGGCCTCATACGATGGACGAAACAAGGAGCCGATCACCTTGCCGGTGAAGTTCCCTCTCTTGCTTGCACAGGGCGTCGAGGGTATCGCGGTCGGCCTCTCTTCTAAGATATTGCCTCATAACTTCAATGAGATACTGGATGCCGCTGTGGCATACCTGAACGATGAACCGTTCGAACTCTACCCGGACTTCCAAACTGGAGGTCTGATCGACGTCTCCCACTACAACGATGGAGAGCGTGGCGGCAGGGTGCGTGTCCGCGCGAAAATCAGCAAGATTGACAATAAAACGTTGGTCATCAACGATATACCATACGGTAAGACAACGAACGTGTTGATCGATTCTATCCTGAAGGCGAACGAGAAGGGTAAAATCAACATCCGCAAGGTGGAGGATAACACGTCCGACCATGCGGAGATCATCATCCATTTGGAGAGCAAGACCTCGTCCGACAAGACGATCGACGCGCTCTATGCTTTTACGGATTGCGAGGTGAACATCTCGCCTTGCTGTTGCGTCATCCACGACAAAAAACCTATGTTCACCAATGTCTCGAGCATGTTGAAGATGTCGGTGGATCGTACGAAGGATCTGTTGCGCCAGGAGTTGCTCATCCAACGTGGGGAGTTGCTGGAGCAGTTGCACTATTGCTCGTTGGAGAAGATATTCATCGAGGAGCGCATCTACAAGGACAAGAAGTTCGAGGATAGCAAGAACGTTGATGCCGCCTTGGATCATATCGCCACCCGCTTGGAGCCGTTCCGTTCGCTGTTCGTTCGGGATGTGACGAGGGAGGACCTGCAACGTCTGTTGGAGATCAAGATGGCACGCATCCTCAAATTCAATTCGGACAAGTCGGAGGAGCAGATCGTCGCGTTGAAGCAGCAGATCGAGAGTGTGGATTACAACCTGGAGCACCTTGTCGCATTTACCATCGCTTGGTATAAGTCTTTGAAGAACAAGTACGGAGAGAAATACCCTCGTTTGACGGAGATCCGCAACTTCGAGACGATTGAGGCCTCCAAGGTGGTCGAGGCGAACGAGAAACTCTATGTGAACTGGGCGGAGGGCTTCGTCGGAACGGCCTTGAAGAAGGACGACTTCGTATGCAACTGCTCGGATATCGATGATATCATCCTCATCCATAAGGATGGTAAGTATCAGATCATCAAAGTGCCTGACAAGAAGTATGTGGGCAAGGATATTATCCATGTGAACGTCTTCCGAAAGAATGATAAACGGACGGTCTATAACGTGGCTTACCGAGATGGAAAGACTGGCTTCAACTATATCAAACGCTTCGCGATAACGGGTGTTTCAAGGGATAAGGACTATGATATCACGCAGGGTACGCCTGGTTCGAAGATATTGTACTTCTCCGCTAATTCCAATGCGGAGGCGGAGACGATACATGTGGTGCTGAAGCCTCGCCTGCGCCTGAAGGTATCGGCTTTCGACCGTGATTTCGGCGAGATAGCCATCAAGGGTCGTCAGTCCATGGGTAACATCCTGACCAAGAACGAGGTGATGAGGATTACGTTGAAGCAGCGTGGTTCTTCCACGTTGGGCGGACGTTCCGTATGGTTCGACAGGGATGTGCTTCGTTTGAACTATGACGGAAGGGGAGAGCCTCTTGGCGACTTCCAGTCGGAGGATAAGATCCTTGTCGTTTCGTCCAAGGGCGAATATTACCTCTCCGGTTTTGAGGATACCAACCACTTCGACGAGGATGTCATGATTGTGGAGAAATTCGATCCGGAGAAGATATGGACGGTGGCTCTCTTCGATGCCAACGAAGGCTTCAAATACTTGAAGCGTTTCCGCTTCGAGGTGACGAGCAAGCGGCAGAACTTTATTGGAGAGAATCCGAAGTCGGTGATGTTGCTGATCACGGATACTTATTACCCTCGCTTGAAGCTCGTCTTTGGCGGAAAGGATGCGCATCGTGAGCCGTTGGTGATCGATGCGGATGAGTTTATCGGAGTGAAGGGTATGAAGGCGAAAGGCAAACGGTTGCATACGTGGGAGATCCAAAACGTGGAGGAGCTGGAGCCGTTGCGTTTCCCTGAGAAGGTGGAGGAAGATGCCTCTGAGGCGGGTGAGCCGGAGGAGGACGCTTCCCAGAATACGGACCAACCAACTTTGTTCTAACATATATTATGCAGATGAGACGCCTATTTTTCATATTATCGTTTCTGGTGATGGGAATATCCTCATACGCGGTGAATCTGGAGATGTACGAGAAATTGTATCCGGGTTGTGTGGACAATGAGGAGTCGACCATTTACGGTGGCACGTATGGCGCATGGCCTAAAAACCTTATTTTGCCGGAGTTCCCCGATGGTGGGGATGTGGAGTTTACCCGCTTCATCTATAATAACTTGACCTATCCTGAGGTGACGGAGGCATTTGATAGTGTGACGAAGCAACCCATATTGGCGAGGGGAGTCGTCGCTGTTCAGATCGTCATTGATAGATGCGGAAGGGCTACGCGGCAGGAGATCGTCCAGTCCATGAACGATGAGTATGATGAGGAAGCCCTGCGTATCATGAATGGTTTGCCGGTGTTCAAGCCGGGAGAAATGGATGGGGTCAGGGTGAAGGTGGCCTTCATCGTCCCTGTGAAATTCTCGAGGACCCATCTTCCTCCTAAGGCGGATCAGGTTATCGAATTTGATGAAAACTATAATTTTGATGATTGGTGATGAAACAAACACGTTTGTTTTTAGTGGGTTACATGGGATGCGGGAAAACGCATACCGCTAAGCGTTTGGCTAAAAAGTACGGTATGGACTATATCGATCTGGATCAGTATATCGAGCGTCGATTCTTCAAGACCATTCCGCAGATCTTCGCCGAGAGGGGAGAGGAGGGGTTCCGCAAACTGGAGCACAACATGTTGGAGGAGGTCGCCTCCTTCGAGAACGTCATCATATCCACGGGTGGCGGCGCGGCGTGTTTCTACGACAACATGGACTTGATGAATGCTTCGGGCGAGACGGTTTACCTCCAGGCTTCACCGGAAGGCCTTTTCGCTTATCTGAAGAACGCGAAGGCGGAACGTCCTTTGTTGGCCGGCAAGTCTGACGACGAGATGCTGGCGTTCATCCGCACAAGCCTCGAGACGAGGGAACCCTACTATCTGAAGGCGAAGCATATCATCGATTCTAAGGATGAAAGCGATGTGCTTTTCGACCAACTGTTGAAATAATACTTGGCTAAATAATTACATATTCATGCAAGAGAAAATTATCGTATTGGATTTCGGTGGGCAATATGCTCACCTGATTGCGAATAGAGTCCGCCGTTTGGGCGTTTTCACGGAGATATGCTCCCCAACCGCTTCTGTCGAGGAATTGGCGGGCGCTAAGGGAATCATCTATAGTGGCGGTCCTTCCAGCGTATATGCGGAGGATGCCCCTGATTATAATCCTGAGATATTGAACATCCCGGTGCCTAAGCTGGGTATCTGCTACGGTCACCAGTTGATGGCCTCCCAGTTGGGCGGTACGGTGAAGCCGGGTAAGGTGAAGGAGTATGGCATCGCGGATCTCCTGCTGAAGGAGCCTCAACATCCCCTTTTGAAGGGTATCCCTGCCTCTTCCCCTATGTGGATGAGCCATGGCGACGCGGTGGAGAAACTGCCTGCGGGCTATAAGATCATCGCCTCCACCAAGGATTGCCCGATTGCGGCCGTCGCTTTGGACGAGCGCAAGATCTATGGCATACAGTTCCACCCGGAGGTGACGCACAGCAAGTTCGGTATGAAGATATTGGATAACTTCATCGATATCTGCGGTTGCGAACGTACGTGGAACATGAAGAGCTACATGCCGCTGATCTCGGAGAAGATCAAGAAGGAGGTGGGCGACCGCAAGGTGTTCCTGCTGGTTTCCGGTGGTGTGGACAGTACCGTGGCGTTCGTGTTGCTGAACCGTGTGTTGGGCACTGACCGTGTCATGGGTCTGCACATCGACAATGGTATGATGCGTATGGACGAGTCCGCTAAGATCATTGATTTCTTGAAGGCGGAGGGCATGCACAACCTGCGGGTGGTGGATGCAACCGATACTTTCCTTGGTAAACTGAAGGGCATTACGGCTCCTGAACAAAAACGTAAGATCATCGGCGCCACCTTCTTGGTGGTGAAGGACGAGGAGATGGCCAAACTGAACCTCGACCCTAAGGAGTGGATGATCGCTCAGGGTACCATTTATCCGGATACTATCGAGAGCGGTGGTACGAAGAACGCTGATTTGATCAAGACCCACCACAACCGCGTGAAGGAGGTGATGGACCTGATGGCGCAAGGCTTGTTGCTGGAGCCGTTGGCAGACCTCTACAAGGATGAGGTCCGCATGTTGGGCGAGGAATTGGGTATTCCTCATAACCTCGTGTGGAGGCATCCGTTCCCTGGCCCGGGCTTGGGCGTGCGCCTGCTTTGCACCGACGGGAAGGGTGAGTTCGCGAAGATGGAGGATGTGCCGGGCTTGGCGGATTATCTGAAAGAGAACCATATAGAGGGAAAGATTCTTCCGATCAAGAGTGTGGGTGTGCAGGGTGATGGACGTACCTATGCGCAACCGTTCCTGTTGACCACGAAGAACCTTACCTGGAAGCAGTGCGAGAAGTTCAGCACCGAGTTGGTGAACCGCTTCAAGGTGATCAATCGTGTGATTTGGCAGGTAGGCGCAGTTTCCGACGAGATGCCTAAACTGGTGGAACAATATGCCACGAAGCACAACTTCGACGTGTTGCGTAAGTTCGATAACATCTGTACGGAGT
>Ga0310695_10014770_pt1 | contig 10503 bp, 8 predicted proteins | sample RumenRJG_04DNA_FD_203882 | JGI IMG/M metagenome (GOLD analysis project Ga0310695, IMG submission 203882) | Bovine rumen microbial communities from Lethbridge, Alberta, Canada - RJG_04 (v2) (version 2) | ecosystem: Host-associated > Mammals > Digestive system > Stomach > Rumen | place: Canada... | reverse complement strand
GCTGAAAGAGAATATGTAAACTCAAAGAGAGAGTAAAAATTGAATCAGACTTTTAGTCAGACTGAGCTGTAGTTTATATTACTAAACTACAGCTTTAAGGCAATACCGCACAAAGCCTTCAGGCGGGCTTTGTGCGGTGTTGCCTTAATATTATAAACATATAGCAATAAATGAAAAGCGTGCACAATAAATGACCGGTGGAGAAAAGCAGGAATGATGAATTAATTTTGTGTGGCAAATATGTAAACTATGCACAACAACAGATTAAACGATAAACTGTATACTTAAATAATATTATTACAAAATGTAGAGCAAAATGCTGTCTCTTTACTACAAGTTGACTATTCAAGGCTTAACAATATTGTGCTAAATAACAAAATGAAAAGTCATTGATTGACAAGCTATTGGTTTGCGTGATATAATATATACGATTTATATAGGTTTGTATATAACACTTTAAGTGTGTCAGGGAGCAGAAAGAGTATGATACAGCAATTATTGACATTTTGTGATGTCAAAATCAACTTAGAGTTTACTCCCATACTTCACGAGGTGAAATAGATGACAAAAAAAGACCTTCGTCATATGAGCCGGCGAGAGCTTGTCGATATCGTCTATAAAATGACAGAACAAGATACTGTGCCGGAGCACATTGAGCAGAAGGAGGTCGCTGCTGAACGTAACCGTCTGATGTACAGGCATAAGCTCAGACGTGTGCTGACGAGTACTGTTTCGGCATTGGTGCTGGTCGCTGCACTTGCAGTACTGCTATCCACTCTGTTTCTGCCGGTAATACAGGTGTCAGGTGACAGTATGGAGCCGACAATGCATGACGGTGATATTATGCTGCTGATGAAAACAAGCAGTTTTGATTATGGCGACCTTTGCTGTGTAGCGTGGCAGAATAAGCTTCTGCTCAAACGAGTTATCGGCAAAGAGGACGATGAAATTTTTATAAGTGATGATGGTACGGTATCAGTCAATGGAGAAGAAATTGACGAGCCGTATGTAATCAATAAAAGTCTCGGCGAATGTGACATAGAGTTTCCGTATAAGGTTCCTGATGGGTCACTATTCGTTATGGGGGATCGTCGTGATACATCTATTGACAGCCGTAATACGGTTATCGGAAGTGTAAACGATGAGCAGATGATCGGACGGGTATTGTTCCGTGTCTGGTCAAAGAAAAAAGACAATAATAATTGATCACATGAAAGGGGGGATGAGATTGAGAGAACAAACAAAGCAAATGATTCATAGTATAACCAGGAATCGGAAACAGCGTCACAGGCTGATGGCAATGATAACTGCGCTTTCGGTTCTGACAGGCGGAAATGTATTCTGGGAGCTGCGCGAAACCGGTACGGCGATCACCAGTGATCAGCTTTGCGGTAAGCAAGCTCATGAACACTCGGCTGATTGTTACGACGACAGCGGAACTCTTAAATGCGGTATGGATGAACATATCCACTCAAACGAATGCTTTTCGGACATGAAAGCTGACGTTGAAACCCCTGAAATATGGGAAAAGACATTCGCAGTTTCAAATGAAGCTTCAAAGCGTGAACAGACAGTCATGATCGCTGAAACTCAGCTTGGTTATGCTGAAAGCAAAAATAATTTCGTCATCTCTGAGGATGGTAAACAACAAGGCTATACTCGTTACGGCGAGTGGTACGGAAATGCGTACGGCGACTGGAATACCATGTTTACTTATTTCTGTATGTACTATGCAGGTGTAAGTGAAGATGAGATCCCATACGGCGGAAATGCACGAACGTGGCAGGCGAAACTGATAGAAAATAAAATGCTTCATCCACCGGACAGTGAACCGTGCCGCGGCAATATCGTACTCCTCGACACCGACACTGACGGAAAAGCAGACCGTACCGGTATTATCAGCAACACCGAAGACCGCCTTAAAATCATTGAGGGCGATCACGATAACGCTGTTGCAGAAGTTGAGTACCAGTTAAACGATCCGCAGATACTCGGATATGTATCGCTTCCTGAGCCGGAAAAGCCTGTTGAGGCGGAAGCAGTTCCGATTACTTTCAGTGCAGAATCACTGTCAGGCATTCAGGTCAATGCTTCGGCAGATGAGGGAACTTTCCCACCCGATGCCGTGATGATAGTCGAAGACGTTTCCCCTGAGGAAGCACTGCAAACGGCAGATGACCTTGCGGCAGATTCTATGGACGCTGTTGCAGTCGATATCAGCTTCTACGTTGACGATGTTGAGGTTGAACCGGCAGATGACAGAAAAGTGCAGGTGCAGATAAGTCTGCCTGACGAAATGACGCTTCAGGAGGGGGATTACTCGCTCCTTCATGTGACCGATGACGGCGATGTACAGAATGTCGAGGAAGCAGATGTTTCCGGAACCGGCGCTGAGTTTACTGCTGACAGCTTTTCGGTTTATGTGCTGACGTCAGAAGGATACAAGGATAAAGACGAGGTTTATTATGTCAATGGACAACCTGTTGCTAATTCTCCTGATAATCCTTATATTGTTTCTGTGGGTGAAACTTTCAGAGTGAAGACCAGAGCTGTAAGCTGGACTTATGGTGGTAATCCTCAAGGCTATCCTTATGGTGTCGATATGAATATTTTAGAGCGTACAATAGTAAGCAATGAATTTGAAACAGAAGGTCAGGTTACATATTTAGTATGTGAACGTGATTACAAAGCTCTAAAAACCGGAACAGCTACAGTAGCAGTTGTAAAAGATGATAAAATTCAAGGGGGAACCAAAGAGTATTTTTACATAAAAGCTGTTGAACCTGAAATATATGTAAAATCTTCTTTTGAAAATAAGCATATAGACAGAGTTAAAGAATGGCTTGATAAAAGTGAAGCGATTAATGTCGGTGGATATGTTCCAAATGCAAAGGGTAAGGTAAATAATAGTACAAATGAAGGAAGACCGTATGCGATCCGAGTAGGCGATACGTTTGAAATTTTTGCACCCGGTGAAGGTACATTTTCATTAAAGCATTATAATTTAAAGATAGATGGAAGTACCAATTATAATTACATTACATCTGATTCAAATTCTAAAAAGATTTCCGAAGTTACCGGATCTTCTTATAGTAATGGAAAGACATCTGCAATATATGAAGGTATTGAACCCGGTGAAGTAGAAATAACTTATACGAGTCAAGGCTATACAAGAACCATGTGGGTAAGAGTTCTTCCTACAAATGATACATTTGATCATGCAGATATGGAAATAGCTGATGGCGGAAAATATACTATCACAAGCACATCGTATATTAACGGAAAAAAAGTAACAACGCTTAAGGTTTATGATGCCTTTGTCAGCTACGTAAACTCTGCTGAATTGTTGGACAGTTCAGGTGCACCTTTACCGATGCTTGCAAAAGACACAGGAAAATACGAATATTCATTCAGTTCAGATACTAATGATTATAAAAAAATCGGAGAAGACGGACAGACACAGTATGAGCTTACATCAGCATTTGGCAGAGCAAAGATGTATAATAATAACGATGTTAAAAGTGCTCTCTTTGACGTAAAAATCACACTTGAACCTGAAAAACAATGCACCATTACAGATGGCGTTGCAGGTCAGTGGGAAGACCTCGGAGGCGAAGATAAGATCGTTGAAAGTTATAAATGCATTTTTGATCAGCAAGGAATTATAGATGCTATCAACAAGTGTCCTATGACAAATGGTCTTGACTTTACTATCAAAGCTAATGGCGCATTTATTGACATTAAAGCAACAAAATCATTATTAGGCGGTACACTTACCGACGATCAATTTACTTTTCAGTTACTTGATGATAAAGGAAATGTAGTTGCTACTGCCTCAAATGATAAATATGGAAATATTGTTTTTCTGGATCAGATGTATACAGAACCCGGAACATACCATTATAAACTTCATGAAGTTGTAAATGAAGGTGATGAGAGTCATCTTTATGATAAGGAAGATAAAGATGTTACGGTCAAAGTTAAAGAAACACCTGGTCCGGATGGTATAACAATACTTCAGGCTGAGATCGAGGGAAACCCCGAATTCACCAATTATGTTGTATATCGGCTTCCAAATACCGGCGGAACAGGAGTTTTGCCGTATATAACAGCCGGAACGGCATTGATTACAGCGGCAATGCTGCTATTCATACGCAGAAGGAAGAGAATATAAGACTCTTTTTTCACATAAATAAGCAAAAAAATGAAAGGTATTGATATTATGAAGAAAAATTACAGACGCTTTGCAGCAATTATCGTTTCATCACTTATGTGTGCTTCAGCAGTTATGACAGCTATCCCCTCAGCATCAGCATACGATGTAAATATTCAGCAGAAAGAGAATTCAAACGATACAGTTTCGCACAAATATGAAGCATATCAGGTATTCACAGGAACTCTCCATGGAACAGGCGCAGATGCCGTGCTTTCAGATATAGACTGGGGTAAAGGTGTTAAAGGCGATGAGCTCTTAACCGAACTCACTACAACAAACTTATTTGGAGCAACAAATCCTTTTGCAGCTTGTGACAGCGCAGCAAAGGTTGCAGAAGTAATTGATGAGTTTGAGGATAATTCTCAGAACACTCAGACTTTTGCTGACATAGTTGCAAAGCATCTTTCTACAACAAAAGAAGTTTCAACAGGTTCATTTACGATTGCTGATGCAGGATATTACTTCATCAAGGATCAGGACGGATCACTTGCTAATAAGAATGGTGCATACACTGACTATATACTCAAGGTTGTTGATTCTGTAACTATTACTGCAAAGGAAGACATTCCTACAATTGATAAGCATATCCTTGAGGGTGGAGAACTCAAGGAAGCAAATACAGCAAGTGTAAATGACGTTATCACATTCCAGCTTGATTCAAAAGTTCCTGATATGACAGGCTACAATCAGTATTTCTTTGTAATCAACGATACACTCTGCAAAGGTCTTACATATAACACAGGTTCATTGAAAGTATTTGTTGATGATAAAGCTGTTGACTCATCTGCATTTGAAGTACAGCAGGGCGCTGATGCTAAGGTAGGAGAGGTACAGTACACCTTCCAGGTAGTAATGAAAGACTTCTACAACAAGTATAAGAATATGACAGGCAAGGATATCAAGGTAACATATTCAGCAACACTTAATGAGAATGCTGACAGAACAGAAAGCGGTAACGAGAATAAAGTTGATCTTACATATTCCAACAATCCTAATGTTATTCCAAGCGGAAAGGATGAACCTTCCAACGGCGACGCAGTAGGAAAGACTCCCGAGAAGAATACCAAGACTTACACCACAGGACTTCTCCTCCAGAAGATAGACGGAGCAACAAAAAAGAATCTTACTGGTGCAAAGTTCAAAATAACCGGTGAAAAGCTCAACAAGGTTCTTGTTACATCGGCAACAGAATTCAAAGAAGATGCAGACGGAACTTACTACAAGCTCAAGAATGGCACATATACGAAGGATAAGCCTACAGCTTCAAATGCAGATCTGTATGAGAGCACAACAACAAAGTACAAGGCAACAGAGTCAACCGTAGGTCACTTAGCAGACGTAGACGGCACCACAAAGATGTTTGAAACAGACGTTGACGGATACGGCGTAGTTACATTTGAAGGACTCAATGCAGGTACATATACTATCACTGAGACTAAAGCACCTGACGGATATAACACAGTATCTCCCATAACTATCGAGATCACAGCAAATCCGACACTTACTGGTCCTAACTGGACTGTAACAAAGGACGGAAAGACAGTAAATCCTTCAGCTAATATCTATTCATTTGAAGTTGAGAACAACAAGGGTGCAACTCTTCCCGGCACAGGTGGCATTGGTACAACAATATTCTACATAATCGGCGGCACACTCGTTGCTGGAGCAGTAGTAATGTTCATCACAAAGAAGCGCATGAGCTCATCTGAGGAATGATGAAAAAAGACTAATCTTTCTTTAATAAGTCGCTTTCCCCGGGGGATAACCCCGGGGGTCAGAAGCGGCAGCAGGGAGACCTCAATGAAAAAGCATATATCTACAATAATAATTCTGTTAATGTTTCTCATTGGGCTCTCCGTGCTGCTTTATCCGGCAGTTAGTGCGTATATCAATTCAAAGCACGCTTCACGGATCGTAGCAAATTATCAGGATACTGTTGACAATACCGATTCAGAGCGTATAAGAGAACTATTGGCCGGAGCAAAAGACTACAATGACCGCCTTTTAGCTGATCCGGGAGCATTTTATTCTCCTTCGCGAATCAGTGGCTACTGGCAGACTCTTGATATTACAGGAGCCGGCATTATGGGCAGTATATCCATAGAAAAGCTGAAGGTCGAGCTTCCGATATATCATGGAACTGATGAAGGCGTTCTTCAGATAGGTGCCGGACACGTTGAAGGCTCGGCATTGCCGATAGGCGGTGAAGGAACACATAGTGTGCTCTCAGGACACAGAGGACTGCCGAGTGCAAAGCTGTTCACAGATCTTGACAAGCTTGAGATTGGCGATACATTCGTAGTTTCCGTGCTTAACCATGACCGCACGTACAGGATAGATCAGATCAAGACCGTTCTTCCGACTGATTCAGAGTATCTTCAGCCTGTAAAGGGGAAGGAGTACTGCACACTTGTTACGTGTACACCGTATGGAATAAACACGCATCGTCTGCTTGTCCGCGGTGTATATGAGGAAACTCCCGACAAAAAACCCGGTATCCGCGTGCGAAATGAAGCATTCAGGATAGATCCGCTTATTGTGGCACCGATAGCAGCAATACCGATGATACTGGTTCTGCTGATAGGTACAATAATAAAGAGCCGAAAAAAGAAAAAGCCAAAAATAGAACCGAAAGTTTCGGAACACTCTAAAGACTGAAAAGGGGCGCTTCAATGAAAAAAAAGATCGGATATCGTGTTTTTACAGGCATCTGTATGATGATATTCATGTTATCAATGTGTATAGTCTTACCGGCGAGTGCTGCCGAAGACACCTCAACACTTTCACTTTGGTGTGTGAAGGATGAAGAAATAGTTGATGGTATGCATTGGCAGATTTTTCGTGTAGGACACCGTGAAACCAGCGATTATGTTTTTGAAGGTGCATTTGCAAATTACCGTCCGACACTTGGTGATACAACAAAGTCAATGCTTGAATGGGACGCTAAAACTGTTTCATCCGTTGCGAATACACTTCGCGTAAATGCGCTTATCGACGGATTACCTTGCCTCAGCGAGGGTTATACTGACGAGAAGGGAAACCTTAATTTCACAGGTCTTGAAGATGGACTTTACCTTGTGATAGGTGATTCTCTTGATAAGGGTGAAAAGACCTATATCCCGAGTTCGATCTTCTTTGAAGTAAACAGTGAGCAGGAGAATTATCTGAATGCTTTCCCGAAGATAATATATGTAACGATGAATTCTGAAGCAGAGAATTACTCTGTCAGAAAAGTATGGGCGAATAATGAGAATCAGCCGCCGGCACTGGATTCTTACATTACCTGTGAGATCTACTGTGACGGTGAACTTCGTGAAACTGTCAGACTTGACCGTACAAACAACTGGGAGTACAGATGGACTGATAAACCCGGACACGACTGGCTTGTAAGAGAAAAGGAGATACCGGAGAATTACACAGTAACATATGACGGAAACCATTATCAGTACATCATCGTAAACACCTATGATGAGACTATCACTACTGAAACAACTACCTCAACTCAGAAAACAACGGTCACGACAACAGAAACATCAACAGTAACAACAGCAAAAACAACTATCACCTCTACAGAAGCAGCTAAGCTTCCGCAGACAGGACAGCTTTGGTGGCCGGTTTTGCCGCTTACAGTCGGTGGACTTCTTCTGATAGTAGCCGGAGCGTGGATCCGCAAGAAGGACGAATAAATGAAAGTAATAAAGTATACTTGCTTTATATCGGGAACAGCGCTGCTAATTGCAGCGTTGTTTCTTGTTATGTATAATGTGCACGAGGACAGGCGGGGCGGTGAGCAGGCGGAATCAGCACTCACCGAATTGCGTGAGAATATACCTGAGACTACAGAGATACTCACCGCCGAAAATTATGACCTTTATGCCGAATATGAAACAACAGTACCGGAAATGGAAGTGACCGAAATCGACGGACATTCCTACATAGGTTATATTTCAATTCCGGCACTTGATATCGAACTGCCGGTAATGGCTGAGTGGAGCTACCCGGGTCTTAATATCGCACCGTGCAGATATACCGGAAGTATCTATACCGACGACCTCGTCATTGCGGCACATAACTACAGTTCTCATTTTGGAAAGATAAATCATCTCAGAGAAGACGACGAAATGGTGTTCACAGATGTAAAGGGAAAAAAGCACAGGTACAAGGTATGCAGCATTGAGCAGCTTCCGGGTACAGCAGTTGAAGATATGAAGTTCGGAAATTCAGATGAATGGGACCTTACACTTTTCACCTGCACACTTAACGGACAGAGCCGAATAACAGTCAGGGCAGAAAAGATATAATAAAAAAGACCGCAGCGGTGAACTAACACGTCTGCGGTCTTTTTATGTATAAATGAACTATGTTTAAGTTGAGGCGTCATGTCCTGCATCGAGGATAATCACAGGCAATTCCTCTTCGCCTATTACAGCGGCAGGAACAGCGGTCTCGTTTCTTCCGAGAAAAGAGAATGCTCCGACCGCAGCCGCACAGCAGCAGAGTGTGATACCTGAAGCGATAAGCTTGATTTTATTTTTGTTATTCATTGTCAGCCTCCTGATCTTTTTATAAATACTATGCGGTCATGCCCTGAAGTATTCATGGGGAGACTTACTGACCGGTAACAGAGGCTATAAAATCGGCTAATACTTCACCGGCGGCAAGATGAGTATCCTCGGAGGGGTGCCAGTTTGAGCCGAATCCGAGAGTACCGTCCTGCTGAGGGAGAAGAAGAGTTTTAATGCGTTGGTCGTTCATACGTCTGACCGCGTTTTCGATGTACGGCATCGGCTCCTGAGTTATGGTACCGATAGTGCAGATAATGAGTGCATTTTTTTCACAGCGCCGTACAGACCTGAGAAATTTCAGGTAAGCATCTTCAAATTCGTTGTACCGCGACTTGTCGAATGTACAGAAGCTGTTATCGTTAGTGCCGATATTTACGACTACGATATCGCTTGGTGAATTGTTGAAGTCCCACGGCAAGTCCTGAGTTTTTTGACCGTCAACAGATGAGTAAGAGAAACCGACCGTCTCATACCACGGCATGATAAGTTCGCGTGTATTACGCTTGCCGTCGCCGGTGTAGCCGCTGATAAGACCGTAACCGCTGTAGCTGAAAAGGCTGTAGTCAGCACCGAGGATACCGGAAGCGACGTAAGCGTAGGATTTCATAGCGTTTTCGGCTTCTGTAGCGAACTCCGACTGCGAGTTGCAGTCGTCAACACCGTATCCGCAGGTAATAGAGTCGCCGATGAACTCGATTTTGAGACTGTTTCGGGGAGTCGGGAAAATAACAGCATCGTCGTCGATTACAGCATCAGAGACACAAGCGAGGGAGAAAGCCGCCTCGGAGAGTTTGACAATGCGGATAGTTTTAGTGACTACAGAGTCAGAGCTTATAATTGAGAAGTTCTCGCAAAGCTCGTCAATGACCTTTTTTACGACAGGTCTGCCGTTGCAGAGAACAGCGACGCGCGGCTTATTACAGCGCAGACCATTTTTGTAAGCGTCAATGTCACAGCCGATAGAGAGGGAGAGTTTTCTGCCTGTGAAAGTGAACTCACAGCCTGACGCAGAGTGTATCAGCCACAGCTTGTCGTTTATAAAGAGAGTTCGCCCGAAAAACTTGGTATTCCGGGAGTTGAGAGGGAATTTTTTCATAAAGCTGCTCCTATAAACATATCTCCGCACATCATCTGTACGGAGATACTATCTTAAACATTATAAACTTCTGAGTTCAGCACCGATATTTGCGAGAGCTTTGAGAGCCTTTTTCATGGCACTGTCAGCCTGTTCGTCGGTGAGAGTGCCTTCATGCGAGCGCATAGAGATCGAGTAAGCGATACTCTTCTTGCCGTTCCTGATCATGTCGTCACTGCGGTAAACGTCGAAGAGAGTGACCTTTTCGAGTATTTTTCCTACAGCACCCTTGATAGCCTTTTCGAGTTCAGCAACAGGCATATCCTCGTCAACGAGGAGACTGAGGTCGCGTGTAGTAGCCGGGAACTTGGGAAGCGGCTTGTATGTGATTTTATCAGCAGCAGCGTCCATGAGTTCAGGAATATTGAGTTTAGCGACATAAGTCTTAACGCCTATTTCGTATGTTTCCTGAACCTCGGGGTGAACCTCGCCCATGATACCGAGGCAAACACCGTCTCTGATGATAACAGCACTTCTGCCGGGGTGGAGAGCATATTTTTCATCGAAAACATCGCAGTCGGAAGCGCGAATATACTCAACGTCGCTGATATTCATTTCAGCGAGGAGCTGTTCAACCATGCCTTTGA
>Ga0310695_10014767_pt1 | contig 10506 bp, 13 predicted proteins | sample RumenRJG_04DNA_FD_203882 | JGI IMG/M metagenome (GOLD analysis project Ga0310695, IMG submission 203882) | Bovine rumen microbial communities from Lethbridge, Alberta, Canada - RJG_04 (v2) (version 2) | ecosystem: Host-associated > Mammals > Digestive system > Stomach > Rumen | place: Canada... | reverse complement strand
AATAATTATTTAAATAATTTTTAAGGTATTTTTATGTTAAGCCCAAAAGAATTTATTGAAGATGCTATTATTAAAATCAAAGATGAAATTGGTGATGAAAAAACTATTATTGCATTATCCGGTGGAGTTGACAGTTCTGTCTGTTCAGTTCTTACTCAAGAGGCTATCGGTGACAACTTAACTGCAATATTCGTTAACCATGGATTGCTTAGAGAAGGAGAAGCAGAACAGGTTTGTGCTGTTTTTGAAGAAAGACTTAACTTCAAGTATGTTGATGCATCTGATGAATTTTTATCTGAACTTGAAGGTGTAGATGACCCTGAAGAGAAAAGGAAAATCATTGGAAGAGTATTCATTGAAGTCTTTGAAAGAGAAGCACAAGCAGTTGATGCTAAATACTTGGTTCAAGGTACCATTGCTCCTGATTGGATTGAAACTGAAGGAGAAATCAAGACTCACCACAACATGGCATTGCCAAGCGGTATGGTTTTAAAAGTAGTTGAACCTGTTAGAGATTTATACAAAGATGAAGTAAGAGAAGTCGGTAGAGAATTAGGTCTTCCAGATAGCATTGTACAAAGACAACCTTTCCCAGGTCCTGGACTTGGTGTAAGAGTTGTTGGAGCTTTAACAAGAGATAATTTAGCTGTTTGTAGAGCTGCAGATGCTATTGTAAGAGAAGAAGTGGAAAAAGCTGGATTGGATAAGGAATTATGGCAATACTTTGCAGTGCTTACCGACACTAAGGTTACTGGTGTAAAAGGTGATGAAAGAGACTTCGGCTATCTTATTGTAATCAGATTGATCAGTTCAATTGATGCAATGACTGCAACCGTCCCTGAAATGCCTTGGGATGTAGTCAGAACCATTTCCAGAAGAATCACTTCTGAAGTTTCTGAAGTTACTCATGTTGCTTTATCCATTAGTGATAAGCCACCAAGCACTATTGAATTCTGTTAATAATTAATTTTTTATTTATTAATTGATTAATTAAATTAATTTTCTATAAATTATTAACTAATTACTTATGAATTCTATTAGTGTAAATTCTCTTAATTTAAGTTAAATTAGTTTTTAAAACTAATTTTAACTATTTTATTTTTCATCATACTTAATTAGCAATCATCATCATTTATTTTATTTAAGGTATTATTATGAGAACATCTAAGACTACTAAAAATGCTTATTTAGCAAAATTAACTGAGAATATACAAATGAAATCAGTTGATGTTGGAAAGGATTTAGATGGCAGTACACCACCATCTGTTTTTATAGGTCGATGGAGCTATCCTAAAGTGTATGCTGGACCTATGATGGTTCCTCAACTTGGAGATACATATATAATGGACTCTCCAGAGCAGTGGATAGGTGAAAATAAAACTCAAGATGACATTATTGGTTACAGATTAAATCTTGTCCGTGGAAAACAATTGATTGACATTAAGGATTTGGAGAATCCATTTGTTGAAAAGCTTCAGGACATTTCCCTTGCATCAAAATCCATTGACAGCGAAGCCACTTTTGGATCAAGGCCAAGTGGGGCAATGTTCAGTGAAGAAAGCACACCTCATGGTCCAAGCGCTTTGATTGAAAAATTCGATATTGATGCAGTTAAATGGGATAAGCAACTTGAAAAAAGCTTTTATGACACTGATTTAAAGGCTCGTGAAGCAGTGATGAATCTCCATAATAAGGATGTTCCATTTTCAGCAATGCAAAAGGCGTTCTCTGTTGGTGCATTTGGTCTTAAAAAGAATCGAAGATTGGTTCCAACAAGATGGTCAATTACAGCTTGTGACAGTACAATTGCAGACAACCTATTGAAGGAAGTCAGACATTATGATATAATGGATTCCTATAGGGTTTATGAATTTTCAAGCTTGAAAAATTATTATGCCATTATTTTAACACCTACAGAATGGCAATACGAATGGTTTGAAGCATTTATTAAGATACTTGGTAAAGAGGAAATGATTTTCTCAGATTATGAAACAAATGCTGATAAAACTGAGTATTCTTGTGTAGGTGGATGTTATTACACTGCTAAAATGGCAGTATTGGATAAATTGGCTAAACTTAAGCTCCAATCTGGTGTTATTATACTTAGAGAAGCTTATTCAGGTTATGTGCCATTAGGAGTGTTTAATGTTAGAGAGAATATTAAATATGCAATGAATGGTGAGTACAAGGAGTTTGAATCACTAAAAGAGTCTCTTGTTTACTGTGGAACCAAATTAAAGATTCCAATCAGCAAATATGTGAAGCAAAGCAATTTGCTTAATGAATTATTGCATTCGCAGCAGACAACTTTGGATTCCTTCTTCAAGAAATCTCCGGATTTGCAACAATAACTTTATATTAGGTAATAATATGAATCTCAAATTTAAAAAACCATCAAAGGAAACTCAAATGGCTATGTCTAAAGTGGCAAGTGGTGAAGATAATCAGGATTATCACAGTTTGGCTGAAGAGAAATTAGCCAAAATCACTAGTCAAAGTCATGCCAAATTGGTCAATAGTGGCAATTCCGCTATTCTTGCTGCCATGAATTCCATTGATGGTGCTATTTTAATTCCAGATCAAGGGGCATGGAATGGATTTAAGCAAATAGCTAAATTTTTAAATAAGGATTTGATTACATTAAAAACAGATAAAGGATTGATTGATTTAGATAATCTTGATGAGTTAATCATTTCATCATCAAAAGATAATATTATTAATTTAGATGATGAAAACAATAAATCTGCTCTATTTTTAACAAGTTTTGCAGCTTATACTGCTGAACAAGACTTGAAAGCAATTTATGATTTTGCTCATGAAAACAATATCCTTGTTGTAGAGGATGCATCTGGAGCTATTGGAGACTATGAGAACAGATTGGCAAATGGAAATTATTCAGATATCATTATTGGATCTACAGGTTCTCCAAAAATAGTAAATGTTGAAGATGGAGGATTCATAACAACAAATGATGATGGGTTTTTTGATAAGTCAAAGCTTCTTTTAAAAACAAATAAGGCAAGCAATATAACTGCATGTGGAATCTACAATGAATTGGATTTCGCTAAAGATAACCTAAAAAAGACAATTGAATCATGCTCCTATCTTAAGGAAGCTATTGAATATGAAACAAGTTTCAATGTATTCCACAAGGATAAAAGGGGAATCAATGTCATTCTAGAAACAGAAGACCCTAAATCATTATCCTATAAATTACGTCAGGAATTTGTTTTAGACAGTCATGGAATGATAACAAAATGTCCAAATTACAATAGATTGAAAGAAAAGGCAGTTGCTTTGGAAATTAAGAATTTGGATATTGAATGTCTAAATCAAGATAATTTGGATGAAATTATCAAAACTTTAAAGTGCTTTGACAATAATTAAAAATAGATTCTTTAATAATGTTTTTTGATTATATTTAAAAATAGATAATTTTTTATTCAATAACTTTTTTTATAATTTTTTTAAACTTTTTTTAGTTATTTTTTTTCATTGATCAACTATTAATCTAGTAGTTTTATCAATTAGTATGTCGCTTATATGCATATTCTTTAACTCTTTTTCAGGAATATCATATAAGTTTGTTAATATTGATTCGTCAGCTTCTAAAACAGCATCATTTCTTACAAACATATCCGATAATTCATCGATAAAGTAATCTGGACAATCGATTAGAACAACCGCTATATTCATCTCACCTTCCTTAAGGCCAAGTATGTCAAATGCCTTGGAAATTTGTCTTTGGGCTGAAGTTCTAATCAATATTTCAATACCTAAATCCTTAGCTAAATTTTCCCCTCTTTTGAATGCATTGATTGCATGAATGACTCCTTGCTGAAGGTGTTCCTTTCCCGCTATTGCATCTGCATTCATAAGTTGAATAATGCCAACATCACAACAGCTGTTTCTAATGTCTTCAACTTGTTTTAATGTTTTAGGAATACTTTCTATCTCTCCAGTGAATCCTAATATTTCAACATTATCCAAATTAGCCAATTCATTATTGTATTCTTTCATTTTATCGCTCTATTTTATCAATCTATTTTATCAATCTATTTTATCAATCTATAAGATTAAAATTTAATTTATAAAAAATATAATTGATTAAATTATAATTATAATTCAAAAATTAGTTTTTCTTATTCTTCTTGAATTGTTTTTTATCCAAAGAAAAATGATTGTTTTCAAGCAATCTGTTTACACCATCAACATAGGCTTCCACGCTTGCATTGATAATATCTGGTTCAGTTGCTCTTGCAGATATGATCTTATCTCCTGATGAGAGCTTTACAATTACCTCAATCAATGCATCTGTACCACCTGTAACTGCATCTACATGGTATTCCTCAAGCTTTATGTCTGCAAAGTTTTTAATTCCCTTATTCACTGCATTGATTGCTGCATCAACAGGACCGATACCTACATCTGCCTCTATGACTTCCTTATCCTCAATGTTCATCTTAATTGAAGCAGTTGGTCTGATCTTATTGCCTGAAACGATTGTAAGTTCATCAAGATTGATTTTCTTTTCCTGCTCGATGTTTAGGACATGCTCTGCAATAGCTTCCAAATCAGTGTCGGTAACGGTTTTTCCCTTGTCTCCAAGGTCCTTTACCTTAAGGAAGATCTCATTCAATTGTGCACTGTTCACTTCAATGCCTAATTCCTTCAATCTGTTGTCCAATCCTTTGGTTCCAACATGCTTTCCAACGATAAACTTACGCCTATGGCCTACAAGCTCTGGCATAATAGGTTCATATGTGGCACTGTTTTTTATAACTCCATCTGCATGAATTCCTGATTCATGTGCAAATGCATTTTCACCTACGATAGGCTTGTTTGGAGCAAGATAAGCATTGCTTAATCTTGAAACCAATTTGGAAGTGCTGTAAAGTTGATTTATCTTAATGTCAGTGGTGTATTTGCTTTCTTCATCATCTTCACTATATTTGTACAATGTGTTTAAGGAGACTACAACCTCTTCAATAGCTGCATTTCCAGCTCTTTCACCGAGTCCATTGATGGTTCCATGGAATCTGGTAGCTCCCCCATCAATAGCTGATAATGTGTTAGCAACTGCAAGACCAAAGTCATTATGGCAATGTGCACTTACAGGAACTCCTAAATCAGTGAATTTCCTATAGAAATTAAATGATTTGAGTGGTGTAAGCATTCCTAAAGTGTCACATGGACAGATCCTATCTGCTCCTGCATCAATTGTAGCCTTGAATATTTTCCTTAAGTATTCAATATCAGTTCTTGTTGAGTCTTCAGCTGCAAGCTCTACAGAAAGTCCATGATCCTTAGCGTATTCGACCACTTTGACTGCATCTTCAAGCATTTCATCTTGTGATTTCTTAAGCTTGTATTTCAAATGCAAATCAGAAGTGGGAACTACAACATTTACAGCATCAACATCACATTCTAGGCAGTAATCCACATCCTTAAGCAATGTTCTTGAAAAGCTCACAATCTCTGCATTCAATCCTTGTGATGTAATCAATTTTATTGCTTCCCTTTCACCTTCAGATGTAATTGCAGATCCTGCCTCAATGGAATTGACTCCTATTTCATCTAATTTGGTAGCTATCCTTAATTTTTTAATTGCATTTAATGAGATTCCAGGGGTCTGTTCTCCATCCCTTAATGTGGTGTCTAATACTTCTATTTTCATTTTTCCACTTCTTTTGATTAAATAATGTTAGTATAAATTTTTTTTATTTTATCTGATGATTATTTTTCCATTTCTTCTTTAAACCATTTTACAGTTTCCCTTAATTGCTCTTCAAATTTATCATTATCTGGATTAAAGTTAATATTTTCTTGATTGCTTATGTCTGCTAATGAGTGTTTAATGTCTCCTGGACGTTCATCTAAATATTCCACTTTCAAATCAGATTCCAAAACATCGCTGACAATATCAAATAACTGATTTATGGTCATTGATTTTCCTAATGCAACATTGACTATTCCATTGTAGTCAGATTCACAAGCTACAATGTTTGCTTTAGCAATTTCCTTTACAAATATAAAGTCTCTGCTCTGTTCTCCATCTCCATAAATGACTGGTCTTTCCCCTTTTAGTATTGCAGAAATGAATTTAGGAATAACTGCAGCATAAGGTGAGTTTTCATCTTGTCTAGGACCAAAGACATTGAAATACCTTAGTGCTACATAATTCAATCCATAGCTTTCATGGAATGATTTCAAATATAATTCGCCACTTGCCTTTTGAGCAGCATAAGGGGATGAAGGCATAGGAAGTTCAGTTTCCTTTAGTGGCATGTTTGGATTTTCTCCATAAACTGCAGATGATGATGAGAAGACAATCTTTTTGATGTTGTTGTTTTTACATGCAATAAGCAATTTTAAGGTGGCGTCAATGTTTGTCTCATTATATTCTAAAGGTTCTGCTACGCTTCCAGGTACGCTTACCTTTGCTGCAAGGTGGAATACATAATCCTTGCCTTTTAAAATCTCATCTAAATCACAGTCTAAAAGATCTTCTTTGATTAAAGTTAAATTTTCATGATTTGGATTTTCCAAGTTTTCCATTTTTCCAGAGGATAAGTTGTCTATGATGGTTACCTTGTTGTCTTTCAATAGCTCTTCAACAATGTGTGAACCTATAAATCCACATCCTCCTGTAACTACAATTTCTTTATTTTCCATTATATCTGGTCCTTTAATTTATAATGTAAAATGATATCATATCATTGTTTTAATTTTATTCTCTATATTAGTATAGATTTATAATTTTAATACTATTTTAATATTTTGTAATTTACTATAAATTGCAATATGACAAATGTTTTTTAATTTTAAAAATAATCAATAATTCGTGCCATTTTTTCGGCTTGGCAATAAGTAATAAAAGATATATATTATATTATAACATAATTATAATTATGATTAGTATAGGTGCTAATGGATTTCAATTACTTATGAATTATATAGTGGCTATCATAGTAGCAGTAGCTTTAGCGTTAGCTTTAAAATTGCCACTTCTTCCAGAAAAGCCAATCAGGTTTTCATGGACCAAAAGCGCACTATTTCCAACTCCTGTATTTGCTATAGGAATTCTAGCTATTTTTTATTCATTAAATGTGTTTTGGATTTATAACGGATTGTTAATTGCAATTATAGTGGGAGTGTTTTCAGCTATTTTTGTAAAGTATCTATTCGATTATGTTTTTCCAAATCCTCAAGGAGGTAGCAAATAATGAATCTAATACTTGGTTTGATTTTAGCAACCATCATCTCTTGGCTTAATTTTGTGATAGTGGATACATTCCTTGGACTTCCTGAGGCTCCAGGTGTTAAAGGGGCGGAAACTGTAGGATATTCCATAAAAAATAGGAAAGGGGATTTGGCAGGAGGATTCTTCCAAGGAAACATCTTATGTTCCCCAGATGCATCAGCAGGAACATTGATTGCTTCAATAGGAGTTTACATTCTTGGAATTCAAGGCGGTTTAATAGCTGCATTGCTTGTTTACATTGGAAATAGATTATGTGCAGATCCTGGTTATGCTGGAACAACTGGCGCTTTGACCATGACACTACTCATATTCATATTCTCATTCATTGGAATCACTCCAGAGATGTTCATTTGTGGAATGGTAATTGCAATATTCACTATTCAAGGAATTCACCATCCTACAAGTTCCAGATTAATTGGAAAAATAGCAAAATCCTTTGGCAGATATACTAAATATGAATAATTAAGATGTAAATTAATAAAATAAATTAATAAAATAAATTAATAAAATAAATTAATAAAATCGATTAGATTAAAAAATTAAAGAAATACAAGGTTAAAATATGTTTATTGAAATTATTGGAGTTATTGCAATCTTAATGGCTTTAAGAGCTGTAATAACCAAAGATAGAGCAGAAAAATTACTTTACATAAATGTAATAGGATTCTGTGTTTCTGCATTGATTGCATTGTATATTCAAACTCCATTTGGTCTTGTATTAGCTGCAACTTTCTTTATCTCTTCTACAATTGGTGCAAATGCAATTGCATACAGCTTAAAGGATTTGGAAGATGAAATAACCTATGATAAGAATATGGAAGAGCATAAGGAAAATTAAGATTATTATTTTTCAAATAATAGAAAATGGGATTTAAATGTTGGAATTTATTGACTTGACAACAATATCAATTGCTTTGATGATAATAGGCGCTATTGGAGTTGTCCTTCTAAAGAAACCATTGGATAAGGTTATAATGGTTTCAATCTTGGAAGCAGGATTATTTTTAGCTATTGTCAGCTTTAAATACTTGGATGTTGCTTTTTTAACTGCTGTCCTTGATCCATTATCTATTATTGTATTTTTACTTGCCTTAATCAAAATAAATGAAGTGCGTAAATCAAAACTAAAGGATTATTCCACACTTCCTAAAATGATTCAAAGCAGTGAAAATGAAACAAGAAACTCTGAAGGTGGTAAATAATGTTTAATCTTGCTCTTTGGGTTTATGTAGGTTTAGCGCTTGCCATTTTTGGAAGCCTTGCTGCCGTTTGGGGTCCTGGAGTGAAAGACCCAATCATAAGAACCATCAATACTGAAGTGGCATCTGTAGGAGTTTCATTGATTTTACTTACTTATAATTCTACATTGGCTCTTTTGACTTTAATTGCAACTACAATTATTGTAACATTGATCTTGTTTAGAGCTATTTCTCGTTTAGAAGAGATAGGGGCTGATGTATAATGCTTATCAATTTATTAAAAAATGAAATTCAGTTTCAATTAATGCTGGGAGGAAACCAAAATGCCTAAAATAGCTAAATTATGGAATAAATTGGCAAATCCAAAGAACATTCCTAGATTATTTGCTCTAATTTTAGGGTTGCTTTTAATAGCAGGATTCCTGATTCCTGTAGGATTGGATACAGACCAAATCTACACTCGTCCAGCTCCTCAAAGTCAAATGGATGCAGGCTTGGCTATCGCTCCATATGATAGGGGTGGAGAGATTTTGGAAAGTCCTGGTGTTACTGAAGCCCAATATCCTGATAATTCACAAAATCTAGGTTGGATCAATTCATATATGACTCCAATTGCTGAAATGCTAAAAGGCATTTCCCCATACTTTGGAACAAGTATATGTGCATCTCCAGGTGGAGTGATAGATGAAATCCTTTACTATACAAGAGGTTTTGACACTATCTTGGAATCCTCAATTCTTATGATGGCATTCATTATAGCCTCATGGCTTGCCATTAACTTTACCATGGATAGAAAGGAGAAAAAAGGTAAGGGAGACATTAAGGAAGATGTAAAAAGAGCTATTGCAAGTTCTGACAAGATAGCTAGTGAAGTTGAGATGAGCAATCGCAAAGCTCGTGAAAAGCAAGCTAAAAAGGAGTTCAGGTGATTATATGGTTGCAAGTATAATTCCACAATTTGTTCCTGCATTCTATAGCTCAATGTATTCAACTGCATTATACGGCGGTTTGATTGTAGCTTTCATTGGCTTGATGGGAATTGCAATGGAGAAAAGGGATATTCAAGTTCTTATATTGACTGACATTGTCGGTTTGGCTATGCTTATTGTTGTAGCTGCAGTGGGAACTGATTTGTCTGAAGCATTGATTCTTCCTGGTCTAGTAGTTGAATTGGCAGAGATCATGGCAATATCCGAGATTTTAATATCTCGTGAAATGAGGAAGAAAGATGTAGATACCTCATTTGCACCAATGCCATTAAATATAGATATGGAGATTATGACTACTGCTCCTAATTTCATTGCATTGTTATTAATAGGTTATGGTGTGTTCCTATCAGGATTTACTGGTGGTGCAGTAGCTGGAGGAGGTATTGTAATTTATGTTTTAAGCAGAAAGGTAAGAGGATTGCCAATAGTTGTTCTCGATGGAGTGGGAGCAATATCCGGTATCTCTTGGTGCTTATGGATTATTGGATTCCTATTCTTCTTTATCTTGCCTCAATACTGGTTACTCAGTTTATTCCTAGCTGCTTTAGGATTGCTCTTGAAAGTGTCATCCAAGATTGGATTGATTGGAATAATGATGAGAGAGGAATACGGAAGAAAATGATTATTCCAAATGAATTTAAAATTTAAAATATTATATTTATAAATTTATTATCAAATCAAAATTTTGAATCAAGTATTCAAATTAAATATTCAAAATCAAATGAACTTAAAATAAAAAGGAGATTTAAATGCTTATAGAGAGTTTAGGCGGAGACGTGATGGGAACAATTCCTTTAGGAGATATTGTTCTTTATTTAAACCCTCTCCACATATTCTTGTTTGTAACTATACTTGTATTTACAGCATTGATAGCCATGAGCCGAACTGAAACTCAAGTTGAAGCAATGTTTGGTTCTCTTGATGAAAATAAGGTTGCAGTTGGCAAAAAGGAATTCAAGCATAGAAGATTCCTGGCTATTATCTGCGGTATAGCTACTGCAGGAGCTATGATTACTGGAGATTTATTTAACTTTACCTTATTTATGGCATTAAT
>Ga0310695_10014766_pt1 | contig 10506 bp, 10 predicted proteins | sample RumenRJG_04DNA_FD_203882 | JGI IMG/M metagenome (GOLD analysis project Ga0310695, IMG submission 203882) | Bovine rumen microbial communities from Lethbridge, Alberta, Canada - RJG_04 (v2) (version 2) | ecosystem: Host-associated > Mammals > Digestive system > Stomach > Rumen | place: Canada... | reverse complement strand
AGACGGGTATCGGACCGCAGCTCGGCGGCTCGACCTCCGCTCTTGCAGTCAATATTGAGTGGGGCCCAACGCATATCGCAGGCTTGCCGGTCGCTGTAACGATCTGCTGCCACGCAATGCGTCATGCATCCCGTACGCTTTGATTTGAGATAGGAGGAATAACAATGGCAGAACCAATTAAAATTCAGACTCCGTTTACGGAAGAGAAATCCCGCCAGCTGCATGCTGGTGATGCAGTCTTGATCAGCGGTACGATTATCGCTGCTCGTGATGCAGCTCATAAGGCAATGACGGAAGCGCTCGCACGTGGCGAGAAGCTGCCGGTTGACTGGACGAACCAGATGGTCTATTACCTGGGACCGACGCCGGCAAAACCGGGCGATCCGATCGGTTCCTGCGGTCCGACGACTTCTGGCCGCATGGATGCTTATACGCCGACGATGCTCGATCAGGGTATCAAAGGTATGATCGGTAAAGGCTCTCGTTCGGAAGCTGTTATCGAGTCCATGAAGAAAAACGGTGTTACGTATTTTGCTGCTGTTGGTGGTGCTGCTGCCCTGATTGCAAAGTCGGTTAAAAAATATGAAGTCCTTGCTTATCCGGAGCTCGGCCCTGAGGCTGTTGCTGCGCTTACGGTTGAGGATTTCCCGGCTATCGTTGTTATCGACTGTGAGGGTAATAACCTTTATGAGACGAATCAGGCTAAATATCGTACGCTGAAAGGCTACTGATAGAGGTATTGGAATTATTTTTAGGAGGTACAGAATGTTTCACACAACTTTTTATCTGCGTCGTCTGCATTCTTTAGTGGGTCTCCTGGTTTTGGGTATGGTTCTTTTTGAGCATATCTTTACCAACTCGATGGCCCTCGGCGGCGCTCCGGTGCTGAATGGTGCACTTGCAACGATGGAGCTCATCCCGAAACCGATTTTCCTTGCTCTCGAAGTCGGGGCTATTGCGCTTCCGCTGCTGTTCCATGCTATTTATGGTATTTACATCTGCTGTCAGGCTAACAACAACCCGGGCCGTTATGGTTACGTCCGCAACTGGCAGTTCGCGTTCCAGCGCTGGACGGCTTGGCTCCTGGTCTTTTTCCTTGCCTGGCATGTATTTGATCTCCGTATCTTTACGAAGGCTATTAGCGGTACGCCGATTTCCTATGAACTGCTCCATAGCATGTTCACGGGCAACCCGATTATCGCAGTTCTCTACATTATTGGTATGTTCGCTGCAATCTTCCATTTCTGCAATGGTATCACGACCTTCTGCATGACTTGGGGTATTGCTAAGGGCCCGCGCATCCAGAACGTCGTCAGTCTCTGCAGCATGGGTCTCTGCGCTCTTCTCTGCCTGATTACGCTGGTATTCATGGGCAGCTACTTCGTAATGTAAGTGAAGTATCGCAAAGAAAAGGAGAAAATCAATGGCTAATAAACCTGAAAATAAGATTATTGTCGTAGGTGGCGGCCTCTCTGGCCTCATGGCTGCGCTGAAAATCTGCGAAGGCGGCGGTAAAGTAGACCTGTTCTCGTACTGCCCGGTAAAACGTTCCCATTCCCTGTGTGCACAGGGTGGTATGAATGCTTGCATGGATACCAAAGGTGAGCATGATTCCATTTATGAACATTTCGATGATACGGTATACGGCGGTGACTTCCTGGCTGACCAGCTGGCTGTAAAAGGCATGGTTGAGGCAGCTCCGAAACTCGTCAAGATGTTCGATCGCATGGGCGTTCCGTTCACGCGTACGGCGGAAGGCGTTCTCGATCTCCGTAACTTCGGTGGTCAGAAAAATAAACGTACGGTATTTGCTGGTTCCACGACGGGTCAGCAGCTCCTCTATGCTCTTGATGAGCAGGTTCGTCGTTGGGAAGTCAAGGGCGGCGTCAAGAAATATGAGTTCTGGGAATTCATCAAAATCATCAAGAACAAAGATGGTGTCTGCCGTGGTATCGTTGCTCAGAACATGAATTCCAACGAAATCGTTTCGTTCCCGGCTGATGTTGTTATCCTCGCAACGGGTGGCCCTGGCCAGGTATATGGCCGTTGCACGGCTTCCACGATTTGTAACGGTTCGGCAGTATCCGCTGTTTATCAGCAGGGCGCTGAAATCGGTAACCCGGAATTCCTGCAGATCCATCCGACGGCAATCCCAGGTTCGGATAAAAACCGCCTGATGTCTGAGGCTTGCCGTGGTGAGGGTGGCCGTGTATGGGTTTACCGCGAGAATCCGGAAACTCACGAGAAAGAGCGTTGGTACTTCCTCGAGGATATGTATCCGGCATATGGCAACCTCGTTCCGCGTGACGTTGCTTCCCGTGCTATCTACAAAGTCGTTGTTCACATGGGCCTCGGCATGCAGAACCCGAACCGCGTATACCTCGACCTCTCGCATATCCCGGCAGATTACCTCGAGCGCAAACTCGGCGGTATCCTCGAGATGTATGATGATTTCGTAGGTAAAGATCCGCGTAAGGTACCGATGGAAATCTTCCCGTCGATCCATTACTCCATGGGTGGTATCTGGGTTGACCGTGAACATCATACGAATATCCCAGGCCTCATGGCTTCTGGCGAGTGCGATTATCAGTATCATGGTGCTAACCGTCTGGGTGCAAACTCCCTGCTGTCGGCAACCTACTCCGGTACGATTTCCGGTCCGGAATCCCTGCGTCTGGCTCGCAGCGGCAAACTCGGCGATGCGCTTACGGAAGCAGAGCTCGAGGCAGCTCGCAAAGAGTGCGTAGAAGAATTCGACCGTATCCGCGCAATGAATGGTCCGGAGAACGCACATCAGATGCATCATGAGCTCGGCGATATCATGTACAAATATGTTTCCGTTGAGCGTGATAACAAAGGTCTTGCGCAGTGCATGAAGGAGCTTCATGAGCTGCTCAAACGCTGGGAGAACATCGGTGTTACGGACCATGGCAACTGGGCAAACCAGGAAGCTATGTTTGTTCGTCAGCTCCGCAACATGATTATCTATGCAATGGCCATCACGAAGTCCGCACTGCTGCGTGACGAGAGCCGTGGTGCTCATGCGAAGATTGTCCTCAAATCCGACTATGATCAGTGGGATGATGCAAAGAAGAAAGCCTTCGATGAGAAGACCGGCAAGTATCATTTCGATGCTGAGACTGGCCGTGCTATGACGGATGATGGCAATGATGATCTCGTATTCTTTGGCCGTGATGATGAGAAATTCATGTACACGACCGTTGTTTCCTTCGATGCTGCTAATAACGAGCCGGAGGTTTCCTATCGTGAATTCGAGCATTCTCTCATCAAGCCGCGTCTGCGTAACTACGCTGTAGCTAAGAAAGAGTAATGGGGGAGGACAAATAGAATGGCAGAACAGAAGAAAGTCAGACTCGTTATCGAACGCCAGGACGGCCCAAATGACAAGCCGTACACGCAGGAGTTCGAAGTAGATTATCGTCCGGGCCTCAACATCGTTGCCGCCCTGATGGAAATCCAGAAAAATCCGGTGACCGTTGACGGCAAAAAAGTCGCTCCGGTTGTTTGGGAATGCAACTGCCTGGAGAAGGTTTGCGGCGCTTGCATGATGGTTATCAACGGCAAAGCTCGTCAGGCTTGCTGCTCGCTGGTTGATAACCTTGAGCAGCCGATTCATCTGGCTCCAGCTCGCACGTTCCCGGTTATCCGCGATCTTTTGATTGATCGTTCCGTTATGTTTGAGAGCCTCAAACGCATCCATGGCTGGATTGAAGTCGATGGCACTTGGGATGTCAAAGATGCTCCGATTCAGAACCCGCATACGGCTGAGACGGCTTATGAGATTTCGCACTGCATGACCTGTGGCTGCTGTCTCGAGGCTTGCCCGAACGTTGGCCCGCAGTCCGACTTTATCGGACCGTCCCCGACGGTACAGGCATATCTCTTCAACCTCCATCCGCTCGGGAAATTTGATGCTCCGACGCGTCTGAATGCCCTGATGGAAAAAGGTGGTATTACGAGCTGCGGTAACAGCCAGAACTGTGTCGAGGCTTGCCCGAAGAACATCAAATTGACGACGTATCTTGCTCAGCTTAACCGTGATGTCAACAAACAGGCATTGCGCAATATCTTCGATAAGTAAGAGTTAGCAAGAACGATGAAGACCTGCTCAATACGAGCAGGTCTTTTGTTTTTTCTGGAAACTTTTTGAATGTAGATGAATTGCTGCTAGGGATAAGACTTGATTCTTATTAGTGTTTTGGTATATGATAAGAGGAGAATGGGTGAATACCCTATACGTATAATTTGGCAAATAGGATGATAATTATGAGAAAGAATAATCGTATCCCCTTGAGCCCATGTTTGAAACGTTTTAAGTTCTTTTTTGATCTGCTGAAAAAGACAACCGAGGATTATCTGTTTTTCGCGGATTTACAGGAAAACATCGTAATGGTATCGCCAAATCTGGTGCAGGATTTTGAACTGCCCAGTGAGGTTATGGAAGACTTTGATGCCAATTGGGCACCGCTTATCCATCCGGAGGAGCGAGGCCCCTATTTAGCTTCGATGCGCAGTATTCAAACTTCGCAGAGTTTTTTTGAGCATGCGATGGAATACCGTGTTAAGAATCGGAAAGGCGAGTACACATGGCTTCGTTGCCGTGGCCGCGTTGGGACAGACCGGGACGGAAATCCGAGTATGTTTGTGGGCATGATGTCGAGGATGGCACAGCGCAATCAGGCTGACGAAGTTACAGGACTCTTAAATAAATATCAGTTCGAGCACGCGGTTAAGCGAGCCTTGGCAGAATATCGTGCAACGGGTGAAGGCGGCGCAATCCTGGTAGTTGGGTTGGATAATTTCAAGATCGTCAATGAAACCTACAATCGCTTGTTGGGGGACCAGGTATTAAAGCGCGTATCGCGTTTGATTGCCAACGTCCTTCCTCCGGCTTTGACGCTTTTTAAACTCGATGGCGATGAGTTCGGTATCATCTATCCGGGCGCTGGCGAAGAAGAGGTAAATGATATCTTTGCCAGTATGCAGAGTGCGCTTTCGCGGCCTCAGGATATTGATGGTCATCAGTATTTTTGTACGGCGTCCAGTGGTACGGTATTTTATCCGGCTGCTGGTAAGGATTATCTGGTCCTTCATAAACATGCAGAAGCAGCGATGGATATTGCGAAGCGAGAGGGAAAAAATCGCAATGTGATGTTCAGTAAAGAGGAATATAATCGTTGGGTCCGCTCAATCTCCATGCGCGATAGTCTTTGGGATAGTGTAGAGAATGGCTGTACGGGGTTTAGCCTGTTTTTCCAGCCACAGGTCAGCGCGGTGGAGCAAAAGCTTATCGGTGCCGAGGCACTGTTGCGTTGGAAAAATCCCAAGGGCCGTATGGTAGCACCGATGGAGTTTATTCCGATTTTGGAAGAGACGAAACTTATTATTCCGGTGGGCAAGTGGATTTTTGAAGAGGCGGTTAAGACTTGTAAGCGTTGGCGGCAGGTAGTCCCGAATTTCCGCGTCAGCATCAATATGAGCTATGAGCAGGTCAAAGACCTTTCATTCAAAGAGTTTGTAGCCGAATGCCTGCAGCGCTATGATATACCGCCAGAGGCGATTATCCTGGAGCTTACAGAAAGTAAGATCGTTGCGGACTGGAGCTTTGTCAACAAGCAATTTGACGAATTCCGTCAGCAGGGATTAGCGATTGCCATGGATGACTTTGGCACAGGCTACAGTTCGTTGGCGTCGCTCAAATATCTATCCTGCGATATCGTGAAGATTGATCGTGAGTTCGTAAAAAAGATACTTGAAAATGATTTTGATCGCCGCCTGGTCAAATATGTGGTAGCGCTTTGCCATAGCATTGGAATTAAATGCTGCATTGAGGGTGTTGAGGAAGACGCTGAGTACGAGCTTTTGACTAAGGAGTGTAAGGCGGATTCGATTCAGGGATATTTGTTTGGACACCCTGAAAGCGTTGAAAATTTCGAAGAAAAGTTTTTGCATATGGAGAAAAATTAATGTCACGCGATAAAGTTGCTGAAGAGATTACCCTTCTGGGAAAGAAGAAGGTAAACTATCATTATGATTACTGTCCGGAGATTTTGGAGACTTTCCAGAACAAACATCCAGAAAACGACTATTGGGTTAAATTCAATTGTCCGGAGTTTACGGCTCTTTGCCCCATCACGGGGCAACCGGATTATGCGACAATCTATATCAGCTATGTGCCGCAGGAAAAAATGGTTGAAAGTAAATCGCTGAAGTTATATTTGGTCAGTTTCCGCAATCATGGCGATTTTCATGAGGATGTAGTCAATGTCATCATGAAAGACTTGATTAAGCTTATGGATCCGAAATATATCGAGGTTTGGGGCAAGTTCCTGCCACGTGGCGGCATTTCCATTGACCCGTATGCAAACTATGGAAAACCTGGTACGAAGTACGAGGAGCTGGCTTGGCATCGTTTTGCTGAGCATGACATGGTAGCAATGGACAAAGTGGATAATCGTTGATTGATTTGTGAACAGGAAAGGGGTCAGTATGCCGTTGAAACATCAGAAGCGTATTGCATTGGTCAATGATATTACTGGGTTTGGCCGGTGTTCCGTGGCAGTTGAACTGCCATTGATATCTGCCATGAAGATACAGGCATGTCCGATGCCGACTGCAATTCTTTCCGTTCACACGGGATTTCCCGATCATTTTATTGATGACTATACAGACCGGATGCGGCCTTATATGGACAGCTGGGAAAAAAACCGGCTGTCCTTTGATGGTATATGCACTGGTTTTTTGGGGTCTGCGCATCAAATTGAGATTGTGGCAGATTTCATCCGCCGTTTTAAGCAGCAGGCGACCAGAGTGATGGTGGATCCTGTCATGGGGGACTATGGCAGGCTCTATAGTTCGTATACGCAGGAAATGTGCGATGAGATGCGAAAACTTTTGGTTTATGCCGATCTGGTTACTCCGAACCTCACAGAGGCTTGCCAGCTGCTGGGGATTCCTTACCCGGAAGATGGGCGGGTTTCCAATGAAGAGCTTGAATACATGGCTGGAGCATTGGCGGATCAAGGGCCGTCACAGGTCGTCATTACGGGGCTCAGTGAAGGAGAAACCATCCGAAACTTTATTTATGAGGCTGGACGTGGGACTGTTTTAGAATCAGAAAAAATTGGTGGTGACCGGTCTGGGTCTGGGGATGCCTTTGCGGCTATTGTAGCTGGGAGCTTGATTAATGGCGAGGGCTTGGAGCAGAGCGTCCGCAAGGCAGCGGATTTTATCAGTAAATGCCTGGCTTATGCGGTAAAACTGGATTTGCCCTGGAACTATGGTCTGCCATTTGAAGAATATCTTAGGGAGCTGAAATGATATGCTGGTTTATACAACCCATGAAGGCGGCAGGTATCTGCCGTTGGAAGAGAGTTTGCGCATTCAGCCGGAGGGCAAGCGCAATCTCTATGTCAATGTGACGAATGAATGCAATTGTGCCTGTACCTTTTGTCTGCGAAACATGAAGAAAATGGCAGAAGAATCCTCGTTATGGCTGAAGGAGAAGCCGACAGTCGAAGCATTCAAAGAGGCATTGGATGAAGCTCCTTGGGAGTATATCAAGGAAGTTGTATTTTGCGGATTCGGGGAACCAACTATGCAGCTTGACACGTTGGTAGAGCTGCTGCACTATGTAAAGCAGAAGCATCCGGAGCTGCCAACTCGCCTTAACACCAATGGACTGGGAGAGCTGGAATATGGCCGGGAGATTTCCCAGGACTTTCAAGGCGTTCTGGATACGGTTTCCATTAGTCTCAATGCGTCCAATGCAGAGCGGTATTATGCCCTCACGCGGGCCAAATACGGGGTGAAGTCTTATCAGGCAATGCTGGATTTTGCGGAGCACAGCAAAAAATATATCCCACAGGTTGTTTTGACGATTGTGGACCAGGTTGAGGGTCCAGAAGAAATCGCTCGTTGCAAGGAAATTTGTAAGGAACGAGGGCTCATTTTGCGGGTTCGCCCTTATGAGGACAGTTAAAAAACAGCATAAAAAAGCCGGTTCGCATCTTCTGTGAACCGGCTTTTATTCGTTGATAAGCATAGATATTAACTGTCCTTCATATTCATTTGTCTGCCTGATTCTCTCTCGAGTAAGAATCACGCGCACAGGTTACTACGTATGTAGACGTTCAGCTGAAACCTTGTGATTAATACATCACGTTGTGTACACCTTCTCGATTGTCATCTTGCCGTTATCGATAACGATAGGGTTCCTAAAGTTTCGATGGTTTTTAGATGATTCGTAAAGATTTACCCGGGATAGCTGCTACTTCCTTTGGACTTCTGACGTTGTGCTACAGACTTCCACTGGCTCAGAGTACGACTGGCGGCCACCTGACCATCATTACGTCTCGCTTCCGCCTGATGGATAATCTTTTTCTTCACCGATGCACTTGCTAGTCAGTGCTAAAAGAAGCAGTGTAGCAAAGCGATATCTTCAATAAACAACCACATCCTTTCATAGCTCCAGATATGTTGTTTTTGAAGAGAGCCTGTTTCGGCTGATAAACACCTTGTACAGTTTCGACCTCCAGGACTACTCGTGTACTGGTTTGATTATCAATCTCTTCTTTACGCTTTTATATTAGCACATTATTCAGACGATTGCAATACTTCTTGCAAATTTTTTATATGTTTTCGTAAAAGGATAAGGGGCATTTGGACTTTTGTCTGTCGACAAAATTTGAACAATAGCGTTATAATAAAAGGGATACATAGAAGATTGAAAGGGAGCAATGGTAATGAAACATCTCATAATCGTCCGAGGTGGCGGTGAGCTCGCCAGTGGCGTAATCCATGCGCTATATCGGACGGGATTTCGTGTGCTGGTATTAGAGCAGGAAGAACCTACGGCAACACGTCGGCGCGTTGCCTTTTCGGAAGCCGTCTATCGTGGGGAGGCAACTGTTGAGCGCATTACTTGCTATCGTGCGAAAAATGTGGAAGATGCGAAGAAGCGTTTGAAGGAGGGACAGCTGGTTATTTTGGTTGACCCAGAGGCAAAATGCGTTCGTGAATTTAAACCGCAGGTACTGGTTGATGCAATTGTTTCCCATGAGAATAAAGGTACGAAGCGAGACATGGCTGAGCATACCATAGCATTGGGCCCAGGGTTCTGTGCTGGCCGTGATGTGGATGCTGTGGTAGAGACCGGTCGCGGTCATAACCTGGGGCGCTTGATTTATGAGGGATTTTCCTATAAGAATCCGGATATCAAGAATTCAATGGTTGGTGTAGAGCATAATCTGGAGCATTTGTTGTTTGCGCCGGAAAATGGCCGGCTCGAAATGCTTCGCAGCATTTCGTTGATGGTCAAGCGAGGAGAATCTGTCGCGCATTTGCATACCGATGAAGGTAAGACCGTTGAGTTGAAAGCCACAATCGATGGTGTTTTGCGGGGCGCTCTTCACACCGGTGTGATGGTTCGCAAAGGACAGAAGATTGGCGATATTCATCCGACCATGGGACAGGAAGAGTGCTTTACGATTTCCGATAAGGCTCGTTGTATTGCAGGATCTGTTCTAGAAGCGGTCATGGTTTGGGATAGCAAACGTCCGAAAAGGAGATTTTTCCATCGTGGGTAATTGGTTTGAGGCGTTGATGAATTTTATATATCCTCCGCATTGCCCTCTTTGCCATAAATATGTAGAAAATCGGGGAGACTGGTGTACAGTCTGCCTTTCTTTGGCCTGTCAGCCGCATCGGCTGCCTATTACAGCGCCCATGCAGTCAGTGATTGACAGTGCATGGGCGCTTAGTGTTTATCGGGGAGGAACGCGAGAGCTTATCCGTGGCTTGAAGTATCATGACCGGCGCAGCAATCTGCCGTATATCAAGCGGTTGTTGCAAGAGGCAGAGAAGTCGGCAGGGGTGAGAAAGCTGTTGGAAGAAAGCATCTGGGCGGTTCCCGTGCCTCTGCATGCGAAGCGTCAGCGGGAGCGTGGTTTTAATCAAGCCGAATTGATCTTTGCAGAGTGGCTGCAGGATCATTCGATTCCCATGAAAAACATGCTCAGGCGCGTCCGACAGACACGTCCTTTGTATCAACTCACGGCTCGTGAACGAGCGGTAAGTTTAAGTGAGGCGTTTCAGTTGCAAACAGGGGGAAAGGTCAAAGGGAAAAGTGTTCTGTTGGTGGATGACATCATGACTACTGGGGCAACACTTTATGCTTGTGCGAAGGTGTTGAAACAGGCAGGCGCAGGAAAAATACAGGCGTTGGTTTTGGCAAGCGATCAGGGATGATTCGTGTTTTCCTCTTGATTGTATTTTCGAGTTGTAAACATGTATACAAATAGTGTATAATATAACAATAGAATTTGGAATTGTGTAAAGATGGAGATAGACGAAGGAGGCTTTCGATTGTTGATGAATGGTGCTCAGGCTGTGCTGGAGAGCCTGAAAAAGGAAGGCGTTGACGTCGTATTTGGTTATCCTGGTGGCGCGGTATTGACGCTGTATGATGCGGTTTATAAAATGAAA
>Ga0310695_10014765_pt1 | contig 10506 bp, 14 predicted proteins | sample RumenRJG_04DNA_FD_203882 | JGI IMG/M metagenome (GOLD analysis project Ga0310695, IMG submission 203882) | Bovine rumen microbial communities from Lethbridge, Alberta, Canada - RJG_04 (v2) (version 2) | ecosystem: Host-associated > Mammals > Digestive system > Stomach > Rumen | place: Canada... | reverse complement strand
ATCCTTTATTCGAAACTGATTCGCTCAAAGACCTAGTAAAGTGGTTCAATGAGCCTTGGGAAAATTGCTAACGCACACGCGCAGAAACGAAGTAAATAAGCGTCTGGAAAATACTCCAGATGCTTTCTCTTATTAACTTGCTATATCTATGATATAGAGCGAATATATCTATGACCAAAGGAGGGTCAAATATGGCAAGACATATTGAATCAAAAGCTGGCCTTAACACCCTGCTAAAAAGGGTAAAGGAATACGGTCAGAACGCAATTAGAGAAAAAGACTTCAATTTGGATGAATTCATCTATTGGAGAAAAGTGGAGGAAGGTTGCATCGATGAGAACCTCGCAATGGATGAGGTCGATTACGAAAACGCACCAAGTTGGTTTAGACCACTTTGGAGGGGATTGAAATGAAAGATAAATTAGAAATCACCTTAAAGATTACCGATAAAGAAGGAATCATCATCGGTCGCTCGGTCATCCTATTTGGTAAACCAAGATACGTTGCTGGATTATGGAATAACAATTCCGTAGTGTTTGCGACTCTAGAACCAAAGACCTTATCTGAAACCAATGTCCTCATTTACACAATCGAAGAATTAAAAGACTTCGCTAAAGATGGTGACATCAAAGGAATGGTGGAGCTATGAAAGGCTACAAATGGGTCATTAGAGATAGGCAAGGCGAATTAGTCGAGTGGGCATTCCTCACTGGACTAGGGATACCGATGCTAAAGACTGGCGATAAGCCAATCAAATTTGATTCCGAAAAGGACATTAACTCCTATATGAGGAAGAACCACTTGTTCCAATATAACGGTTACAGAAAGGACATCATCAAAGATGAAAGTGAACTTCGTTAGAAAACCGACTCCTTCTGAAATCTATCCTCAAGACGAATTCGTAATCGAAAAGGTGGTCAGAGTTTCAAAGGCTGAATTTGAGGATTTGCTAAAAGAACCGCTCAAGGACAGAGATTACATCAAAGAAAACAAAGACAAGATGTACGAGGACAAAGATGGTTATTGGCACTGTATCTACGTGGTATGCAAAGGGTTTGATTACGGAATCCTCATTGAAAGCGAAGGAAGTGACTACCCTCGATACACAGCTTACCTTCCAACAGCAGTATTTGATTTGAAATGAAATGCTCTCTATGCGAAAAGCCCATCAAAGGGTATGGGCATAACGGTCAACCATATTGTGAAGGAAAGGTCTGTGATTGGTGTAATAAAAACATTGTGATACCAACGCGAATATTGATGCTTAAAAAGAACAAGGCTCCTAAATAGGAGCTTTTACTTTGTAAAGGAGATAAATGAAATGCTTGATGCAACAATCGAAACAATCTACATGTCGTTTATATCCTTGCTCATCAGCTGGGTAATCGCTATGCCTTTAGGATCCGTTGTTTCTGAAACTCGACCAGGAGGGTTGTTTCCAAATAAAATCATCAATTTCATCCTTAACCGAATTGTGGATATTGGAAGATCCATTCCTTTTATCCTTTTGGTGGTGTTTTTATTTCCATTTACCAGAATGCTGATAGGTACGGCAATAGGGACTAAAGCGATGATAGTGCCGCTTACCATTTGCGCTATTCCATTTGAAGTTAGGTTGATTGAAGAGATTCTTTCCGAAGTTCCTTATTCGATAATTGAAGCTGCCAAAATTGATGGTGCTTCTAATCTAAAGATTATCATCCGAATTAAGTGGGCTTGTAAGGTTCCTTATCTGGTCAATGCTTTAGGAATCACCCTCATCAACATCATCGGCTACTCAGCTATGGCAGGAGTTGTCGGTGGAGGAGGCCTTGGCAATTATGCGATTGTCTATGGCTTTCAAAGGTTCAATTGGGAAATCATCGCCAAATCAGTAATCTTAGTTGTCTTGCTAGTATGCACAATCCAGATAATCAATAACATCTTAGTCCGAGTTTTATTAAGGAGAGTTTTATGCGTAAAACATTAATTTCATTTATCATGCTTGCCTGCTTGCCATTGCTTGCGCTAGCAGGATGCTCTAAGAATAACAAAATTATCACCGTTGGAGCGAGTTCGACTCCTCATGCTCTTATTTTGGAAGAGTGTAAAGATTATGTGAAAAATCAGGGATACTCTTTGGATGTAAAAGTCTTCAATGACTACGTTCTTCCAAATTATGCCTTAGAGAATGAGGAACTTGACGCTAACTATTTCCAGCACAAGCCATATCTAGAAGAATTTAATAGAAGCAATGGCACTCATTTGGTTCCTGTAATGGATGTTCATTTTGAGCCGATGGGAATCTATGCCGGAAAAAGACATAGTCTTGATGGTCTAACTAGTGCAGACAATATACTAGTTCCAAGCGATAAATCGAATTATGAGCGAGCAATGGTCTTATTGTCTGAACATGGTCTAAACAATATACCAGTTACACAAGTTGAAGCTCAGAACATTCCTTTGATGTTAAGCGACTGTTCTTTGGCAGTTATTAATGGCAACTACGCTTTATCAGCTGGAGTGGTGGATAGATGCTTAGTTACAGAAGACAAAGATTCTGATATCGCTAAAAAGATGACCAATGTAATCGCTGTTAAAAACGGGCAAGAAGAATCTCAAAAGGTCCAGGTTTTGATACGAGCCCTAAAGCAAAAGAATATCGAAACTTTTATTAAGGCCAGGTTCGGAGATTCGGTCATCTACATGGGCTGATTTTATTATTTGTCTCTTTAGGAATATATTCCAAAGAGTCTAATAATAGTGTCAAAAACCATGATTTTACCCCTGTTTGAGGGGCTTTTTAATGTCTTTATTCATTACAAAGTAATCAATAAAGGTATTTTTATCACATTTTAAATAAGGACAAAGTCCTTGATAGGAGAAAAGCAATGTTTGAAAAAGTAAATCCGAGTCATCCTGATAAGCTCGCAGATAGAATTGCAGGAGCGATTGTTGATCTCGCTTATAGGGATGTAGAAAACCCAAGAATTGCTGTTGAGGTTTTGTTAGGACATGGCAAATGTCACATCATCGTTGAATCTAGCGAATTATTAGATAATGACGAAATTAGAGCAATCGTAAAAAGAATAGCGGATATCGATGATGTCGAATTCAGATGGTTCAACCAAGATTCTCATTTAAGCAAAAACCAACAAGGAAAAATTAGATGTGGGGACAATGGAATCTTCAAAGGATATCCGACTTCTCCAGAACAGAGGTTCTTGGCTAAAGTCGCTCAAGATATCTATAGATTCCATCCTTACGATGGGAAATACATCGTCGATAATTCCAGACTTATCATCTGCCAAAGCAACGCAAAGAGGGAAGAAATCCAATGCGCATTTAAGAACGCCGAGATTAATCCTATAGGCGATTGGACTGGTGGACCTGATGTTGATAGCGGTGCTACCAATAGAAAACTTGGTTCCGATATGGGAGATGCAGTCACTGGTGGTGGACTCCACGGCAAGGATCTATCCAAAGCCGATGTGAGTGTAAATATCTATGCATTCCTCAAAGCCCAAATTACACAAAGGCCAGTGTATCTATGCTGTGCCATAGGGGATGAGACAATCGATGGCAGACCTTACGAAGAAATCGTCGACATAGCCAGAACCTATATCAAGGCCATCGGTGGTTTCGAGAAGTTCGCGGAATGGGGACTCATCCGATGAGCCAAAGGAAGCGCCTCTGCAACAAGAACTACAAGCCGCTTAAGCTGGAAAGATTCTATAAGTCCGATAGGTGGCACGAAGCCAGAAGGCAAGTCATCCTAAGGGACAAAGGGCTATGCCAAATGTGCGGCGATGTAGGAACGCAGGTGCATCATAAGATTCATCTAAACATTAGGAACGTTGATGATCCAGCTGTTGCTACCAATCCCGATAACCTAGTGCTCCTTTGTGACCACTGTCATAACGAAGTCCATCATCGAGTGGGCAAGCATACTATTTATAAATTCGATAAGGATGGAAACGTGATAAAAAAATAATGAATGGCCCCCGGGGTGAGACTTTGTCTCTTATCTGACAGTACCGTAGCGCCCACCTCAGAAATACGGGAGGCCAAAATTTTCAAAAACCAGATTTTTCTGGAGCCAAAAAACTTTTATAGGAGGTAAGCTGATGAACCAAAAGTCAGTCGACGCCGAATATCAGCGACTCCTGTTATTAGTGAAAGACGTCGACGAAACCAAAAAACAATTATTGGATGAGCTGCTCCACAAAGCGGCTTTTCTTAAGGTCAAGATGGACATTCTTGAAGAGAAGATGAAAAAGGGTGGTGTCACCCAGAAGTCATCAAAAGGAAACGTGAGGATCTCCCAAAGATTCAAAACATACCTAACTTCACTTCAAGCCTACCAGCAAGTCATCAAGACCATAAACGCAATCGCTGGTAAAAACAAAATAGATGAAGATGATGAGTTCGATGAATTCATGAAATCAATCAAAGGAGGCAAATGATGGCTTACGAAATAAATATCTTTGTTAACGCAAACGGCAAGCTTGATTTGGATGTGGATCCATTTGAGATATCCGTGTATCGAGAATCCAAAAGAGTAAAACTCTTGTTTGAGGTCGATGAATCAATCGATAGTACCTATCATTACCTCAAGTTCACTCATAAAAAAGCAACTTATCTTTATCGAGTCAATAACAACGTATTTGAAATCCCTAAAGCAATCACAGCTTATGAGGGCGCTTGGGAGATGTCTTTTATCGCTTGTGATGAAGTCGCAAATAGCGACTCAACAATTACCGCTAATTACATCTATGCTTCTGAACCAGTAGTGGCAACAGTCCTACGAGGCAATTTGGGAATCATCCATCCTTCAGAGGAATTCACTATGCTCTCTCAACTAGTGGAGGGAAGATTCGACCACTTTGAAATACCAGAAGGAGTGAGTTATATCACAACTAACTTCTTGGCGGATGCCACTAATGAATTTACAGTGACTATCCCATATACAGTTACAACCATTAAGGCACATGCTTTTTATCAAAGTGGTTGTACACATATTGAGTTTGAACCTGGTAGCCAACTTGCTACTTTAGAAAACTACGCTCTTTATCGTATTGCCGATTTAGGGGATATCGACTTCCCATCTTCATTGTCAAGCTGGGGACAATATAACTTAAGCGGCTGTGGTAGTGAGATAGTCACCTTTGGTGCTAATTCAAACTTAAGACAATTAACTTCTTATGCATTCTGGAATATTCCAAACCTAAAGAAGCTTTATTTACCAGATAGACTTCAATCATTCACTGGTGGGACAGCTGTAGTAAAAGGATGCCCTCTATTAAACGAGATTTGGTTTCCTAATACGATTAATGTCGCTATTCCTTTAGAGGCGATCCAGGATTGTCCTTTGTTAAGCAAAATCACATTACAAAGTAATTTCAATGTGAATGCGAACTTTGGTAACTGCACATCTTTAACTAGAGAATCAGTCATTCAAATGTTTAGAAACCTCAAAGATTTATCTGGTTCGGCATCAAAGGTCTTGTCACTTCATCAAGTAGTCATTGATAGACTCGAAGAAGGCGACTTAGATATCGCCACAGATAAAAACTGGACTATTGGCGTTGTCGGTGGAGTTGATCCATTAATGGGGAAATCGTTCCATTACGAAAACAGCACAACATCCATCAATATTGACTTCGGGCAAGGAATCGGATGCATTGCTTCTGATTCGTTAGATGCTGCAGTCAACATTACTTACGAATATCTTACTGACACAACTTTCAAAATTACCCTAACAGGTGATTATGTCGAAGATAGATGGGGTGGATATAGACCTGCTCCAGTTGGCGAAAGAATCAACGAAACAGGAATCATCACATTTAGTAGTGGAGAAGTTTCTTCAATCAAGATTAAGACTTATTCCGCTAACAATGTGGGTACAAATAGAACTTTCAGTTTGGTAAGGGAGGAAAATTAACATGGAGATTATTATCGAAAATGGAAGAAGAATCCTGGTCGCTAAAGATGGCAACGTCATCCAAAGCGTCACTGATGGTTCAATATTGGGTAAGAAGCTCATCCTAGGCAAAAAGGACACGGAGAGCCATTATCACGAGATTCCAGTACCTATTAAAGCGGAAGAAGATAGCGCAGAATGAGTTTCTTGCTATCCTATATCAACGAAATTGAGTCAGGCCGCATAATTGCTGGTCAAGAGTTAAAAAGTGTCTTAAACGGCTTAAAAAGCGATTTGAATAATCCACGCTACATTTACGATGAAAAGCCCGGAAAGATAAGAATCGAATTCATTGAGAAGTTTTGTAAGCACACCAAATCTCCATTCAATGGCCAGCCTTTTATCTTAGAACTATGGGAGAAAGCGTTCCTAGAATGTGCCTATGGCTTTAAGATGGCTGACACTGGACTAAGAAGATTCAATGAGGCGTTGCTACTTATCGCTCGTAAAAACGGTAAGACGACGTTCATCGCCGGAATCGATTTATCGGAATTCTTCCTTAGTGATGGTGGAACCGATATCGTATGCGCTTCTAACACTAACGACCAAGCATCTATCTTGTTTGAAGAAATCAATAACATGAGGGAGCAATCTAAAGCACTCTCAAATGAGAAGCGTTCTAGGAAGAATATTTTCTACATCTATTCTCCAAAGAACAAAAACAAGATAAAGAAACTGTCTGCTCAATCTAGGAACAAAGATGGTTATAACATCGAGGTTGGTTGCATCGATGAAGTCCATGAAATGACCGATTCAAAGGTCTATGACGCGATTAAGCAATCTCAATCAACCAAAAAAGAGCCCTTGATATTCATCATTACCACTGAAGGCACAACTGTCGGAGGCTTCTTAGATAACAAACTCGCCTATGTCAGAAAGATGATTAAAGGCGAGATTAAAGATGAAAGAATCCTTCCTTGGCTCTATACCCAAGATTCGATGGAGGAGATCTTCAATGATCCATCCAGCTGGCAAAAAAGCAACCCCTCTTTAGGGAGCATCAAGACGCTGTCTTACTTCGATGACATCATGAACAAAGCCAAGAATGACCTAGGAACGAAAGTAACTATGTTATGCAAGGACTTTAACATCAAACAAATCGAAAGCGGCTCATGGCTAACATTCGATGAACTCAATAATGAAACAAAGTTCAAGATTGATGATATCGCTGATAGCTATGCCATCGGTGGGGTGGATTTATCTTCGACCACTGACTTAACCGCTGCAGTATTGCTTGTCATCAAAAACGGCAAGAAGTATGTCATTCCGCATTTCTTCATGCCTAGCGAACTAGTTCTTAAAAGGGTTGAGGAAGACAAGATTCCTTATGACATCTGGGTGAAGAAAGGGTTCATCACCTTAACTAACGGCAACCAGAATGACTTCTCGAAAGTCACTGAATGGTTCGTTTCTATGGTAAGGAACTATGGCATCCGTCCAATGTGGATCGGTTATGATCCTTGGAACTCCCAATATTGGGTAAAGGAAATGGAGGACGCAGGTTTCACGATGGAGAAAATCCGTCAGGGAATCTACACACTTTCAGAACCGATGAAACAGCTAGAAGGGGACTTAAAGAACAAGCTGGTTATCTATGATAATAACCCTGTCCTCAAGTGGTGCTTTGCTAACACCCAAGCCAAGGTTGACCTTAACGGGAATATTCAACCAAGCAAATTAAATAGCAAATTAAAAAGAATCGATGGATGCGTGGCGCTAATCATCGCCTACGCTGTCCTTACAAGATATAAAACCGATTATGAAAATCTAATAAGTTAGGAGGCCTCTATGGGATTATTCGATATATTCAAGCGAAAGAAAAAAGTAGTGGAACCTATCACTTATGAGACTGGATTCTATCGTTCGACCTTAAATATCTTCTCTGACTTCGGTGATAACATCAACGCAAGCGATGTCGTTAAGATTTGCATCGATAGGATTGCCACTCATTCAGCAAAACTAAAACCTAGATATGTTAAGCAAGAAGATAACGAGACGGTCCAAGAGAAAAAGGGAAACCTAGCATATTTGCTAAAGCATCAACCAAATAATTTGATGACCCCATTTGATTTTATCTATAGGATCGTTACGCTGCTCTACTTGAATAACAATGCGTTTATTTATCCTGAATACGACTACGATACATATGAGCTCAAGGCCTTATGGCCAATAAAGCCTACAAATGTAGAAGCGTTGAAAGATGAAAGCGGAGCGTTGTTTCTCCGTTTTTATTTCTCCAATTCAAAAGGATTCACACTTCCATATGAATCAATCATCCATTTGAGGAGGTTCTTTGGAACTAATGACATCTTCGGAGGAAGTGGAGCGATAAGCGACCATTCAGCTTTGCTTCAGACAATCAAAATCAACGATTCGGTTTTGCAAGGAGTCGATAACGCTGTTAGAAGTAGTTTCCAAATCAAAGGCCTTCTTAAGATTAACGGTATTCTTAACGATAAGGATAAGACAGCCCAGAAGAAGGAATTCGATGAGGCACTAAATCAAGCTACCAAAGATGGTGGCAGTGCCATTGTCCCAGTCGATTTAAAAAGCGAATATGTTCCTCTTAATGTGGATCCTAAACTTATCGATTCGACGACACTCACTTTTTTGCAAAAGAAAATCATCTCTTATTTTGGAGTGTCGGAACCGATATTCGATAACAAATACGATGAAAACCAATATAACGCTTTCTATGAATCCGTTATAGAAGGAATCGCAATCGCTATGAGTGAGGCGTTTTCTAAGGCCTTACTTACAAGAGGGCAATTGGAAAAAGGAGAACAAATAATCTTCTATTCCGAAAGGCTCCAATACGCAAGTTGGAACACTAAGGTCCAGGCGATAGAAAAGCTCATGGGATTAGGAATCCTATCATTAAATGAATCAAGAGCCCTTCTTGGTTTCGAGCCAATCGAAGGCGGACATAAGAGATTGCAGTCTCTCAACTATGTTGATGCTGATAAGGCAACAGAATATCAGTTAGATAAATTCTTTAAAAAACCTAAATCAAAGGAGGAGGTTAGTGAAGATGAATGATAAAGAAACAAGATTCTCATCTATCGAATCTAGAAACGATGAGGAAAACACAGGCAAGATGATAGTGGAAGGCTATGCAATCGTGTTTAATGAGGAAACGCTCATTGGCACTGAAGAACATGGCTTTACCGAAGTCATCGATGCTCAAGCATTAAAAGAAACAAATATGAAGGATGTTCCGTTCAAATATAATCACACGGATACGCACCTTATCTTAGCGAGGACCAGAAATGGTTCTCTTTCTTTAAGTGTCGATGAAAAAGGCCTCAAGATCCATGCCGAACTCATCGATACAACCAGCAACAGGGATATCTTCAAATCCATCGAAGCTGGTCTATTAGACAAGATGTCATTTGCTTTTACTGTTAAAAGTCAAAGCTGGGATAAAAGCGGAAAGCTACCAAAAAGAACCATCACGGCAATTGATAGGCTCTTCGACGTCAGCGTCGTGGACTTGCCGGCCTACGACCAAACTTCTATCCAAGCCAGTGCTCGCTCTTTAGAGATTGCGGATGCAGAACTAAAGTCATTGGAGAATGAAGAGACTCTTGAACGAAGAACAGTGCTAGTCAAAAGACTATCCATTAAAACCAAAATTTAGGAGGAAATTCATTTATGAATCTAGAACTTAGACTCAAGGAAATCAAAGCCCGTTTAGATGAAATCCGCGGACTTATCGATTCCGAAACCGATGTTGAGAAACTCTCTGCTTTAGACAAAGAAGTAGATGAACTCACAAATGAACGAAAAGCAATTGAAAAGAAACTCGCTATGAGGGACAAATTCAATCCTGCTAACGTCATCGAAACAAACAACAAAGAAACCCAAGCCGATTTAGAAGCTCGTGGTAAGGCCTTAAAGGAAGGTAGAACAATCACCGTCACAGCTGATGGAGTTTTACTCCCAGAACATGTCGATGACAAAGTCGCACCTTACCCATTCAGGGAAGTATCCACTTTAGTTGACCAAGTTCACACCGTTAACTTAAAAGGTGGAGAAACCTATAAGAAATCTTTCGTGAAATCTCATGGCACTGGTGGACTTACCGATGAAGGTGATCCATATACCACAGCAGAACCAACCTTTGGTTATTTAACAATCTCCAAAGTTAAAGTTACTGCTTATGCAGAAATCACCGAAGAACTCGAAAAACTCCCTGCCGCTGACTATCAAGGCGAAGTCTTAAAAGGCGTTAACATCGCTCTTCGTAAGAAAATCAGCGAACAAATCCTTCGTGGCGCAGGTACCACAAACACCTTCAAAGGTATCTTCTCTGCTAACTGTGAAGCTCTCGCTGATGCAGTCGATTTAGAAATCTCTAGAATCGATGAAAATACCTTAGATGAAATCGTCTACGCCTATGGCGGTGATGAAGAAGTCGAAGGTGGCTGTGTCCTCATTCTCAACAAAAATGACTTACGTGCATTCGCTGGTTTAAGAACCGCTGAAGGTCGTAAAGTTCATACCGTTGACTATAAGGCCAAAACCATTGATGGCATTCCATT
>Ga0310695_10014763_pt1 | contig 10506 bp, 8 predicted proteins | sample RumenRJG_04DNA_FD_203882 | JGI IMG/M metagenome (GOLD analysis project Ga0310695, IMG submission 203882) | Bovine rumen microbial communities from Lethbridge, Alberta, Canada - RJG_04 (v2) (version 2) | ecosystem: Host-associated > Mammals > Digestive system > Stomach > Rumen | place: Canada... | reverse complement strand
ATCAAAGAAAAAAATGGGATAATCAATGGAAAACAATGAAGAATAAAATACTATATTTAAATATATTTAAAATTAAATAATAAATTAAAAATTAAAAAACATGATTTTATAAATAATCTTGTATATTCCATTATAGAGAAAGCTATGTTTGAAATATATCTAGAAGAAACTTTTAATGAATTTTTAGATTATAATTTTTTTCAATAAAAATATATATTTTTTAAATTTTAAATTTGATTAAATAATTTAATTTAATTTAATTAAAAAAAAGAAATATCACTTTTAAATTTCAATAAAATTTAATTTATATAACCAAAATAATTACTATTTTTAATGGTAAAAAACCATATAAAAATAAAGATTAATATTTCTAAATATATTCAACCTCAAGTTTCAGTGATATAATAATTAGTAACAGAGAGTTTTTTTTCATTTGAATAGTATAATTTTTATATTTTCATTGATTTGATTTTTTTTCTATTAACATAATTTCAAAATTTAAACATTTCTTCATTATTACTATTATCACCAATAATAAAAAAAAATATGAATATTATTTATTTTTATCCAAATTTTTTAATAAAATTTGGACTAAATTTTCATATATTTAAATGCAATTTATTTATTAAATGTACTTGAATATAGGGATATATTAATCAATTTTTTTTAAATATAAACATTTTGTTTTAAGTCATATATAAAAAAAAAATTTAAATTTAAAATTTTATTTATTTAAAATGATTCACAATAATAAAAAAAAGAATATACACCTTTTGAAAATTTACAACAATCAGCAAAGATGATATAGAAAAATAGAAAAAAAACTAACCAATATTTAAATATATTTAATATAAAAATATTGATGAAATGAGTTTATTTTTTTTATATACTTTAAATTTATTTAATTATCATAATTAAAATGTTACTGAATTAACTGTATTTTTATAGGATTAAAGGAAGATATTAAAATAATTACATATAATCAAAGTTTATTATAGAAAAATAAAAACAAAAATCAATTATATTATGTATAATGAATTATATAATATTGATAATATAAACATATATTATATATAATTTTACCCTTTCATTAATTTTTCAATTAACCATAATAATTAAATTAATTTATTTTCAATTATTTAAAATTATTTAAATTGAGAATTAATTGTATTTATTTCAAATTTTGAAGATGAACTTGAGAAACTTAAATCATTATCCTTTATTTTTATTTGAGGAATTTCTATTTTACTAATTTTATTATTAATAGTAGTGAGATTTTTTTTTTTAATTGTATTAAAAATATTATGTAAATTATCATTAACTTTATTATTTACATTATCAATTGATTTTGATTGTAATTCAAGAGAATATTTCATAAGTAAATCACTATAGGCCAATTTTTTTAAAATATTAACAATATTTAAATGTTGATTTATTCTTTCAAAACAAAATAATAAAGCATCTTTATTTTTTTTATATTTAGAATATATTATAAAAGGAAAAATATACCCTATAAATGAAATTTTAGTATTTGTATTTTTCAATCTTTTAATTAATTGATTTTGTTGATTTCTAAAAATTAAATTAAAATTTGTAATAGCAGAATTCCTTTTCAAAACTTGTTCATTATAACTAATAATATGATTTAATTTATTTTTATTTCTCAGTCTTTCAGAATTTGAATTAAAATTATCCTCATTTCCATTATTTTGTTCCAAAAAAACATTTAAATTCTCATGAGAATTTTTTTTATAATTATACTTCTTTTTAAATTTCAATTTAACTTCTTGTTCAGGTAAAACATACCCATTAATTAATTTAAAATAATAATTATTCTGAGAATAAAAAAAATTAAGACTAAAAACTAACATAATAACAGCTTTAATAATTCCACTAATAGTAGCAATATAATCTTGAATTTTAGTAAATTTCCTAGTTAAAATCATAGTATAACCATTTGATAAAATAGTGATTCCTAAAAAAGTTCTTTCAATACCATCAATTTCAGTTTCTCTTAAATCAATATCATATCTTATTGAATCATATTGAAAGAAATTTTCTTCTTTATAAATATTGAAAAAAAAACCTGTATCTGTAATATATTTTACTGAAGTAAAATATATCCAAATTCTTTTATGTATTGTTAATGATATCATAAATCTATCACTTTTTAAAATTGGTTTTTTTACTTCTTTACTTTCTGAGTCTATTTCATAATTTATTGTTCTCATATCTAAATAAGTATCCGATAATAAGTTTTCTATTTCTGATAAAGAAAAACAATTTTTATCATTATTATAATCACATAATTGGAAATAAAAATAATAATAGGAAAATGGTAATACATTCCCATATATACCATATAAAGTTTGATTATAATTCCTTATAATTGGACAATAAAAAGTATTTAAATCAGTAATATTTTGAAATAAATTTTTATATTCTCCAAAATGTTTTGATAAATTACATTTTTCAATTTGTAAATTTTCATTATGTTGTTTTACATTATCTATTGTTTTTTCTGTTGAATTTGTACCACCAAACCAAAATTTAAATATAATATTATATATTTTATCAGTATTATTATAAGGGATACTATCACCATTACTTAATCGAAATAAAAAAGGAATTTTATTTGTATTTGTTAAATTTAAATAAGGGGATGATTCAGTTGAAGAAATTGAATATTTATTATTTCTTTGTAAGAAATTTAATAAAAAATATATTCCTAATATTGCTATAATTAATATTGAAAAAATACTTAATATTCCACCGTAAATTGTTTTTAAACGAATATCACCTTTGTTTGAAAAAGTAAGACGAGCTTTATGAGAAAGATAATCCATAGATTGTATATATTTCATTTTTTGTAATTTTGAATATTATATAAAATATTATTTTCCTAAATATTATATAAAATATTAAAATGAGAAAATAATGCTTTTTTATATTTAAATTATTTTGTTAAAAATTGATAATTTAAAAAAAATGAAAAAAATAAAAACAATTTATTAAAAAAATAAAAAAAAAAAAAAATTTATTTCCTCCTTTGTTGATGTCTTGTTTTTCTTTCTTCCTTTTTTTCAAACTTCTTAATTTCTTCAAGAGAAAGTTGTTTAACAACAGGTTGCCATTCTGTATTATTATTATAAATATCTCTTAAATAATTATTTAAATCAACTTTATTTTTCAAAAATCCATTTTGAGAATATCTTTGAAAATAATTTTTTTTTTCTCCAACTGCAATTTCTTGAAATTCTAAAATTTGTTTTCTAATAGAATGTGAAATAGGTAAAATAAATTCAGTTCCGAGACCTAAATCTTTACAAACACTTTGAGCAAATTCTTCAGGAGAATTATTAGGATTATTAATATCCCATTCAATTTGATCATTATATAACATATCACCAATTCTAATATCTAATTTAATAGTCTTTAAAATTTCACCTTCAATATCTTCATATTTTCTATATAAATTTATTTGTTTTTTCATTTGACTTGAAATTTCTGTATCAAAACCTGCTGGTAATTGATTATCATCTGCAATAATTTTAGCAAAATTTTCTATATTTAAATATGGTTCATTTGAATTCCAAAAAAATTGATCTTTAAATTTTTTTCCCTCTAATTCAATATTTATATTTATTGGTATTAAATTATCAAAACCATAATTTGAATCAAAGTCTTCATATAATTTTGATCTTTCTCTTTTTCCTTTTAATAATTGGAAACGTGATAAATTTGTTCCTGCTAATTTTGGCTTGTTTGAATATAAATTGTTTAACCAAGATTCTATTGCTTCTTCTAAACGAGATGTGTTACCTTTTGCTTTCCCTTGAATCCATTGAGATAATGTTGAGTGATGAATTTTTATGTCTTTTGATACTTCTACTTGTTTAAAACCATATTTTTGAAGAGCTTCTATGAAACGATCACGTAAATTTCTACCTCTTGCAAAGACACTTAGTGACATTTTTTTAAATATTTTTTTTTATTTTTTTATTTTGTTTTTTTTTATTTTTTTTTTTTTTTAATTTTTTATTTTATAATTTTATATTTCATTGTTTTTTATTTTATTTATTTTATTTCTGTTATTTTTATTTATTTTTTATTAAAATGGGAAATATTGAAAGTAATAGAATTGGATTTAATTTTATGAATATAAATAATGAAAATAAAAATATTAAAAGGATTAATGATGATTATTATATTAATAGAAAAAAAGATGGTCCTGCAATGTTGAAAATTATAAATGAAGAAGAAAATAATAATGAAGATTTTAAAGTATTAAATAATAATATAAGTAAATCAACTTCAAATTTAATTAAAATTAATAAAGATGAAGAAATAATTAAATTTAAAAAACCAGAAAAATCAAAATCAAAAATAGATTTAACATTTAATAAAATATTTAAATTTAATCGTTCATCAATAAGATCAAAAACAATAAACCAAACATCAGTATTAAATAATAAATTATTAGAAATAAAAAATGAATTAAATAATCAAAAAATAGAATATTTAAATCAAAATGATTTTGAATTAAATTTTATAAGAAATGGAGATGAAATAAGAAATTCATACATATCAAAATTAATAACAAAAAATATTTTAACAATCCAAAAAGAAAAATCTCATAATTCAATAATAATATTTGATTGGGATGATACATTATTCCCAACATCATCATTAATAAAAAATGGAATTTATACTGATAATATAATATTAACAGAAAAAGAAAAAGAAAAAATTGCAAATTTAGAAGAATTAGTTTTAAAAGTTTTAACATTATCAATTGAAAAAGGTGATACTTTTATAATAACAAATGCAGGGAAAGGTTGGGTTGAATTTTCTAGTATGAAATATTATCCAAAAATAAAAAAAGTTTTAGAAAAAATAAAAATTATAAGTGCTAGAGAAAATTATGAAAATAAATATCCAAATAATTCTCAAATGTGGAAAATGTTATCTTTTTTAGATGTATATAAAAATTTAAATTGTAATTTAGTTACTAATATTATTTGTTTAGGTGATTCTTTTATTGAAATTCAAGCTGGATTAAAATTGGCTTCTATGTTTACACAAGCCTTTATTAAAGTTGTTAAATTTAGAGAGTGTCCAAAATTTGATGAATTGATTAAACAATTAAAGTTAATTTATGATCAATTTAATTCTATATATTCTTCTGTAAAAAATTTAACTATTAAAGTTGAGAAAAAGAAAAGATAAAAAAAGTATTTTTTTATATTGCTGTATTCTTTTTTAATATTCTTAATAATAATCAATACATGCGAATATATATATTTATATATTAGTTTTAACAATAAAGTTTTATTTTTTTTTTTAATTTATAAATCTTATATTATAAATAAATATCAATTTGAAAATAAATCAAATGAATCTGATGATTCATATATTGAATCAGTATTAAATGATTTTACTGTTATAGATGATGATGATGATTTATTTTCATTTGTAAAACTTTTATTATATTTTTGATTTGATTTATTAATTTGTTGTTTGACTAATTCTCTAAAATTATTATTATTTTCATCTATACTATGTATACTTGATGTTTCAATACTTAAGTTTATTTTATTATTTTTTGAATTGTTCTTTTGATTTATAATTTCTTCATTACCATTATTAATAAATAATTCAAGACTATTATTATTATTTTCATTTGAATTTTCAATAATTGAATTTTGAAAAATATCATTAAACATTTTATTATTTTTGAAATTCTTTAATCTTTGAATATAATCATTTTTAACAATATCTAAAATATTATTATTATCATCTCTTTTATTTTCATTATTAAAATAAACTATAATATCATCAAATAATTCATTACATTTATTTTTGTTTATAAAATCTAATTCTTCTTCTAAATCCAATTTTTTTTTCCATTGTCCTTTAATTATTTTAGAAATATTTTCATCAATTTTAATTTTATTTAGAGAATAATTTTGAATATAATTAATTGGAGATGAAGGACTTGATTCACTTGTATATGAAGTTGTATCAATTCCATTGTTTGAATTAATTGGATTATAATCTAATTCATTTCCTTTAATTGCTTTTATTTTATTCATAAATTTTAAATTTGATTCTTCTAAAACTTTATTACTATAATTATTTCTTAATTTAATTCTGTCTATTACTTTTTTTGTCTCTAATTTTGATTTAAAAAATGGTAATTTTCTCATATTTATTTTATAGATTAATTAATTTATTTATTTAAAATTAATACTTTAAAATAAATTTAAATAGAATTTTTTTTTTAATTTTTTAATTCAAATATTGACAAATCTTTATTTAATGATTAATAAATAATCAATTATAAAATTATCTATAAATATTCTAAAAAAAATAAAAAAATGGAAAGAAAATATAAATAAAATATATATATTAAAAAATATAAATTTCCTCATAATATAGTAAATTTAAAAAAGAAAATTATCAAAATTTAAATAATATAATTTATCATAAAAATTTCCTTATTAAAAAATAAAAAAATAAAAATTAAATTTTTTTAAAATACAAAAAATAATTTTAAAAATGTCGTTCCATACAGATGGATTCGACGGTAGTTATTACAACCAAAAAATCCCTTTATCAGTAACAACATTTTATATCATATTAAATCATATTAAAAATTCATTTAACACTTTATTAAATGGAATGAATAAAAAATTATTAAATAAATTTACAGAAAAAGTTTTTGAATTATGTGGTTTAAATAAAAAATATGAAGATATTCTTGAAGAAAAATCTCAAATTATAATAAATAAAACTGATGAAATTATATCATTAAGAGAAAAAATTGAAGAAATGGAAAATCAAATTAAACAAAATGAAAATAAACCATTAAATGTTATTCCTGAAATGTTATGTTCAAAATGTGGTGGCTCATTAGAAGAGTCTTTTAATAGTGAAGTTCTTACTGAAAATAAAAAAATTATTTCTGAACAATTTGCTTATATTGAAAAAATGCAAAAAGAAATTTCAAAATTAAAATCTAAAAATGAAATTAATGAAAGTAGATTAAAAGATTTAGATTTAATTAAAGAAGAATTTAAAAATTTACAAGATGCTATTTTAAAAGAAAAAAATGATAAAATTGAAATTGCAATTCAAACTGAAAATTTAGATAATAAAAATTCAATACCAAAAAATAAAAATTCAAATAATACAAATAAAAAAAAAACACAAAAACCAATTAAGAAAAAAAATGTAGAAAGTCCAACAAATAATAATAATAATAATATATTATTTAAAACTGGAAATATTTCAATTAATACTAATAATATTTTTACAACATCAAATTTTTCTAATTCATTAAGTAATAATATTAATACAAATAATAATAATTCAATTACAAATGATTCAATTTTATCTTTAAGATATGATAATAGTGTTTTGGCTTCAGAATTAATTTCTTTAAATAAAGAAATTACAAAAGTAAAAAGTGAAAATAGAATATTAAATGAAAAAAACTCAAAGTTTGAAAAAGAAAAAAAAGATATTAATGATAAATTAAAAAATAAAAATGAATTATATGATAAAGTTAAAAAAGAAAATGAAGAATTAATTAATTTAATAAATAATTCTAAATATAAAAATATAATAAACACAGAGAATGAAAATAAAAAATTAAGAACAATTTTACAAAAGAATGAAAATGATATAGATAAATTAAAAACTGAAAATGAAAATCATAATAAAAAATTATCAGAACAAAGTTCAATTATATTAAAAATGAAAGGTGAATTAGAAAAATTTAATAAATACAAATCAGAAAAAGAAAATTTAGTTTTAGAAAATGTAAAATATGAAACAGAATTAAAAAGATTAAAATATGATATAGAAGAAAATCAAAATTTAATAGAAAAAAAAGATATAATAATTCAAAATAAAGAAAATGAAATTCAAAAATTAAATAATGATATAAATTATTTAGCTTTTAATACAAAAAAATATAAAAGTGATGCTGAAAAAGCATTAAATGATGCTTTAGCTTATCAAGAAATAGTAAAGACTTTAGAAGAACAATTAAATCAATATAAAGATGTAATTAATTCAATAAAAGAACAACAAATGATTATAAAACCAAAAAATAAATAAATCAAATATATTTAATTTATGTTTTAACAAATTATAAATATTTGAATAATTTATTCCTAATTTTTATAATTTTTAATAAATACAATTTTTTTTTATTTTTTTTTTTTCATTTTTTCAAATTCATAAGACTAACTCCACCTTGACTTAATAAACTACCAACTGTTTCATTATCATTGTCATAATTAATTGTATTATTTTTTGTTATAAGAAGATTTTCACTGACTGCATTTTCAAGATCATCTAAAAATTGTTCATGTTGATTATCTAAAATATAACATTCTCTCTTTTCTAAAAGTTGAGTATATGATTTTAAATTAAAATATGCAATTATTTTTATAAAAATTGTACATAATGATATTGCAAATATTAAAATATCTATTTGAAGATCTGAATAATCATCAATAAATGTTTCACTATCTTCTGAAACAATTTCTTTTAATTGAACAATTAATATTATTATTACATATAATGAAGCAAAGAAAATATAAATAAAAGTTAATATCCTTGAAAAAAAAGATTTTTTAATTAATAGTAATAACAACAATAACATAAATGAAATTGAAGAAATTAAAATTGTATATTTTACAAAGTATATATAATATGTATTTTCTTTTGTAAATTTATTCTCTATTAAACGGAGAATTGATGAAAAAATTAAATCTCCTATTATAAAAATAACACAATGTATATATTTTTTTGTTATTAATGTTGTTAATACTCTATCTATAATTGTATTTTATTATTTTATTACCTTCTGGTTCTGGATTTGACACATTAGATGAAAAAGAATATTTCATATTTAAAATTTATCAAGTTCTTTTTTTATATTTATTTTTTTATATTTAAATTTTTATAAAATAATTTTTTAGTATTAACTTTTAATATATTTAATGTTTTTAATTTAATAATATTTTTCTAATTATAATTTCTTAATTATAAATTGAAATTAATAATTGATTTTAAATTTAAATGGAAAATAAAATTCAGGAAATTTTAAATAAATATGAAATAAAAGAGGATTTTTTTTCATATTTAAGAACATTTTCATCAAATATTGATTTTGAAAGAAAAAAATTATTTCCCTTAAAAGAATTATCAATAAATAATGAATTAGTAAATGTTTTATATGGTAATTCCTATTTGAAAACATTAGAAGAACAAATAATTGAAAAAAAAAAAGAAGATTTTTTTTTTAAAAGTGGAGACCCAGAATTAAATTTAACATTAGAAGGAGGATTTTATAAAGGAAAATTATATCAAATAATTGGACCTTCTTTATCAGGTAAAACAACATTAATAAATTCAATAATAAGTGAAAATATAAATTTAGATAATATAAAAATATTATGTTTTTCATTTATAAATGAAAATATTAATATAAATAATTTTCCAAATAATAAAAATATTAATATTATTTCTGAATGTTTATCTATAAATGATATAATTTTATATTTTTCAATTCATGAAAATGAAATTGAAAAATATAATTTAATTATATTTGATCCTTTAACTGCTATTTTATCAAAAGATATTAAAGAAGATTTAAATTATGTAGAAGAATTTAATAAAATTTTAAATAATTTAATTTATAAATTTAAGGCTTGTGTTATTTTAACTGGAATGGTTAAAACATTAAAAGTTATTAAATTAGAAGATATTAAAAATAAACAAGTTTATGAAGTGAGAGATTATGATTCTTTTATTCCTAATAATCTCCTTTTTAAAGAAGCACAAATTGTTTTATATAAAATAGAAAGAAAAAATTTTGAGACAAAATATTATGTTAAAGTAAATTCACCTTATTTATATAATGGAAATTGTTTTTTTGAAATTAATTATAATTCAGATAATTATAATATGGAAATTGATAATTTTTAATTATTTTTTTTTAATAAATTTATAAATGAAATATTCATCATTATATATGAACATACCAAATTTATCTTATCAAGTATCTTCACTTAATTATTCAAATCATTATTATCCTATTCCAAATACAAATATAAAAAATTCATTTAGTCCACATTCACATTTTGAAAATAAAAAAATATATGAATATTCAATTTTTAATAATAATATTTCTGATAGTCATAGAAATATAAATAGAGAAAGAAAATTTCATAAAAATTATTCTGCTGAAAATATTATGAATCATAATTATAATTATTTAAAAAAAAAAAAAAGATTTTCAAGTCAAGAAATAATGAATATGAAAATTAGTTTTGATTTATTAAAAAATAAAATTAGTCAGTTAAAACAATTAATTTCACAAGATAATTTGAATTTAATAAATTATAAACATAATGCCTTTTTACCACAAAAAGAATATAGAAATAATTATAGAAAAAACCATTATAAATCAATGACAAATATAAATTC
>Ga0310695_10014762_pt1 | contig 10507 bp, 9 predicted proteins | sample RumenRJG_04DNA_FD_203882 | JGI IMG/M metagenome (GOLD analysis project Ga0310695, IMG submission 203882) | Bovine rumen microbial communities from Lethbridge, Alberta, Canada - RJG_04 (v2) (version 2) | ecosystem: Host-associated > Mammals > Digestive system > Stomach > Rumen | place: Canada... | reverse complement strand
TTGCCTCCGACAGCATGCTTTCTGAATGTGCCTCTTTGGCATCAATAAAATTTCTTCCCCCCATTGTAAGCGCAAGTAAAATAGACCAAGCCCTTTTGCAAAACGATAAAGCGATTCATGAGCTTACAAAAGAAATAGCTGTCGCCACAGACAGTGAAAAAATCCGTAGGCTTAAAGTCGAGCGCACTGCCTTAACCGACCAGTCCCTTTTAAAAGTTTTTGATCTTTATTCATTCCATTGTGCAGACGGAAAAATCCGTTCCCTAAAAGAAATCTGCACTGAGCGCAATCTGCAAACCCTTCCGCCAACCGGAACAGGCGAATGTTGCGCCCCAAAGCTTTTGGACTATGCCTTTGCCTCTTCTCTACAGCCTCTTAGCCTTTGCGAAGCCTATTACCAAAAGGGGCAGGAGCTAAAGCCAAGGAGTCCTTGCGACGAGAGGTGCGGAATAGTTTTGCCTTCTATGCTGGGACTTGAACTTCTTTACCGCGACGAGCATATTGCCGTCATCAACAAACCGTCAGGGCTTTTGAGTATACCTGGTAGGGGTATAGAAAAATTGGACAGCGTTACGACCCGCCTAAAGCGCCTTTTTCCCGCATGCATTGAACAGCCTTCTGTTCACCGACTGGACATGGAAACAAGCGGGCTAATGGTTCTTGCCTTTACAAAAGAAGCCCACCGCATTTTGAGCCGGCAGTTTATGGAAGGGCAGGTAAGCAAAAAATACACAGCTCTCTTGGACGGGGTTCTTGCAAAGAAGGGGATTGCCCAGGAAGGTTGCATGGAACTCTACTTCCGCCTGGACGTGGACAACAGGCCCCATCAGATTTGGGACAGCGTTTACGGAAAAAAAGCCGTAACCTCTTGGCGCATACTCAACGTTGAACGCTACACCGCACCTGATTTGTCCGTAAGGAATGTAACCCGCGTTGAATTTGTTCCGCATACAGGCCGCACCCACCAGCTTCGCCTTGCCAGTGCAGACAGCCACGGCTTTGCAACGCCAATAATCGGGGACACGCTCTATGGAAAATGCACACCGGGGGAACGCCTTATGCTCCATGCCTGTCACCTTGAATTTATTCATCTGGTAACGAATGAAGCAATGGTTTTTGAAAGCAAGGTTCCCTTCTAAAATATGGGGGGCGTTACGGGGGGTGTAACCCCCTGTAGAAGGGGTAGGACGCAACGAAGTGCGGCCGCAGGGGGAGACTTCCCCCTCCTTAAATAAAATCCCGAAATTTTTGCACTAAACTAAAATTACAACGCCCAAATTCGGGCAAAATTTGTTTGACAATTGTACGCCGCTAAAATAAAATCGTAATCAGTTAAAGATAATGCTATCTTTTTTTGGAGGTAATATGAAAAAGGTAATTCTTGCTGGTGTGGTTATCGCAGCTGCAATCTCTGCAGTATCCTGCGGCGGAAAGAATGTTGCAAAAGTGGCAAATAAGGACAAGCCTCTCGTATTCTACAACAGACAGCCATCTGATCCTGTAAGTGGCGAAATTGACATGGAGTCAATGAACTGGAACGGAAGCACATACTATGTTGGTTTTGACGCAGCTGGTGGTGGTGCAGTTCAGGGACAGCTCATTAAGGACTTCCTTGCATCCGCAGATCCTGCTGTAATCGACCGCAATGGCGACGGCATCTTGGGTTATGTTCTCTGCGTTGGTGATGTTGGTCACAATGACTCACGCGCACGTACAGAAGGTATCCGCCGTGCTTTGGACACATGGAACGGTTCTCCAGATCCTACAAACGTAAAGGACGGTTCCGTAAATGTTGGCGGAAAGACTCTCAAGGTTGTAGAGCTTGAAGGAAAGGCAATGACCGGTACAGACGGTTCTACATGGAACGCAAACGCTGCTACAGACGCAATGAGCGGTTGGGCAACAAAGTTTGCAGACCAGATTGATATGGTTGTTTCTAACAACGACGGTATGGCCATGGGTTGTCTCCAGGCTTCAAACTATCCTGCAGGTGTTCCGATCTTCGGTTATGATGCAAATGCAGATGCAATCGAAGCAATTGGTGCTGGCCGCCTTACAGGTACAGTTTCCCAGAACGTAGACGCACAGGCAACTGCAACTCTCCAGGTTCTCCGCAACCTTCTTGACGGTCTTACAGGCTCTGATGTTTACACACAGGGTATCTCTACATCAGACCGCTACGGCAACAAGATTTCTGCTCCTGTTGACTATGTGAACAGCACAAAGGCTCTTCTTGCTCAGAACTCTGGCGTAAACTCTTCCAACTGGGAACAGTACAAGGCTGGAAACCGCGACACTGGAATCAAGCAGACAAATGCAGAAACAAAGAAGGTTCTTCTTACAGTTTACAACTCAGCAGACAACTTCCTTTCTTCTAGCTACGTTCCTGCATTGAACTACTATGCACCTTTGCTGAACATTGACCTTACAATCGTACAGGGCGACGGTCAGAACGAATCAAGCTGCATTGACAAGTTCACAAACCTTGGCAACTATGATGCATACGCAATCAACATGGTTAAGACAAACTCTGGCCGTGACTACACAGACAGACTGAAGTACTAAGTACTAAATACTAAGTACAATTAGCATGTCATTCCGAACTTGTTTCGGAATCTATGAATGTTGTCTAATGAAATGACTGTTGGTGCATGGACAGACACTGAATCCACATTCGTAGCAAGTGCGTGCGAATGTGGCGTAGCAGTTCAGGGTGACACTTACGATTTAAGTGTGACGGTTCTGGATGACAGCTAATTGCTATTGTCGGGCTTGACGTGAGCAAGCTTATGGATATGGCGGCATCACTTTTGTTTGCGGTGCCGCCATTTTTTAGGCCGGATTTTTTGTAACAGCCACTTTTTTTGTGATTGGCTTTCAAAAGATGCGCGGAAATACCTACCCTTGTAAAGGCTAAGGTCAGGAGAATTATGAGCGAAGACGTAATGCTTCAGATTAAAGGCCTGTCAAAATCATTCGGAAAGAATAAAGTTCTGGACGGCATAAACCTTACTGTAAAACGCGGAAGCGTTCTTGGCCTTATGGGCGAGAATGGAGCCGGCAAGTCTACAATGATGAAGTGTCTGTTTGGAATCTATGCCCGCGATGAGGGACAGACTTTTCTTGAAGGTAAGCCTGTAGATTTTAAAACACCAAAAGAAGCTCTGGAAAATGGAGTTTCAATGGTTCATCAGGAATTGAACCAGTGCTTGGACCGTACGGTTCAGGACAATTTGTTTTTAGGCCGCTATCCCTTAAGATTCGGTATTGTTGACGAAGTAAAAATGCAGCGCGAGTCTCAGCGCCTCTTTGCTTCCCTTAAGATGAATGTAGATCCAAAGCGCATCATGCGCACTATGAGCGTTTCCCAGAGACAGATGGTGGAAATTGCAAAGGCTGTTTCCTACAAGGCAAAGATAATTGTTTTGGACGAACCAACCTCTTCTTTAACTGAACCGGAAATCAAGAAGCTTTTTTCAATCGTAAATGATTTGAAGAAGCAAGGAATATCATTTGTTTACATCTCGCACAAGATGGATGAAATCTTTGAAATCTGCGATGATGTTTCTGTTTTGCGTGACGGTAAGATGATTCTTACAAAGTCCGTAAAAGAAACCAACATGGACGAACTGATTGCCGCAATGGTAGGCCGCTCTTTGGACAAGCGCTTCCCGGACGTAGACAATGTTCCTGGTGAGCCTTACTTTGAGGTGCGAAACCTTTCCACAAAATTCAACCCTGTGCTAAAGGACATTTCCTTTACTGTGCGCAAGGGAGAAATTTTTGGCCTTTACGGTCTTGTTGGAGCTGGACGGTCAGAACTTCTTGAGTCCCTCTTTGGAGTCCGCACACTTGCTTCGGGAGAAATAATTGCTGCCGGCAAGAAGCTCCGCTTTAGGAACAGCAAGGACGCCATGGACCACAACTTTGCCTTTGTTACGGAAGAGCGCAAGGTAAACGGAATGTTTGGCAAAGACACCATAAAATTCAACACGGTTATTACCAACCTTAGAAGCTACAAGAGCGGGGGAATCCTTTCTGAACGCAAGATGCAGGAAGCAGCTGACCGCGAGATTAAGGCAATGCATACAAAATGCGTTTCCGCGGACGAGCTTATTTCCAGCCTTTCTGGAGGCAACCAGCAGAAGGTAATCATCGGCAAGTGGCTTGAGCGTTCACCGGACATCTTCCTTATGGACGAGCCAACCCGCGGTATTGACGTTGGTGCAAAGTATGAAATTTACCAGCTTATAATCAAGATGGCAAAAGAAGGAAAAACCATAATCGTAGTTTCAAGTGAAATGCCAGAGATTCTTGGCATTACGAACAGGATTGCGGTTATGTCCAACCACCGGCTTTCGGGAATCGTAAACACAAAGGAAACGAATCAGGAAGAACTCCTGCGGCTTTCCGCAAAATATTTGTATGAGAGGTAAGCAATGGCACAGGATATAGAAAGCGTAAATTCTTTGGAAGAAAGCGTAAAATTAAACGAGTACAGCAAGACTCTTGAAGAACTCCGCAAAGACGGCGTAAACAAGATTTCTTTATTGAACCAAAAAATTGCGGAAGTAAAGCGCAGCAAGATGATGAATGCGCAGGAAAAAGAAAAGACTATTGCTGAATGCAAGGCCCAGCTTCAGGAAGCAAAGTCTGTTGCCGCAAAGAACAATGCAAAGGACAAGGCAATCACAAAAGAAGCCGTTGCCTATGCAAATGCCCTTAGCAAGAACATTGTTGCAAAGGTAACTGCAGAACAGAATGCCGTAAAGGAAAACCTAAAGAGGGAATACCTTGCCACAGTTGAGCAGATTCAACTTGAAGCTGCCGAGCGTGAGTCAAAGATTCTTTCTGAACGCAGCGAAAACACCAAGGCAGAACTTGCCACGGCCCGCTACGAGCTAAAGAGCGCCCTCTTTGATGCAAAGAACAAGTACAAGGACGCATTGCAGGACTGTAAGGATGCCATCCACCAGGCCTTTGTAGACCACGTTCAGAAGAACATAAGCCTCCGCAACAGCCGCACAAATTTTGTGGAAGAATTCCAGCAGGGAGTAAGGAACTACGCCTACCAGTTTACCCCTCAGGAATTCCTTTTAAAGAACGGACTTTACGTTGCAATCCTTATTTTCTTTATTGCATGTATAATCATTGCACCGCTTGCAGGAAAGGGCGTACTTCTTAACCTGCCCAACATCTTTACCATTCTTGAACAGTCATCAGTCCGCATGTTCTATGCCCTTGGCGTAGCAGGACTCATCCTTCTTGCCGGTACAGACTTGAGTGTTGGCCGCATGGTAGCACTTGGTTCCGTAATCACCGGCCTTCTTTTGCACCCCGGCGAAAACATCGTAAAGCTCTTTGGCCTTGGCCCCTGGAACTTTACCGCAATGTCCGTCGGAAGCAGAATTGCAACTGCAATCATTCTTTCTATCCTCTTCTGCGTTATGTTCAGCGCAATAGCAGGATTCTTCTCTGCATACTTTAAGATGCACCCATTCATTTCAACCCTTGCAACACAGCTTATCATCTACGGACTTTTGTTCTTTGGAACAAGCGGAACTCCGGTTGGCTCAATAGACAAGGCAATCAAGGACGCAATTGGCGGCAGATGGGAACTGGGCTATGTTGGCGGTGACTTCATCACCTTCCCCAAACTGATTGTCCCGGCGGTCATAGCAGTCTTCGTTGCTTGGTTCATCTGGAACAAGACAACCTTCGGCAAGAACATGTTCGCAGTTGGCGGCAACCCCGAAGCTGCATCCGTAAGCGGAATCAGCGTATTCTGGGTAACGCTCGGCGTATTCGTAATGGCTGGTGTCTTCTACGGATGCGGTGCCTTCTTGGAAGCCTTCCGTGCAAACGCAAGCGCAGGAACCGGACAGGGCTACGAAATGGATGCAATTGCAGCTTGTGTAGTCGGTGGCGTTTCATTCTACGGCGGCATCGGAAAAATAAGCGGTGCGGTACTCGGTGTAATAATCTTTACCGGATTAACCTACTGCCTTACCTTCCTTGGAATAGACACCAACTTGCAGTTCGTCTTTAAGGGACTCATCATCCTTGCAGCCGTATCTCTTGACTGCGTAAAGTACTTGAAGAAAAAATAATTTTCTTCAACGAAATATAAACTAATTTTTTTCCCGTGCCACAGTCTGGTTCTTGCCGGATTGTGGCTTTTTTTTTGACCCGGTCATTGACTTTTTTGCTCGGTCATTGAGGCTCTCGAAATGACCTGTGTAAAATTAATCTATGCTTTTTCTATTTTTTTTGCGGCACTTGCTTTTGGGACAGCCATTCTTTCTTGCAAACATTCATGCCCCGTGTGTGGCGCTTCCGGGGTTCCGGCTCTCGCCTCCATTGCTGTGCAACGCACTTTCGTGCGCCCCTCCAGTGCCTGCCGCGCTTGGGACTGCAAAGATTCTGCCACCAGTCATCCCCAAGCTCGCCATCAGTCATCCCGCCCCCTGCCAATAGTCATCCCGAACTCGATTCGGGATCTCTGTATTATATACATCCTAACACTGAAAGTAATTGGCTAAAACTCACTAGCAGGAGGTCCCTGAGCATAGTCGAAGGGACATGCAAAAAAATGCCCCGTCATCTCGAATTCGATTCGGCTCTGTAAAAGCTGACGGCAGAGCCTATACAGATGCTAAGTCAAGCTCAGCATGACGGAGTCTTATTTGCTAAGAAAGAGTCATCACTCCGTCAAATCCTTCAGAAAAGAAAACATGTATTCCGACTGGTATGCAGTAAGCTTATGGAAGAGTTTTAATATTTCGCTGTCATTATTTAATATGTTTTTTACGTCGGCGCTAAAAAAATGCTCAGGCGTAACTTGAAGGTACTCGCAGATTTTTAAAAAGCTTGCAATGGTAGTAGTGCATTTTCCAGTCTCAATCTTGTTAATGTAAGTCTCATTCTGCCCCAGCGCAAGACTCATCTCCCTAGCCGAAATCTTCCTCTCGTTCCTCAAAAACCGGAGCCTGTCCCTAAAAAACTCCTCCGTAGCAACGCTATACTCTTCCATAACATATAGCATTATAAGTCATGTTTTAATTGACAAATTGCCTATAGGGTCATATAATAATCTGTATATAGCCTGTAAAGCAATAAAATGGTAAAAATGGAGCATTTATGGCCACACCACAGAAAAAATTCATCATAACCTACCAGATTCCGGGCAGCACTGTAATCCACCGCTCAAACTCAATCACCGCAACTTCCATAATCGAAGCCAAAAACAAATTCAAAATGGGCAACCCCACAAAAAAGATAATTTCCTGCGTCAAGGTGTTGGGGTAGTGGGGGGCTTTGGAGCTAACACAGGCATTTTGTCTATGTGTTTAAAATATATTGATAATCCTACAGGAGGTTTTTATGGGAGATAAAGAAACTGAAAACGAACTAATCAAAAAATTCGCTAGGAACAATATTGAGGATATTAATGAGAACAAAAGCTCGATAGGTCGAACCTTTTCTGTTGAACTTTTGGAATATGGAAAAAATAAACCTCTTGGTAGATTTATTACCTGTTGCAGTGCTGAAACAGTATACACTTTACAACTTAAAAATGAAGATAAAAATGTTGATGGCTCTCCAAAAGGTTTTTGCATTAATCCATGTATGATAATAAAAGAAAAATCTAATGATAGTGAACTTGCTTTTAAAGATAGCAATAACACTGTCTGGATTATAAAACATTGTTAAGGGAGAGAAATGCATTGGAACAGAAGGAAAAAGGCTTTGGTTCTGAATTTGGAAATTTTATTTCGAAGGTTCACAATGAAATCCTAAAAGGTGAGTTGGAAGATGAGAATCTTCGTCAGCTACAGGAAGGCCTCAGTTTTGTTTATATAAATGATCTTCTCTATCAATTAGCAAATTCGAGGGATATTCAAATCTGCAAAGAAAACTATAAGTATCAGCATTTTCGTATAAATTTGGAAGAATTCTTGCATGGATGGAAAGAGAAGTGGAAAGAAAGAGGACTTGATGTTGACATATCAATAAATTCAATAAAAAGAATATAAATTCAAAAAACGAATTTCTTAATGGAGGAAAAGAAAAATGGGATTCTTAGGCGATATGTTATTGAAAGGGGTTGGCGCACTTTGTGGAGAAGAAACAGGAGAAGTGTTCACTGGAGATGGAATTGAAGAAAAGAAAGAACTTTTTGAAAAAATATTGAGAAAATGGGATGAAATTTTCCAGAGGGAAGATTTTTTTAATAATTCCACATTTTCAAAATTAGAAGAAACCGCAAAGCTTCCTGTCTTTTTGCAAATTTCTGGATGCGAACCCAAACATGATATAGGCGACTTTAATAAAGCGAAGCAAAATTCAGAAAAAAGACTTACTCGTTTAAAATTGGGCGATGAAACAATTGATTTTGTCTGCGTGTATAAGTTATACTTTCTTACCGCATCTGGATTCATCGAGAAAAGCATGCGCCCATTTTATTATTTCAGATATACAAAAGGTTCAAACTCGCTTACATTTCGTTATGCCACCTATATGAAGTGGAATGATCAGTTAAATGGTTATAATTATAAAAAAACAGACATGGATGTATTGACCCTAAGTTTTCAAGTAGGAAAAGATATTGCAGAAACTTTTATTCGCTGGCAACCGGAAGTTACAGTAGATTATTGTGGTGGAAGTACCCCCGCCCTGTTTTTTAACAAGATAAATCATAAAAATGTATATTTAAATTTAATTGAATTCCTAAGAAAATTGGGAGTTCCGACTTATGAAGTTGCAGTAAAACAGAATGAAGAAGCTGAGGTAAGAGCACGAGAAGCAGAACAACGGAGAAAGGAAGCTAGATATAGACAGCAAAAAGAAAAGGAAAATCGGAAGAGATATTATGAAATTAAAAGCACATGGGAAAAAAAGGCTGATGAGCTTGTTTCAAAATTAAAAGTTGAATCAGCCTTGGATGACTTTCTTGGCTCTGATTCATCAGACGGAGATGGTTTATTCAAAGAAAAATGCGCAAAATTGGCAGAGGAATACTTTCAGAAAGGAGAAAAGTCACATGGTGAAGAACGAAAAGAACTCTTTGGTATAGCTGCCGAACTTGGGAATGTTTCTGCAAAACGCGAAATAGGTGAAAGTCTCTGTGCAGGTACATTTTTTTTAACATCGAGCGGAATAGTAAAATTAGAGCCAGAAGGTTTAAATATTCTAAATCAGCTTGCACAACAAGGAGATTTAGAAACTATAGAATGGTTAAGAAAGTGGGGGTTTCCTTGCCCAGGTAGCGATATTTATAATAACAATGTTGTTGAACCTGAAGACAATCCGATGAAGTTGGTCGATTCTGAGAAACAAGAGCAAATCCTTGAACAGCAAAAAATAGCCAAGGAATATATCACTTATCAAATTAAAACTCTTTGTTTTATATTCGGCTGCCATACAAATGCATCTGAAGAAGATGTTGGTCGGATAGCTTATTTTGGTAATCTCCTTTATAAAGGTAACGACTTGGAGGCAGAAAAACTTGCCAAAGAAGAAATAGAACGAATACGGCAGTGTCAAACAGAAGAGGATTGTTTTAAATGGTTATTTGATTTTGCTCCAACAGACATAATAGCTATTTCTGGTTCACTTTATGCAACCTGCTTCTGTGCATTAGCAAAGGAATATTCAGATAAGCTGCAAAAAAATCAACAGGTTGAAAATGAAGAGCATTTTATGCAGTCTTGCAAGAATTTCTGCGCGTTACGAAAAATTCTATCAATAGATGAATTTGACGAACAAAAAATGTCTATGTCTCCTTCTTGCCAAAAAGCATATTCTGAATTTGCACTTGTTATAAGAGGGAGCAAGGCAGAAATTGCGACAGAAGAAGATTTTCTAAAAATTATTAAAAATATTGGAGAGGAAAAATAATATGCAGCAGAAATCATTAAAGAATCGTCTTGTACTACTTATCTTATTTATTGTCCCTATAACAAATTTTCTCTCGATATATCGATTTTATACAGGCCGCGTATTGCTTGGAATTGTAAGAATTATATTGTTCATAACGTTTTTTGCAACAGAACATAATGAAAATATAATGGCTCTTTCGCTTTTGGCTTGGATGGCAATCACTGTAATTGATTTTATTCTTATCTTATTTGGAAAGTTTAAAGACAAGAACAAGCTGCCTATTTCCTCTTTTAACCCAAAGAAGGACTATGAGAAATTCCTGGAAGAAAAACGAATAGAAGAAGAATCCAAAAAGAAACCCGAAGAATCAGTGAAGAAAATTACAGAACAAAAAATTACTGGGGTAACAGAAACTGCAGCGGAAGAAATGAAAGAAGATGTGAAACAAGAAGTAATGAAAGAAGTGAAAGAAGATGTAAATCAAGAAGCAAAGAAAGAATCGGTAAAAGAAGAAATAAAAACAAAAGTTGAAGAAGAGGAAGAAAAAAGAATTGAAAAAGAGAAAGCTGAAGAAGAAAGAATAAGAAAAGAAGAAGAAAAAAAGAAAGCTGAAGAAGAGGAAGAA
>Ga0310695_10014761_pt1 | contig 10507 bp, 17 predicted proteins | sample RumenRJG_04DNA_FD_203882 | JGI IMG/M metagenome (GOLD analysis project Ga0310695, IMG submission 203882) | Bovine rumen microbial communities from Lethbridge, Alberta, Canada - RJG_04 (v2) (version 2) | ecosystem: Host-associated > Mammals > Digestive system > Stomach > Rumen | place: Canada... | reverse complement strand
TCAACCTTCAAATATATATTTCCCTTCTGACTTTTCTTTTTTGAAACCATCAAAAGAATTTTTGTTCCACCTTTTATCATATCAGTATTGAATGTTGATAAATCAAAATTATTTGTAGTATCAATACCTAATGATACAAGTAAGCCATCAAGTTTATTTCCTGGTGCCCATGATGTAGAAGTAAATAAACTTACGAAAATCTTAATTTTGTTTACTTCATCCAATGTAAACAACCATTTAATTTGTGGCCCATACTGTCCTTGTTCTTCTGTGCATTTTACGAATGATGCGGGATAAATTCCATCCTCTACATAATTCAAATCTGGTCTTGGTTCGTTACTGTAATCCTTTGCTTCTTGTCTTGTTAAAATCATTTTTTACTCTCCTATGTTCAAAAATATTATATATTATCTGTGAGGTCCTCACAGATTTTCTCTTAATTAGTAGACATACGTTCACGTACATCTGGGTGTACAACCATAGACATCTTTATTAAATCAATTTGCTTCTCAAGTAAATCTTGTTTATTCTCTAAATCTTTTGCAATCGTAGATATAACTTGATTAAATAAATTTGCTTGTGACAAATTATCTTCAGCTATTTGCAATTCTGTATATTGTTCTTTAAGTTTAACTGCTGCTGCAGCCTCTCTTTTTTCTTTAGATGTCTGTGCTAAAACTTCTGGATCAGAACTCATTAAGATGGCATACTCAGCACCATAACTTGCTTTAGAATTGTTTGCTAATCTTTGCGCATTAGATTTATTTTTTAATGCATGTAATAATATATCTGTCATCCTTTCTTTTGATGCTTGAATTTTTGACAACTGTTTATTTATTCCATTAAATCCTAATTCAGCAATAGGATCTTCAACTAGCTTAACTGCATCACGTAAACCTTTTGCTTCAGTAATATACTGCTCACAATCTGTATAAGATAATAATTCTGCGTTTTCTAATTGCATTATTTTCTACCTCCGAATACATTTGCTATGTCTGCATTTACCATATTAATACATTTTTGAAATAACTCTGCAGACTTCTGATTTAACTCCTCATCATTTGCTACTTCAAACGTTTCTGTTAATGATACGCTAAACTTGTACGAATTATAATCTTGCGAGATCGTTTGAGAATAACCTTTTGTTACTGTTACTTGTTTCATTTGTTTCTCCTGTTACTTATTTAATTTCTAAATTATATAATATCTTTTTTAAATTGTCAAGTATTTGTGTGTACTTTGTAAAATCAATTTCAATCTTATTAATTATAAGTTCTTCTAAATACATATCGAACTGTTGCATACACCACATATAATGTTGTATGTTATTTGGATACGCTCTAATATAATTATAAAATAGTTCGGAGCTATCCTTCAATAAACTTTGAAAAAAATCTACCGGTTTCTTATACTGAGAAGTCAATTTATATTTTAAAAATGTTGTACCTAATTCTTGTTTAATTACATGAATTGGCTTCTTCTCCATAAAAGAAATTAATGTTAAAGCATCACCGGACTTCTTACAAGTAAAACAATAGAAAGAATTTGTTTTCGGATATATTGTAAGGTTCGGCGTATTGCGATCATTGTGAAACGGACATAAGCAAACATACCTATCACCAGACTCTTTTAAGTCAAAGTTATAATGTTTAAAAATTGAAACAATATCTAATTGTGGTAAACTAGAAAGTTGCACTGGCTGGTTCCTCCATCCTCATATTTGCAAACATCGCCGTTATATCAAACTGACATTTCTGTCCATCTCTAACTTTCGGTGTACTTGCTGTCATCTCTACAATAGACAAACCTTGCATTGCTGCAACCGGATCTTTTAACTTTAATGCAAGCACTGTATCTGCATGATGTATAACCATAAATGAATTTGCTATATCTGTCATATTGTAAACCGGATTCTTTGAATTCTTTACTGCTTCTGATTTAACCTGCATAGCAGTGAGTACAGGTATTTTAAATGTTCTTGCTAAGTGTCTTACATCTAAAGCTATATTACCAAGCTCTTCCCATTTCTGCCCTGTTGATTTTTTAGGACGCATAATACCTAAGTAATCTATTAGAATTAAATCTATTTTATGTTTCGCTGAAATTTCTTCATACTTAGCTGCAATTGTATCGGCGTTACAAGTAGGATTGTCTACAATATAAAATATATTTTCTCTCTGTTTAAATTCTTGCATCGTATTTATAAATCGTGTATTCTCATCCGGAGTTAATATTCCATCTCTAAATCTATCAATATTTATATTTGCTGCTAAGGAAATAAATCTACGAATAATCTGGTCTTTGGGTAACTCTATTGAGAAGTATAAAATATTTTTTCCTTGCAAATATAAATGTTTTGCTACATTAATTAAGAAAACTGATTTACCTTCATTAGAACCTGCAATAACAATATCGAGTTCACCTGCTTTTAAACCGCCTGTAGATTTATCAAATGTAGGAAATCCTGTTTGTAACCCAACAGACATTTCACCTTGTTGTACTTTTTTATACTTATCATAAAACTCGTCTAAACTTAGTGCTAAATCTCCTTCAACAACTTCTGTATTCTCAAGAGAATTAACTTTATTTAAACCTTTCTGCATCTTAGAAACTATAGAGTCTAAATCTGCTGAGTCTAAAGAGTTTGTTACATCTAATAAAGAATTCTTTATTATATACAAACTATATTCTTTTCTAATTGTATCCAATAAAAATGTAAAGTTTGTAGTAGGTACATAATCATTTGCTTGTTTTAAATATTGTAATATAGGTACAATCTGTTCTGGATTTGAACAAATATTTGTTACAAATGTTTCTGCTTGAGATAATGTTAATAATTCATTATATGTTTTATAAAAATTTATAATACAATAACAAGCTGATCTTGATGCTGAAAATCCTGGAGTTACGAAATCTATACAATTAAAATCAAATGGCTTGCTGAGTATAGATAAAAGATCTTCTTTATTTTTAAATATATGACTTGTGAATTCTAAATTTAAATCCATGTTACAATATTACTCCTTCATTAATATTTGAAAACTCATACATATGACCAACTTGTATTTTATATTTCTTTTTTATATAAGCTTTGTCATCATTTAAATCCGGTGACTCTGTAATATATATTGGATACTTCAAACATATAGCAATTGCTAAATGTAATAATGTTACCGGTGGAACATTTTTATAACGCTTAATTAACTCTTTCTTTATTTTAAGAGTGTTGTTAGTTAAGTCATCTACATCTTTTTTATATAAAGGTTTCTTTGTTGTCGGATGTTTACCTAATACTTTTTTTGGCATTAAGACCTCCTAATGATTTACGATAGTCAACACTTTCAAACGGTAACTTAATATAAGCATCATACAATATTGATTTTATTCTTAAGTTTTCTATATCTTTAGAAAGTATATTACTTGTAATAATTGTAGATTTATTTCTATCATATCTATAGCGGAGCATTTCATCTACTTGTGAATCTATAAAACCTTTTGTGTCTGAAAACTCTCTACCGTAATCATCTATTAAAGTAAAATCAGATTCGTTTACATTATAAATGTAATCCGAATCCTTATCAAATAATGCTCTCTTATATTGTTCAACTGTACAGAAAAATGCACTATAACCTTTCTGTAATGCTTGTTCTAATACGTAACAAGCTACATAACTTTTACCTGTACCGGTTGTACCGTAAAGATATAAGCCAAGTCCTGCTTCTTTATTTTCTTTTAAATTCTTAACATAATTTTTTATTGCTTTTAAACTGTCTTTTAATGTAGCAACTTGAATATTATTTATATCTGCATATCTATATTTGGATGGAATTGCAGACATAATCATACCGTGTAAAAATTTATAATCTTTAACACACTCACAAGTATAATCTGAACCTCCACATTTAGGACAATTCATAACCTTATCTTGTAATATCTTTAATTCCTGTATATCTTTTGGTGTATATAGTTCCATTGAATCACCTCACTTATTTATGGTTTTGCATATTAGCAAATTCTAAAATAAAAGTCAAGCAACATATAGCATGTGCTAAGTGAGGCTTACCACTTTCTTTATCTAATATTTCTCCTTGTCTCCAGGCTTGTATATGTCGAAGAGCAGCTGCATAATATCTGTTATTCGGATCTGGACATTTATGCCAATTGTCTGCTCCGTCAGAATCTTTTGTTGTATATTTATTTGCTCCATAAGTTAATACATCTACTACTTGCTCTAAAACTTTTGCAGGCATCAAATCATAACGAAGTTTGCCTTGGTCATACTTTCTAAATCCTGTTTCTTTTTTCTGTTTCATTTTAGTTTCCTTATTTCCTTTTAAATTTTATACTTCTACCTTCGAATAGCTTTGACAATACTTTAAGATCAAAAACATCGAAAGTATCTATTATTTTATAATATTTTTCATTTAAAATCAAGTCATAATCTTTTTTATCTGCTAAAACAATTACATTGACTTCTAAGGTTCTTAAGTTTAAAACTATATTATCTGTATATTTTGTTATTGCAAAATCTTGATCTGTAGCTGTACATTTAACTGACCATATATTTTTAGTTTTTCTCATTTTAATTACCTTTATTTTTTTCTTGGATTCTTCTATAATACTCTGCTATACAAATACTGTCACCGTCACCAGAATCTTTAAGTGTAACTGACGGATACAATTCTTTTGCCAATTTATCTGCAGCTTTTTTAAGAAGTTTATTTCTCTCGCCTTTCTCTAAACTTCTTACATATTCTTTATTATTCTTTCCGGTAGCTTCCGGTATCATTCCATTCTGCCATTGTTTTGAATCAATCATCTCATATTTAATACCTAAAGAATTTAATACATACAATACAGATAACCAAGCACCAAATGCAGATAATGAACTTTGCATTGCCCATCCTGCATGATAATTAACTGCAGGTCTTTCTAAATAACAGATTACTTCTTTTGAATCTGAAATTAAGTCAGAAAGTCTGGATTTTAATTTATCAATATCTATAAATGTAAAATGTGCCTGGTATGGTTTTGTTACGTAGCCATTCTTCGTTTTATATTTTCTCTTTGTAGGTTTACTCCAACTTACTTGTTGATATGTAGGTACATTCTCAAATGCAAGTAATTTACCGGTAATATCAACTAATGTAAAATGTGCGGTGGTTCCATTATCAAAACCAAGTATATAATTATAACTCATTTAAATCTCCTTCTTCTTCATCTTCAAAATATGGTTCCCTGTAAAAATTACAGATATAATCGTTAAGTAATCTAAATACGTCAATAATATTTAATGTATAGGCTTGGTAATCACAGTCATTACCGTCTATAACAGTTACAATAACTTCATAAAAATTTTTCTTACGTTTCAATTTAATTGGTCTGATATTAATGATTTCATTACATAACGTATATATTTGTAAGCTTTCTCCTTCCATTTTATAATATAATATTACATGCGGATTATTTTGTACAAATCGAATTATTTCATGCATGATATATAATTATACCTCTACTATTAAATTTGGATTAAAATTCAAATTACATTCTCCATAAACAGAACTTCTATAACCGTAAGGATTACAGATAACTCTAGTATTACCTATCATTATATCACTACTTGTATGTATATGTCCGGTAACAATTAGTTTCAAATTCTTTTGTTTTTCAATAAACTTTGTTAAATCTGAAATATAAGAAGCGTTTATATTACTTGTAAAATATTTTGGAGCAATCTGTAAAGGACTAACTCCATGATGTGTAATTAAAACACATTTCTTATCCTCAAACTTTTTTAATGTATGTTTAATAAAATCAAATGATTCTTTAAACATTGCAAGATAGTGTCTTGGTTCAAGTCTTACGATATTATCATTTTCTTTTATCTGTCCCCATCTAAAATCATTTAAACCTTTTGAAGCAAGTTTCATATTACCGGTAACACTACCATTATATTTATAATTTGTATATAAACAGCAACCGATAAATACAATATCATCAATAATCTTATATTGATTATTTAAATATGTAACATTACCATCCAAAGGGAAACAATTAGTATAAGCATCTTGTTGCTCTTGAAATGTCAAACCTAATGTATTATAAACAAAATCATGATTACCATGAACAAGTAATCCGTTTTTAATGTTCTTTTTAACCCAAACAACTCCATTAATCGGATCACCGCTAATATCCCCAGCTATAACTGTAAATATATCATCGTTATAGTTCAAAGGATATCTTTCATTAATATCTTCATGAATATCTGATAGAACTCTAATTTGCACAGAGTACTCCTAATAAGAGAGTATGAACTATTTACTAATCCATACTCTCTATCTGATTTATTTTTTTACTTTTTTGGATTTTGCTTTCTTTTCTTTTTTAGGTTTAGGTTCTTTATATGATTGCAATTCCATTTGCAAACAATTGATTAATTCTTTAAGTTCATCATTTTCTCTTTTCAAGCTCTCATTATCTGCTATAATAAGTTCATTAAGGCAGGTTAATGTTTTGGAAATCTTTTCTAAAGCGATATTACTTTGAATAGTGTTGTTAAGAGTTTCTTGTAACATTTTAATTTTTTTCTTTCCAAATAAATCCATTTTTAAACTTCCTCCATTATTTTTTGAATTTCTTAAGATTATAGTAAATTTAATTTGAAATGTCAATAGGTAAATAGGATCTTTAAGATAGGACTATAAGAAGTAAACAAATATTTTTTATTTCCCACAGCTTTCTTTTTTCTTGAAAAAGAAAAAAGAAATTAAAGTGGAATTATACTAACACTCTAATTACTATTGTCCTATATTAACTGTAGTTAGCTTCTTCTGTCTCTAGGTAAATTAAGCTAATGAATAACCTTCAGTATTAGGGCTCCCCTCAATTATACAAAGGGAGTTGCATACTATATACATTACGTATATACATTTGTACGTTGTTATACTTCCCATTTCCCAACGCTGTAGTAGTGAGCAGGAGCTTTACCATTCCTGATATTATAGTCGTAGACACTACTAGCAGATTTATCCTACGGCCACTATTATAATATAAAATAAAAATAATGTCAAGTACTTTTTTTATAGTTTTTATACCCTTGACATATCTATCATAATATGCGTCTTTTTATAAATATTATATATGTGAGGTTTTCTTTATGACAATAAGAAAAGGTGATGATACAGATGCTTTTGGTTTTGGGTTTTTAACAATCAATTTAGAAAACTCACAAGACTATGTGATCTCAAAAGCAGAAGTAAGAATCGGTGTCATTAAAAAATCATTTAATAATCCAGTATTTCCTTTACAAATTTCTTTAAGTAGAGCTGAAACTAAACAGCTTAATGAGTACAACAATAAATGTTATTTAGCTATTTATGATACTGAAGGAAAGAAATATACTTGTGAAGGAACATTAAGTTTCAAGGCAAATCCAGAGGTGGTATAAAATGACAAATTCGTTTGTTGCAACATTTAATTTAGAACAACCTCAAAGAGAAACTGCGAACTTTACTGTACAAGAAAATTCAATCAATGTTACATTTGATATTGCTCAGGCAAACAAAGATAAGTATTTTGTATTTGAACAAGCGATATCAAATCAAACATGGGACATTGTACACAATCTTAATAAAAAACCATCCGTGACTGTCGTAGATGAATATGATAGAATAGTTGTTCCTGATGTTCAGTATATAGATGACAATCATATAATTGTAAGTTTTAATTTTGCTTTTAAAGGGTGGGCGTATTTAAACTAATACAAGGAGAATATTATGGCAGAGAAAAGTTTTTTAGTAGATATTAATCTAAATAAAAACGAACTAAAGCAAGCTGTAGTTGAAAAACAAGCTAATGCTCCTATTAACCCTGTAGAAGGTCAAGTATATTATTCTACAGATACTAATAAAGGAGTAAAAGTTTATAAAACAAATGCTTGGAAAAGATTACTTGATGAAGATGATGCAAGTAATTATGTACCTACAAGTAGAGAAGTTAACGGTAAGGCTCTTTCTTCAGACATAACTTTATATAGTACAGATATTCCTGTTTCTAGTACTGATGCAACAACTGTTAAAGATTATATTGATAATCTCGATATAACTATTAGTGGTGCTGCAAGTACTATTAAAGATGATGATCTAACACAGAACAGAGCAGTTATATCTAATGCTGATGGAAAGATTGCTGTTAGCGATGTAACATCTACAGAGTTAGGATATTTGGATGGCGTTACATCTAATATACAAACACAATTAAATAATAAAGTAGAAAAACAATCTACTTCAATTACAGCAGCTACAAAGACTAAAATAACATATAATTCAGATGGATTAGTTACTGCTGGTGCAGATTTAACAGCTAGTGATATACCGGATTTAAGTGCAACATATATAACATCTGCTCAAAAAGGAGCAGCAAATGGAGTTGCAACATTAGATGCAAATACATTAGTACCGGCGGCTCAGTTACCTGCAGCTACGACCACAACAAAAGGTGCTGTAATTGTTGACAGTACTATCAGTTCTAGTTCTACAAATCCAGTTCAAAACTCTGCAATTAGCACTGCATTAGGAAATAAACAAAATACAATTACTGGTGCAGCAACAACTATAACTTCTAGCGATTTAACTGCTTCAAGAGCGTTAGTTTCTAATGCTTCTGGAAAAGTTGCAGTAAGTGATATAACTTCTACAGAATTAGGATATTTGGACGGAGTAACCTCAAACATACAAGACCAAATAGATAACTTGGAAGCAAGAGGAAGATTCTTAAGTTTGTGGAATGGAGCAACAGGTTTACCGGAAACAAATCCCGGAGCATTACCATTCGAATACAAAACTGGTGATTACTATATAGTAGATAATACTAGTAGCACAACAAACTATAGACCAAATGGAAGTTCTTATTCAGGAACCGCTTCTACAACAGTAGAAACAGAATCAGTTGCAGCAAATGATGTTTACTATTATGATGGAACAAATTGGTTACTACAAGTAAATAGCCAAAGAGAAGTATCATTTGCATCTATTACAGGACAACCAACAGATAATACAAATTTAGCTGCCGCATTAAATTTAAAAGCAAACTTAGCTAGTCCTGCATTTACAGGAACACCAACTGCTCCGACAGCTACAACCGGTACAAATACAACTCAAGTAGCAACTACCGCTTTTGTTCAAGATGCTATAAGTAATGCAAGTTTAACATTAGCAGTTAACAATACAGCATTAACACAAAGTGGTGGAGTATGTACTTGGACAATAACAAACACATTAAATAATGCAGATGTTATTTGTAGTGTAAGAGAAGTTTCTAGTGGTGAAGAAGTTGCAGTTAACGTTACATACACAGCATCTAATATTGTTATAAAAATAAATAGTTCAACAAATATTACAGCCGGTACTTATAGAGCAGTTATAATCGGTCAAAAAATAAATTCATAATCGGAGAAATAAATGCCAACAATAGGTAAGCATTATGATTTAGATACAGATGGTACTCTTGCTAATAATAGCGATAGTACCATCGCATCCCAAAAAGCAGTCAAGACTTATGTAGATAATAATAAGACTGTAGTTGATGCTGCTCTATCAGACACTTCAGAAAACCCAGTTCAAAATAAAGCAGTTAAAGCAGCTATTGATAACATAGAGTATGTATTGGTTATAAGAGAGTGGTAATAAATGACTTTATATATAGGTGAAAATAAAGTAAATTTAAGAAGTTTATCGGCAATACCATATACGGTAAAAGGTAATCCCACAATTACTGCAGATGGTATTGCCAGTGGTTTTACCGACAAAAATGATTATTTAATATTAGGAGCATTCGATCCTGGTACTAATAAATGGAAATTTACAACTAAAGTCAAAATATATAGTTATGCTGTTCAAATATCTTTAATAGATAGAAATTCTTCTAAAAGATGTTTCCAAATAGTAGTTAGAACAACTGGAAAATTCAGAGTTAATATTTCAACTAATGGCTCAAGTAAAGCAAATGAAGTCGATGGCACACATGTGTTAAGTACTAATACTATTTATTATGTGAGTTTTGAATATGATGGAAGTAAATATTATTTAAAGTATTCACTTGATAATATAAATTGGACAACAGATATAACTATAAATAATAGTACAAAAATATACCCTGTTTCCACTATGTGTATGGGACATTCTTGGTATAACAGTGGAACAGAAAAATGGGATGGAGAAATATATTTAAGATGGACACATTTAGTTGTACAAGGTCAATATAACGATACTTGGGCTATACATTGTTTGGAGGAATAATTAATGGCTACAGATCATAACATTCGACAATTAATTATAAACAAAGTACCTACAAAAGCACAATATGACCAAATGGTCAAAAATGCAGATGAATTATATTTAACTCCTGATGATAGTAACGGATTACCAGATCAAACAGGACAATCAGGAAAGTTTTTAAAAACTAATGGAACTAATGCTTCTTGGGATAATGTTCCTGCCGGAACAGTAAC
>Ga0310695_10014760_pt1 | contig 10507 bp, 10 predicted proteins | sample RumenRJG_04DNA_FD_203882 | JGI IMG/M metagenome (GOLD analysis project Ga0310695, IMG submission 203882) | Bovine rumen microbial communities from Lethbridge, Alberta, Canada - RJG_04 (v2) (version 2) | ecosystem: Host-associated > Mammals > Digestive system > Stomach > Rumen | place: Canada... | reverse complement strand
ATACAAACAGGCCAAATGGATAACCTTGTCGAAAACCTCTGTAAGGTGGTCCAATTCCCTTACAGTTGCGCCCCAACCCACTATCTGACCATTAGCATCCCAGAAATGTTCAGTATGTGAAATAACAGCAAGTATCTTCATTGTAGTAGCTTAATGAAATCGTTAATAATGTTATTCCAATCGTGATTCAAGGCCCATGTATTGGCATTCTTGGAGAACTCGCCTTTATTCTTGAGGATTGTTGTCAAAGCTTCACAGAATTCCTGGGGACTGTTTCCGTCTACCAACATCCCGTTGTAACCTGTTTTAACAGCATCTGCTATTCCGTTCCCTGTAGCGCCAATGGTGGGTAGGCCAAAGATACCGGCTTCAAGTACTACAATACCAAAACCTTCACAGTCACCATCCGGCTGATTCTCGCTTAGGATGGCAAACACATCAGCAGAATAGTAAAAGTCAAACAAGTCCTCAAACTTTTCCGCTTTCCCATGAAATGTCACAGCGTGTGAAACGCCTATTTCCTCAGCCAGTTTCAGAAAGTCTTCCTTATAAGTTGGCAGGCCTACTATATGATAATGAGCATCAGGATATTTTTCGAGGACGATAGGCATCGCCCTGATAACACGATGCTGCCCCTTTCGTGGTGTAACATTTCCAACTGTCAAAATAGCCGGATAGCCTTTCAGTTGCTGCTTTGCTGACGGAATCTTAAACATTTGGGGGTTGATACCATTCGGTATAACTTTCACCTTTTTATTCCTAATCGTCCACCGGGGAATAAGATCTTTTGTGAAAGCTGACACAGCCACAATGTTCTTTATTGCCCATATTGACAAATGGGTAAGCAATACATACATTTGATTTGAAGGACGCACCTCCGATCCATGCAGAACGGCAATCGAATTCGTCCGAGACTTAAATATACTGAAGAACAGTCCCATCCATAACGGGAAACGGCCTGAATAGATGACATTCTGCTTCATATTCTTCCAAACCGTAGCAAAACGTTTGATAAAATGGAACTTCTCATTCCTGTCAAAGCGCACCACTTTGAATGGCTGCTTATTGTCAAAGGCCTCAACCTGCTGTGGGGTTACGTAGTCCATCGATGCAACAACAGTGACATCTATTCCTTTCTCGTGAAAAGATTTTGCCATCGAATAGGCATGTGAGCCTATACCACCAGGTCCTGGAGGAAACTCCTGCGAAACAATCAATACTTCTTTTTTCATAACAGTTCTATTTTATCTCCTTCTTTTAGTTTCTTCCCTGCTTGTCGCCATGAGATAGCCATCTGAATACCAACAATGGGGAAGAATAGTATGAATAATAATGATGAAAGAAAAGGTGCCCACCGTTTACCTTTGTACTTATATGGCAGTAAAGAAACGGAGACACTATCCCATTGAAATAATCTTGCAATGCTATTGCCAAAATACTTGCGGCTCAGATAAATGACACTTGGAATCGGACGAGGAGCAAACAATTTCTTGGGTCTCAGTCCATCCCAGCTTCCCATTTGGCGCAAACCGCCTTGTGCCACTTTCAAGTGAATGCGTTTGGCAAAGGGATTGGAGATATTAGTCTTACCGCAAAGGTATGCCCTCAATCCATATTCACCGTCGCCTTGGCGCTGCTTCTCGAACTGGCGGTCAAACATACCCGTATCGTGCATCATATTCTTGGCGAACAGCACATTACCGGTATCAATCTGGTCGCTCCACTTAAAGTAGGCATAATCCTCTGGTATTCTTGCTCCGACAACCGAGAGAGAAACTCCCGATGAAATATCGCATTTGAAGAAATCCAAGCATTTCAGATGCTGGCTTATCCAGTCAGGATCTACTCGCGAATCATCATCATACAGCAGTATATATTCCCCCACGGCACTCTTGATGGCCAAGTTCCTTGCCAGCCACAGGGCTTTCTCTTCTAGATGATAGACATGCAAGTCCAGGTTCCATCCTTTATAGAACTCTTCATTAAACGGATCTGTCTGATCCACCACTATCACCTCGAAGTTCTTGTAGTCCTGCTTCTCCAGATCTGCCATCACGTCTTTCAGATACTCATAGCGGTTCAGGGTGGGTATGATTACGCTCACTTTGGGATTATCCTCTATCAACGCTGACTCGAAAGCCTCATAGTCCTTCCTGTAACCCTCATACCCGTTCTGGGCAAAGACGTTGATTCGCTTCACCTTTCTTGCTTTCAGCAGCCCACGGACCTCGTTGATGGGATTATGGAGCGTTAGTACCCTACGGACGAAGATGCGCACAAGATGCGAAGAGCTGAAGAATCGCTTCACGAAGCAATAGTTGTCAATGACATCCGTGATACAGACATCACGATGAATAGCCATTGCTCGCCCTCCGCACAATTTGATGGTTACTGAACGCTTCTTCTGCGGATTAACGGCAAGGGGCTCTGCTTTTGGCGAGAACAGCCCTTTCTTGTTAATCTGATAAGCCGCATCACACAGCACCGACTCATAATTACGGTAACAGTCTGAAATATCTAACAACTTCTGTTGAGACTCGTCCAAACTCCTGTAATCCAAGAAGAAATGGTTCACGGAAGACTCTTCCGACGAGATATTATAATACCACGTCGGACTGATATATTTCAGGAAACTAAATAGCATTATGTGTAGAAATTAATGAATTGTTTTATCTGGTCCTTGATGTCAAATTGTTTTCTTACACGCTCAACGGCATAGTCAGAGATGGCTTGCAACTTTTCTTGCGGCATGGAAAGCACCTGTTTGATTTTCTCTGCCAAGGCTTCGGGATTGCGTCTGGGAACTACAAAACCCGATTTGCCATCTTCCACATTCTCTGGAAGACCTTCTGCATCACTCACAATGCTAATAAGACCTATAGCCTGTGCCTCAAGCACGGCATTACAAAAGCCCTCCTGCACACTGGGTTGCAGATATATGTCAGACTCCCGCAGGTAGGCGGCAATCTTGTCGTGCGACTGTTTACCGGCAAAGTTTACTTTATCCAAAATGCCCAACTGATAGGCGGCAAACTTCAACCGTTCCCAATCCGTGCCATCACCAATAATAGTATATTGAAAATCTACTTCAAGCAGTGACAATGCCTGTAGGGCATATTCAAAGCCCTTCTGCCATGTCAGCCGCCCAACACTGACAATTCTAACGGGCTGTTTCATTCTATATTGTCCCTTTCCGCAGAACTTTTGAGAGTCTATGGCAGGTGTAATTTTATGATACGGTATCTCTGAGGATAGCCCTAATGCCAGAGCCTTTTTGTAAAGACTATCTGAGATGGAATGTGCTTTATCCAACTTCGAGAACAGCTTTTTATAGCATCCCGGATGTTTCAAAGGATAATTGCTGATGTCGTATCCCCGGAAACTTACAGCCGCTTTTGCTCCTATAGCCTTCGCGGCATTCTCGTGGTCTATTCCCACTGCCGCGAACCCGAAATGAAGCCAATCCAAACGATAAGGTAATATATGGGCATTGATATAGATGCCACGTATGATTGCGCCCATTGAACTACCGTCTGCTTTCTCCAACGCAATGAACCTCCTTGTTGTCTTTGGTGCCCGAAGCATTGTCAAAGCCACTACACAAACCGTCTTTACAACTTGCAATGCTTTGTTGGTGGACACCTGATATGGCACCACCACCTTTACGCTCTTCGGTAGCCATGACAAATCCTTGCCCTTGCTGGCAAATAATAGCAACTCATTTCCTGCCTCTACGAGCCCCTTTATCTTCGACACGAAGAATGTTTCCGAATATCCTGGCGTATTCGACAAAACCAATCCTATCTTACTCATGGCACACCATTTCATATAGTTTAAGCATCTGCCTCACCTGAATTCTCAGCACATGCTTCTGCTTGATGGTTTCCTTAGCCTTCTCCACTAAGTGCTGTTTCTGCTCTTCGTCTAGCTTTGAGAAGCGGACAATAGCTTCTGCTGCCGCTTTCGGATTTCTCATTGGCACGATGAATCCATTAACACCATCTTCTATTACCTCTTTCATTCCTCCACAGTCTGTCGAGATGACAGGCGTTCCTAGTGCCATTGCTTCTAACACCACATTGGCCACACCTTCCTCAAAGCTTGGCAAAAGGAAAATATCTGCGTTAGCATGCTGCTCGAAAACCTTGTCATGTGGCAAGTTGTCAATCAGTGTAACTTCATTGGTCAGGCCCAAATCTGAGATGGCATAGATAAGCTCCTCTTTGTCCCCTCCAGCCACTATAGTGTAATGGAATGCCACACCCATTTCTTTCAGCAAAGCCATCGTCTCTAACGAGACACGATAACCTTTTTTCCAATGGTCACGCCCTACCGACAGAATACGCAGCATATCCGAGGAGGAACGCTCTAATTTCCTTTCAAGTAGTTTGTCTTGTACAGCGGGATAGATGACCATAGCTTTGTCTTCGGTAGCACCATATTTCACGCCCTCTTTCAAGATGGCTTTTGACACACAATGGAAGGCATCATATTGTGGAAGTGCGTACCTATATGATTCTGCTACTGTCTCGTCAATATTGGGCGTGATATTCATCTGATTGCCACGAAAACTGACAATCATTTTAACACCCAATTGTTTCAAGAACAACCAATCTTCCGCACCCTTGTTCCATTGCAAATGGAAGATGTCCGGCAAGTGCAGCATAATAGGCAGATACTTACCCCATGCCCTAATAACACTGTTACTATATCTCGCTTTGACAATCTGGTTAATAATCATTATCCGTTCGGGATGCGTAAATAACAAGCCAATAAACCGATACACTACAGACCAGATTAACCCCAGTTTCCCCGTAGGTGTAGTATAGAGATGAACGTGATTACTCGCATATTTCACGGGCTTCTGTTTGATTCCGAACAGATAAATATCAATACCCTTGTTTACCACGCCCCGAACCAACAGATCTATGAATGTAGTGTCGGGTATTGAACCTGAATAGATTGCGACTCTCATTTTATTTGTTTTTTATAATTTTTGCCGGCACACCAGCGACCACACAGTTCGCTGGCACGTCGTGAGTGACAACTGCATTGGGAGCCACAAAGACATTGTCACCGATTGTAATATCTCCGTATGCCTTACTGCCTGTTCCAAATGAAACATTATCCCCAATAGTAGGAACCTGTCCTTTTCCTTTCTCCCCTATTAGTACACCTGCATTGAAACTGCAATAATTTCCAATCTTTTTGACATTCAAATAGCCCCCCCCTCCTCCAGAAAGATGATTGATTCTTAATCCGTAGCCTGTTTTATTCTGGGGAACACATATCATATAACGACTACCGAGCCGACTACATTTGCGCTTATGATAAGTATGCATTAATTTTCCAAAGATACTTTTCTTGTACTTATAATACTCTGTATGTCTGAGATGCCATAAGTATCTGTACACCAAAATATTCTCAGGCCGGTAACGCAAATAGTCCATCACGAGAGTGAAGAACGGTTTGTCACACTTATTAACCCTCGCGTCCTCCTTTAAATATAGATTTAGTTTATCTTTTAGGTCATTCGTACCTTTCATAATCCTATCGTAGTATTAACTCTTATTTCCTTCTTATCTGTTGAAGGCATTCCTTAAAACCTTCCGATTTTGACATGTAACTGTACGCGAAATAGCTCACAACAAAAATGGTAGCCTTTACGAGAAAAGAAACATACTTATTTGTGAACGGGATATAGTAAAAAGCCACTCCCATTGCAACTACCCCTAAGACAGATAAAACGATACTTTTATATTGCCTAAATACAGAGATTTTGGTATATCTTGATGTTATAATAACCTGTACTATGCTCGCAAACAGATTGGTAGCAAAAAAGACCTTAATATAAACATCCAAGCCAACCAACAAACAGAATAGCGAAGCAAAACTCAAAATGCGTTCGAACAGTCCCAAATATACTAGAACTTTAACCTGACCAAGAGCTTTTAATGATGAGGTAGCAATTGTATTTGGCACATAGAAAGGAAGTAGCAACGCAAAGTACTTTAGATATTTGGCAGAAACCCTCCATGCATCACCATAAAGAATGGTAATTATTTCTTCAGAACACAGACATAGCAAGCCCGATATGAGAATAATAATCCATGATAACATATTCAGCATTTTGAAATAATATGCTTCAATTGCCGCTCTATCGTTTTGCAATTTCGAAAAAATGGGGAATAAGGGTCTCGTAACTGGTATTAAGAAAGTTTCTCTCGCCATGTCCGACAAACTCCTACCTCGGTTAAACAACCCCAGTGCAGACGAAGAGAAAAGCTTTCCGATTGCCATGGAATCAAGGGCAGAGAAAATGTTATCAATAAAGCCCTTCCCCATAAAACCTACCCCCTTTCGAAAGAGTGGATATGTGCTCTTGAATTTAAATATCCACTTAGGCCGCCAATCTGACTTTTTCCACAGGTATAATGTATTGATACTCGTATGGACAACGCTCTGGGACAGAAGGCTCCATACACCAAAACCCTTGTATGCCATCACCACACCAACAACACCAGAAATGGTGGAAGAAAGGAAAGAAGCAACTGTCTGGACCTTGTAATTTAGTTTTTTCTTTAGGAGAGAGGTTTGTACGACATTGAATGACGTAATCAAGAAGGTCAAAGCAGAAACACGCACACACCACCCCACCATTTCATTTTCGTAAAATTTTGAGGCGAATGGTGCTATCAAGACAAGTATTAGAGCCAAAAGGCATCCCATGCCAATATTCAGATAGAAAACAGTTGAGACTTGTTCTTCCGAAATATCCTTTTTCTGTATGAGAGCTTGCCCTAAGCCAAAGTCCTTGAATACTTCGCTCCATGTAACAAAAATGGTAGCCATAGCTACAACTCCGAAATCATCTGGAGTCAATAGCCTGGCAAGGAAAATTGACAGGAGAAACTGAATACCTCTTTTTAATAAGACTTCAGTAAAACTCCATACCATCGCTTTAGAACCTTCCGACTGTAATTTCATAAGATAGAATCTATATATTCGAGTAGATGAAGAGGTGAGAACTCATCCTTGTAGCCATAATCAACCTTTGTCTTGTTGTTGAAGAAATCAAGGTTTATCTCGTCTGCATTGTTGAATACTTGAATAAAGTCCTTATTATAAAACTTATCGTTTATCAATGAGTTATTATTGGTTAATAGCTTTTTATTGTACATAACAGCCTCCAAAAATCTCGCTGTGTTTCCAACTGCTCCTTCTTGGCAGATTTCCAGAATACAATCAGACTGAATAGAGTTAATCAGTATTTGCTTGTATGTTATTTTAGACGAGGGATAAACTATTCCTGGACGCTCATCTTTTTTATCATGGCCGTCTGACACGATATAGAATTTGCAACTGAACCCAGCTGAAGTTAGTTTATCGTATGTTTCCAATAAGAGCGGCAAACGATCTTTTGCATATCCGGCAAAAAAAACTGTTTGGTGTATAGTTGTATCAACGCCTGTTAAATCAATTTTCGACTCTACCTCCGGATGGAAAAACATATTGTATTTTTCCGCTTCATTGTCATCGTATGTAACCCAAACGTCTATCAGTTTTTCTTCTTTGTAATAATCTATCAACGGATGCTTAGTCTCATAAAGATCCCGAAGGAACAAAACAATTTTAGCATTCTTATATTTCTTCCTAAGCCACCTCAGATACTCTAATGACGGGAATCTAATTAGAAGTATGCATAGATTCTTTTGGGGGAATGGATTTTTACAGAAAAAGGGGTAAAGGTATTTAAGGGGGAAATGACGGTCTTTATAGGAATGATATAATCTCTGAATATATAAAGGATAATGACCAAAAGGTCTAAATGCGACACGAACTTTTTCTTGATTCAATAAATCGCCCCAACAGATATAGTTGTATCCATCCTTGGTTAAACCATAAGCATCATCCTGTTGGCAAAAGACCAAATAATTATGTTTTAATTCCATGATATAAAGTATATGGGTACTCTAGGGTACTCTACTCCAGAGTACCCATTACTCAGTTTATTTACAAGTGTTATTTACTATCTCAATTACACGCTGCACATCATCATTTGTTAGCCACATGTGAAGAGGCAACGTAATTATATGCTCACTTATCTCACGAGCCTTTGGACATGTGCCTTCTGCATATCTGTACATACTGTATTCTATATTGTCGCGGTAGTGAACACCTCCATAGATGTCGTTTTCAGCAAGTTTAGCAAGCAGTTCCTCACGGTCTGGAACAATCAGTTCGTAGATATGGAAAGAGCATTCGTCTTCATGTGGAGCCTTGACAATCTTTATCTTTGGATTGTTCTCGAAAGCTTTGTCATACATGGCAACAATTTCACGGCGACGGGCATTGTCGCGATCAAGATATTTCAGCTGTACCAGGCCAATAGCTGCCATAATAGCATTACCATTATACTTGTAACCCACATAGTCCACATCGTACTTCCAAGCGTATGTTCCCTTATTGCTACGGGCGTATGTGTCCTTGTTGATGCCAAGCCATGCAAGCTGTCGAGCCAGTTTATCATTTTTCTCATCAGCAAAGCAAATCATGCCACTATCGCCAGTTGGCAGGTTCTTCACAGCTTGATAAGAGTAAACAGCCACGTCAACACCATTCCATGTACCTGGAGTAACGCCATTAACACGGGTTCCCGACATGTGTGCTGCGTCAAGGATGAGTTTTAGACCATGCTTCTTACAAACGTCGATAACCTTATCAAGCTGGCCCACACGACCGCCATATCCAACGAAAATGACAGCCTTTGTTTTAGGAGTAATCTTCTTTTCCACATCAACCGGATCAAGGCAAAGATACTCATCCACATCAGCAAAAGTTACATGTAGGTTTTCGTAAAGAATAGCATGGTTGGTTGAAACGAAGGTAATAGGAGTAGAGATTACCTCATCACCGTCCTGCCATCCATTCTGCATCTTAAGAATCTTTACGGCAAGGTGAAGGCCCACCGTGTTTGAATTAAGATAATAGGCGTTCTTGTGGCCGGTGTACTCTTTCCAGGCCTCTTCGAACTGTACGGTTTTGAAGCCCATTCCAGTCCAACCTTTTTCTAAACACTCACGAACTGCATCGAGACATTCTTCAATCTCGAACTTCGGTTTTAATACTTGAATTGACATAATTGTATGAATTAATAATTATTTATTTTATTTCTTTTTCGTATATGTATCTCCATAGAGGGGCTTGCATGATACCTTCTGTTATTTCCCCTTCTTGAAGGAGTTGTTTAACCCGTTCAAGAGTTAACAACTCAATCTCAATATCTTCCGATTCTTCGGTTTTTGGTTTCGCAATCTTTGTGACACCAATGGCTAAGAATGTGTAGTTGTAATTACTCATGGAACTCGGATTAGGCGTTGTGACACAATACTCTGTCCACTCTCCTCCGCCATAACCTGTTTCCTCTAATAACTCTCTTTGTGCCGCTTCTATAGGAGTTTCCCCGTCCTCTATCATTCCCGCACATATTTCGTAATTGATAGCACGTATTCCATTCCTGTATTGCCTTTCAATAATGAACAATCCTTCTGCTGTAATTGCGATGACGTTTATCCAATTCGGGTATTCTATCACATAGAAGTCAGGGATTTCATGACCTGAAGGCATCCTAACATGGTCGCTCCGTACCGTCAAATACTTTTCTTTTAAAAGGTATTTGCTACTTACAACCTCCCATTTTTTCAGCATCTGATGGCAGAATATAAATCAACATTGATATCAAAAGGACTATTGAATTCATTCATAAGAGGGTGTTTCATATCCTTTTCGCTCAACAAGGCTTTGTCTGTAGGGATTCTCCAATCAATACCCAAATTATCATCTTTGATAGATATACCACCGTCAGCCTCTGGATGATAAAACTCATCGCACTTATACTGAAATACTGCCGTCTCACTCAACACGGCAAAACCATGGGCAAAGCCACGAGGCACGAAGAATTGACGGTGGTTTTCTTCCGTTAGTTCAACGGCAACATGTTGGCCGTATGTAGGTGAGCCTTTACGGATATCGACAGCTACATCCAAAACAGAACCTTTGACACAACGAACCAGCTTGCTCTGTGTATATGGCGGACGTTGGAAATGTAAGCCGCGCATCACACCATAGCTTGACATTGATTCATTGTCTTGCACAAAAAGGATGGTATGACCCAGTATTGGTGCAACCTTCTCATCAAACTCTCTTTGGGAGAAACTCTCAAAGAAATACCCACGGGCATCTCCGAATACCTTTGGCTCGATAATTAAAACGCCATCTATTGCGGTTTTTATAACTTCCATAGTGTCATTCGTTTTTGATAATACTCAAGCGGACAATATCTTCGTACTTACCCTCTTCATTTAGTGCCTCATCTTTCAAAATCGCTTCAGAAGAGAACCCCGCATTCTTTAACAAGTCCACTTCCTCTGGGAACTTGTAGAATACATAAGAATAAACCTTATGCATCCCATATTCATTGAAGGCTTTATCTACAAGCATCTTTATG
>Ga0310695_10014757_pt1 | contig 10511 bp, 8 predicted proteins | sample RumenRJG_04DNA_FD_203882 | JGI IMG/M metagenome (GOLD analysis project Ga0310695, IMG submission 203882) | Bovine rumen microbial communities from Lethbridge, Alberta, Canada - RJG_04 (v2) (version 2) | ecosystem: Host-associated > Mammals > Digestive system > Stomach > Rumen | place: Canada... | reverse complement strand
ATCGTTCACCCCTCTCTGCAGCTGAATCCCGTTATCGCATACAGAAAGGTACAGATGGTCGCGGTCAAAAATCTTGTCCAGCGCATCCATGTATTCGCGCGCCAGGCTGTTGCGGCCAGCCGCAACGTTCTGCCCGTAACGGCTAAAAAAATCGCCCGCGATGGCGATAAGGCCTTCCTTGTGCTGGTTCACCACCTCCAGCGGCACCGAGGGAATTTCGGCCCAGCGGTCGCTTTCCTCGTAGCGGTAACTCACGATGCGAAGCAGGTTGTAATAGCCCTTCTCATTCTCGACAAGCAGGGTCAGGCGTTCAAAAGTCGTCGGGTCCTTCTGGCTCGCGCTCGAGGAATCCACGTAAATATGGCAGCCGTAAATGGTCTTTATCGGCGGAAGCCCCTGCTCCTTGCGCTTCTTGTTCAAGTCCTTGCCGCGGGTCTGGATTTCCAGGATTCCGAACATCGCTCCGTGGTCTGTCAGGGCTACCGCCGGGGCGTTATCCGCAGCAGCGGCGTCCAGTATGCCGTTGAGACGCGCCGACGACTTCAATACGGAAAATTCGGAATGCACTTGCAGGTGAACAAAAGCCATACCTGCAATTTAGTAAATTCATATTTATTTATATTTAACCCTATGAAACGCGCACTTATTACAGGCATTACCGGTCAGGACGGTTCGTACCTGGCAGAGTTCCTTCTCGGGAAGGGTTACGAAGTTTACGGGCTTGTTCGCCGCAAGAGCAAGCTCGACTTCAACAACGCAGAGCACCTCAAGGGCAAGGTCACCTTCATCTTCGGAGACATGACCGATTCCGCATCGCTTTTGCGCGCCATGGAAATCGCGAAGCCCGACGAAATTTACAACCTCGCCGCACAATCATTCGTGACGACCTCCTGGGAAACGCCTCTCTCTACCGCGGACATCAACGCCATCGGCGTTACGAAGCTCCTCGAAGCCGTCCGCCTTTGCAAACCCGACACGCGCGTTTACCAAGCTTCTACCAGCGAAATGTTCGGCAAGGTTCAGGCCGTCCCGCAAAACGAGACGACCCCATTCTACCCGCGCAGCCCCTATGGAGTTTCCAAGCTTTACGGACACTGGATCATCAAGAACTACCGTGAAAGCTACGGCATGTTCGCCTGTTCCGGAATCCTCTTCAACCACGAATCCGAACGCCGCGGCGCCGAATTCGTGACCCGCAAGATTACGATTGCCGTCGCGAAAATCAAGGCCGGCAAGCAGGACGTTCTCGAACTCGGCAATATGGACGCAAGCCGCGACTGGGGCCACAGTGCCGACTACGTACGCGCCATGTGGCTCATGCTACAGCAGAGCGAAGCCGATGACTTCGTGGTCGCCACCGGCGAAACACACAAGGTTCGCGAATTCGTGCAGCTCGCCTTCAAGGCCGCCGGCATGGAAATCGAATTCCACGATTCTGGCATCAACGAATATGCAACCCTCAAGGGCACCGACAAGGTGGTCGTGAAGGTGAATCCGCAGTTCTTCCGCCCCGCCGAAGTGGACCTGCTCATCGGCGATGCCGCCAAGGCAAGAAAGGTTCTCGGCTGGAAGCCCGAAATCAGCTATGAACAGCTGGTGAAGCGCATGGTGGAAAGCGATATCAAGCTCCTCGCCGAAGGAAAGATTTGATGAAAGTCGTCATCGTCGGAGCATCGGGATTCGTTGGCAAGTACCTTGCCCGCGAGCTTGAAGCCGCAGGGCATTCCACCGTAAAGGCGGACATTCCCGAAGTGAACCTGCTGAACACAGAGCAGGTGGACGCGCTCATTGAAGGCGCCAAGCCCGACGCTGTCGTGAATCTCGCTGCCATCAGTTCGGTGGGCGCCTCCTGGAAAAGCCCCTCCGACACCATCAGCGTAAACGTGAACGGCACGCTCAACCTGCTGGAAGCGATCCGCAAGCACGCCCCGCAGGCAAAGACGCTTCTCATCGGGAGTGCCGAAGAATACGCCGTTCCCGAAGGCCAAAAGGCACTCAAGGAAACGGACCCGCTCGAAGCGAGCAATCCTTACGGCATCTCGAAAATCGCACAGGAAAATTTCGCGCAGCTCTACCGCAAAAAATACGGGATGAAGATCGTGTGCACGCGTTCGTTCAACCACACGGGCGTTGGGCAGACAACCACATTCGCGCTCCCGAGTTTCGTGAAGCAGGTCGCTGAAATCGACAAGTCGGGCAAGCCCGGCAAGATTTTCGTCGGAAACCTGAGCGCCTACCGCGATTTCTCGGACGTGGAAGACGTCGTGCATGTCTACCGCATGCTGCTCGAGAACGAAAACGAATTCGACACCTACAACGTAGGCTCCGGAGTCTCGAACAAGATCGAGGACCTGCTCAAGAACGCGATATTGAAACTCACGCCGGTGCAGATCGAAATCGTCGTGGATCCCGAGAAGGTGCGCCCGGTCGAAACGCCGTACCTCTGCGCAGACAATTCCCGCGTGAAAAAATACTGGAACGGCACCGACATCCGCGTGACGCTCAAGAAGATGTTCGACCACTTCAGGGCCGAAGCGTAGTTATCGATCAGGCCCGAGGTATCGGGTACATTTCGAGGATAGAGCGGGCTTTCGCACCCACGTCACCAAACTTTTTCCGGTAATTCCTACGGACGCCAAGTTCCGCAGGGAGCATCGCCAGCGCCTGCAGCCAGGCCTTGAGAAGCGCCCCGCAAATAGCGGCCTTCGAGAGTTTTTTCCCGTCGCCGGACTGCCCGGGAACGCCTCCCTTCGCCATGTTCAGGTAACGAACGAACCCGCGGAACGGCAGCTTCACGACATCCGAGAAAGGCAACAGGCGAATCGCGGTACGCAGGCGGTTCCTTTCGGAGTAGAACAGCTTGCGCGGGGAATAACGCACCGTCGTCATCGAGCGTTCGTGATAAACTTTCGCATCGGGGCAGAAAACCGTCTTGAATCCGGCCAGGTTATGGCGGAAATACCATTCCGTCTCTTCGAAGAACAAGAAGAAACTCGCATCCATCCGGCCCGCCGCCTCGGCAGCCGCCTTGCGAAAACTCATCACCGCGCCATAGCAGCCGAACACTTCCTTTTCGCGCGCGTCCGCCTCGGCGATATCCAATCCGCTCGCCTCGTTTTTCGCGAAGAGGTCGGCGCCGAACTGCACGCCGACCGCATTCACGACGCCGCTCTTTTCCATCACGAGGCTCGCGACCGAGCCCGCTTCCGGGTGGCGTTCAAAGCATGCGAGCAGGTTCGAAGCCCAGGCCGGATCGAATTCCAAATCCATATTGCAAAGCACCTGAATATCGGAATCCATATTGTCCAGGAGGCCGTTGCATGCGCCTGCATAACCCAGGTTCTTCTTGCTCTCGATAATCGTGCAATCGAGTCCCTGCGCTTTCAGATTTCGGATGGAATCATCGGCAGAAGCGTTGTCATAAACAAAGACGCGCACGGGTTCGGTCTGCGCAAGAAGGCTCTTGACGCATGCCGTCAGTTCATCACCGCCATTGTAATTGATTATGCCGACATCGATTTTCATATTCACCTAAAAAAAGAAGGGGCCCGCAGGTCCCTTCAAATATAGATTAAACATCCAGCGAAGAATTACAGTCCGTAGTAACGGATGTAGTCGATTTCGCCAGCAAAGAAGCGGTCGTGCTTCGCCTGCATCATGGCGTCATAACCGATGCCGATGTTGTAGCCCAGCTGGGAAACATCGCCCACAGCTTCGGCGCTCACCGTCAGTTCGCCATTCTGGAACACCTTGACAGAATCGGCGGTGCGTTCGACGCGGATCGTGGTCCATTCGTCAAGAGCGAGAGCGGCGCCCGTGAGGACGTTCCATTCCGTACCGTCAACTTCTTCGTCACGGAAATGAACCGTGAGAACGCCATCGTCGACGCGGAGCTGCCAGCCGTCGCCATAGCGTCCGGGAGGTTCCGCGACAATGATGTTCTGCATTTCAGCAAACGAGGTCGGCTTCACGCGAGCTTCAACTGCAAAGGTGTTGCGCTTGAAGATCTTCGAAAGGCCAATCTGCAAGCCGGACTGGCCATCGAGAGCCACAGTCGTATCGGCAACCTTGGCAGAGCCAACCACGTAATGCGTGGAGTTGTTTGCCATGCGGTCGAGACCGATGAAGGTCGGTTCGTTGAATTCCCAAGCGGCCAGGAGCCTTTCAACCTTGACGGGCAGGGCGCCAGCGCTAAAGCCACTAAACTTGCCGAAGCGGACGTAGTCCATTTCGCCGATGAAATAGCGGTTATGGAAAGACTGCTGCATACCGTCGAAACCGATGCTCCAGTCGTAGCGCATCTGGGTCACGTCACCCGCATAGGCAACGGCAACCGTGAGTTCGCCATCCTGGAACAGCTTGACACTGTCGGCATTGCGTTCGAGGCGAATTTCGCTCCAAGTGTCGAGTTCCATCTTCTTGCCCGGGAAGATATTCCAGTCATCGCCATCCACGGAGTCATCGCGCAGGTGGACCGTCAAGACACCTTCGTCAATGCGAAGCTGCCAGCCGTCCACGCCACGTCCAGGAGGCTCGGCCACGATAATGTTCTGCATGGTTCCGAATTGCGTCGGCTTTACACGGGCCTCGACAACGAACTCGTTGATATTGATATCTTCGTCCAGCTTCACCGTAAAACCCGAATGGCCATCGAAGCTTGCGATTCCGTCCGCGGAGGACACATCACCTTCGCCGATGGTCGCATCGTGTCCGTTACCGGTCACGTCGAGACCGACATTCTCGGCATCGTTGAAGTCCCATTCAGCGATCCATTCCGTAACCGGGGTGTCCGTATTGAGCTCGGCCGTATCCATAGGAATTTCGATCGTATCGAGGACCGCCGTCGTATCGACTTCGACTTCTTCGATTTCTTCGACCGTTTCGACACCGGCCTGTTCCACATGACCATTCTTGCAGTGGCACTTCCCGTGTTCCTTCGAATCAAAACCGATCGTGAACTTGCCGCTCACCTTGACCTTCTTGCTGCCATCGTCTTCGAAGGCGGCCAGGATCTTACCGTCGACCATGAAGGCAACGATCTTACCCGCATGTTCCATACGGACGTTGGTAAGCTTGTTCTTTTCGATGCTCTTTTCGGTCTTGAAAGTATGCCATTCGTCTTCGGCATTGTCACGCCAAGAGAACACGACGGCTCCGTCTTCTACCTGGATCATCCAGGCAGCGCCATCACCATCGACACCGGCAGATGCGACCGTGAAGGCAGAGTCGTCTTCGACTTGGACTTCCGCTTCAACGGCAAAATCACCGTTCTGCAGGGTAGAATCAACATCGACCGAGACCGTCTGAGCGGTATCGGACGTCTCGTCGGAAAGCCACCAGGTCCCCACGACGGAGCGCCTGTATCCGGCAAGATGAGCCTGCGCATCCGCGGTGCTCACGCGAAGCACGACTCCGACATCGCTGTTCGAATCAATCGAAGCAACAGAGTCAGCTTCCAACGTCTGGCTCGAGCACCCGAACAGGGCACCCATCGCCACAAACGCAGCTGCAGGAAGAATTAAACCTTTTTTCATTATATCTCCTTTCCCTTAATGTTAAAACATTATGAGAGTAATATATATATTATATTGTACGTATGCAAGCAGCTATGCAAAAAACGATGACGAAAATCATCCTGAACACGATAAAGGTACTGGTGACCGTCGGGGGCATAGTCTACATATTCCATAAAATTCCCTTTTTTGACGCAATTTCGAACTGGAACAAGTCGGCGCTTCCCTGGCTTGCCGTTATTTTATTCTTAACCGTAATCCTCATGGCCATCCAGGCCAACCGCTGGCGCGGACTTCTACTCGATGATGGAAAAAAGGTAAAATTTCGCACTTTTTACGCCTATATCGCCCTCGGGTACTTTTTCAACAACCTGCTCCCCAGCGGGTTCGGAGGCGATGCCGTAAAGACCATCGCATTTGGCAAGCGGTTCGGGAATACCGCCAATTCGGTTGCCGCCATCGCCATATCGCGTATCATGGGGATACTCGCCATGATTCTGAGTTTCTTCATCGCGCTTCCCTTTGTCGTGGCAAAATACCAGGTTCCCCTCAGCTACACCATCACGGTGAGCGTTTTTGCCCTGGTCGCCATCCTGGTTGTCGTAGGTGGGCTTTTCTCGGATAAACTAAAAATTCCGGACAAACTAGCACTGAAGGTCCCCTTCCTGCTGAAACTGCAAAACGCATTCTCTATTTACAGGAGCCACCCCAAAGCCTTCTGGCTTTCCGGCTTGGATTCCGTCTGGCTGCAGATTGTCACCATCCTTATCCACTACGCCTACTTCAGGGCAGTCGGGATCGATGTGGACATCGCCATCATAACGGTTTTCACGACCATCATGGTCGTATTTACGATGCTTCCTATTTCCATCAATGGCATCGGCATCCGTGAAAACGTGCAGGTCAGCCTGTACACCGGATTACTCGGCATTCCTGCCGACATCGTGCTCGCATCGACGCTATTGAGTTACCTGCCCCTGCTTTTCCAAGCATCGCAAGGAGCCTTGGTGTTTGCCTGTTTAGGAAAAAACAAATAGTTCTAGGCGAATTGCCTATTACCAGACTTCTTCCTTGAGCTCACGGCCCCACATGTCCTTGATGACATCGTCAACCTTCTTGCCTTCGAAGAGGAGCGCGTGGACGGCATTCACGATGGGCATCTCGATTCCGAGCTTGTCGGCGAGCGCCTTGGTGCTCTTGCAGGTGGGCACGCCTTCGGCCACCATCTTCATGCCGGCAAGCACCTGATCGATGGTTTCGCCTTTACCGATGTGTTCGCCCACATAGCGGTTGCGGCTATGCTGCGAGAGGCAGGTCACGATAAGGTCGCCCATGCCGGCAAGGCCCGCAAACGTTTCGGACTTTGCACCGAGAGCCTTGCCCAGGCGGCACATTTCGGCCTGGCCACGGGTAAGGAGGGCTGCACGCGTATTGTCGCCAATCTTGTACTTGCCGCTCGCCTCGAGCCCGTAAAGCACACCTGAGGCAATCGCAATCACGTTCTTCACGGAACCGCAGAGTTCGATGCCCACGATGTCGGTAGAACTGTAAACGCGCAGGTAAGAACAGCTCATCACCTTCTGCACGAACTTCGCGGATTCCTCGTTCACGCAGGCGGCCACAATCGCAGTAAGGATATGGCGGCTAACCTCTTCGGCATGCGAAGGTCCGCTGAAGGCGACCATCTTGTCGTCGGTAAGCCACGGCACGTTCGAGAGCAGCACTTCGCTCATCAGCTGGTTCGTGCCTTCGAGAATGCCCTTGGTGGCGCAGACAACGATGGGCTCCTTTCCTTTGACCGGAGTCCACTTGCCCAAATTCTTCGCAACGCCGCCCATGAACTGCGAAGGCACCACGATGAGCACCATGTCACAGCCGTCGAGGGCCGCGTTCATGTCGGTCGTGTACTTGAAATCCGCCGGGAAGATTACGCCAGGGAGCTTGTCCTTGTACTGGTGTTCCGTCGAGAGCAAATCGACTTCGGCCTGCGAGTTCGTCCAGAAGGACACGTCACACTTGTTTTCATAAACCACCTGACCAAGAGTCAGGCCCCATCCGCCAGTTCCAAGTACAGTAACTTTCATGATTCAATTCCTTTTTTCAACAATCTACAATATTTACGCTTTCGGGGTTTTGCGTTTGCTACCAAAACCGTTCTCGGTGCCGTTCAAAAGGCGCTTGATGTTCGACTTGTGCTTCACAATCACGAAAACAGCCACCAACAGGCAGGTAATCATGAGCCCGAGGTTGATATCGTCGGGCGGGAAAGGCAACTTGAGGAACCCCATCACGGCAAAAACGCCGAGTGCGACGCACGCGCCGATGCTACCCACCGAAACGTACTTGGTTGAAGCCGTGAGGACAATCCACACGCCAAACGCAGAAAGCGCGGTAATCGGGCAGAGCGCGAGGAACACGCCGAGCGCAGCAAGCACGCCCTTGCCACCGCGGAAACCCGCAAAGCAGGTGAAGCTGTGGCCTAGAATCACGAGGATACCCGCGACAAGCGGGACCCAGTGCGAATAGTCCGCACCGCCGGCAGCGACCTGGGATTCGCACATGCGCATGGCAATCCACGGGCCAAAGAAGCCCTTGAGCAAGTCCATGAACACCACGGGGAGCGCCGGCTTCCAGCCGAGCACACGGAACGTGTTGGTGAGTCCCGCATTCTTGGAGCCGTAGTCCCTAATGTCGAACGACTTTCCCTTTGCGATTTTTGCGATCCATATCGCGCTGGGGATCGACCCCAGCAAGTACGCTATTGGAAGACTCAGTAAACTGTTCAAGTTCTTCATCCTTTCTGAGGGTTAACTTCTGGTCGAAATTCAGGCGCAGGGGCGCACCCTGCAACTGGAATTCCTCATAAAACTTTTTGAGCAGGTAACGCTTGTACGATTCGTCCACCAGCTCGGGCGTACGCGTCTCGATAGCGATTACGGGAGGCTCCACCATAATCTGGCAGGCGCGGGTAAGCGCCACCACGCGGGAGTTATGGCTCGGAGGCGCCTTCTCCTGCAAGAAATTCGCGAAGGATTCCGCCACGCGGTCACGACCAAGCACACGGCGGCAGTTCGCGTACACCGTCTGGATGGCCTGCACGATACGGTTGATACGCTGGCCTTCTTTTGCGCTCGCCGAAATAATCGGCACATACTCGAGCATCGGCTCGCGTTCCAGGAAATCCTTGACCATATGATCGAAAGACTTGTCGCTCTTGTTCGGGAGAATATCCCACTTGTTCAACACGACGACAAGACCCTTCCCCGCCTTGCGGATTTCCGTAATGATGCGGTAGTCCTGGACTTCCATGCCACGGGTGCAGTCCACCATCAGAACGGACAGGTCCGAACGGCGGATGCTTTCGAGCGTGCGCATGTTGCTGAAAACTTCAACTTCGTCTTCGACCTTCGCCTTCTTGCGGAGGCCCGCGGTATCGGTCACCACGAACTTCTGACCATCAACTACGAAGTCGCAGTCGATGGAATCGCGGGTCGTTCCCGGAATATCCGAAACCACAGCGCGTTCCTGACGTAACAGGCGGTTCAAGAGCGTGCTCTTGCCCGCATTCGGACGGCCGAGAATCGCAAACCGGATGGGGCGTTCTTCGCGACGTTCCCCGCGCACGGGCGTCGGGAGGATCGAAATGACTTCGTCCATCAACGAAAGGCATGCATAACCCGTAAGCGCGCTGACCGTGCGCGGCTGGCCGAACCCGAGTTTCAAGAACTCGTAGCTTTCCTGGCGGTCGCCGAGGTTCTCGCTCTTGTTCGCCACAAGAATCACCTTCTTGTCGAGCTTGCGCACCAGACGAGCAAACTGCTGGTCGAGCTTGGTAATGCCAACGCGGATATCCACCATGAACAGCACGAGGTCGGATTCCTCGACCGCATTAAAAATCTGCGTACGGACGCTATCGGCCAGGACGTCGATGGAATCGTCCGGCAAGAAACCGCCGGTATCAACTACCGTGAATTCATGGCCCTTGTAATTCGCAGTCTGGTAATGCCTATCGCGGGTAACGCCGTCACGGTCCGAAACGACTGCGGCGCGGCGCCCCAGAATTCTATTGAAAAGCGAGGACTTGCCCACATTCGGGCGTCCAATAATACATACGACAGGTAATTTCATCGTATGTAAATATAGAAATTAAAGGCTAGGAACGCGCGCGGCGGAAGTCTTCGATGAGGCAGCAGCTGATGCTCACGTCGGTTTCGTACTCGGGAATGTCCTCCCGCTTGACCCAGAGGGCTTCGGAAAGCTCGGATGCCTGCATGTGGATGGTATCGTCGCCATCGAGTTCAGCCGTAAAGCCAGCAATCATCGAATCGCTGAAGGGCCAGGGCTGCGAGCCGAAATAACGGACGTTCTTGACATGGACTCCCGCTTCCTCGAGCACTTCGCGATGCACCGCCTGCTCCAAGCTCTCCCCCACTTCCACGAATCCCGAAATCAAAAAAAGCCTCGGGTTCGGATTGTCGATGTTGTGGGCCATCAGGAGCTTGTCGCCGTTATGGACCGCCACAATCACGACCGGAGAGATGCGCGGGTAAACCACGTTCCCGCATTTAGGACAAACTACTGCACGTTCCTTGTCGCTACGGGAAGTCTCGCTTCCGCAGCGCCCGCAAAAGCGGTTCTGCGATTCCCAATGGGCGATATGCGCCGCGGTCGCCCCGCCCAAGCGCAAAAGCGGGTCGCCCATATAGCGGTAAGTGCGCGCCGGGCAAAGGACGTAATCGTCCGATGCAGATTCCACCAGCTCTTTCGAAATGCTGAGATCCGCCAGGAAATATGCCGCATCGTCAATGCTGAAAAGGTAATGGCACGGGACATTTCCCTGATTGAAATCATCCACCTTGGGAATTTCAAAAGAATCGCCGTTCTTTTTAAGCAGGCTCTTATCGCCAAAATAAACAACAAGAAAATCCGTCGGTCGCGGGGACTGTTTACGGAACTCGTTGTAAAGCTTATGATGTTCTATCTCGTGCAGCATGCGCG
>Ga0310695_10014756_pt1 | contig 10511 bp, 7 predicted proteins | sample RumenRJG_04DNA_FD_203882 | JGI IMG/M metagenome (GOLD analysis project Ga0310695, IMG submission 203882) | Bovine rumen microbial communities from Lethbridge, Alberta, Canada - RJG_04 (v2) (version 2) | ecosystem: Host-associated > Mammals > Digestive system > Stomach > Rumen | place: Canada... | reverse complement strand
GAATGAGCCCGGTACAATACCGAGCTCACTACTATAGAGAGATTAATAATTAACGATTAATTTAACGTCCAACTTTTCGGGGGCACTTCAGTTCCGCTGTGCACTCCAGAGGAAGAGGCTGAGTGGCGTAAGACGCTGGAGAATGCACTGAAGGAGCCTCGCAAGGGTATGCCGTACAGGCTGAAACAGGTACTGCAGGCGCTGAAGTCACAGGCTGGCGTAAAGGCGTGTGGCGGTACGCTGACCACGCCTCCGCCGATGCCCAAGAAGTTGCCGCCGCTGATTCGTCTGCTGACCAGGAACGTCCCCTGGTTCTACAAACCCGCGGTGGCCAATGCGGTGTTCCCCGCGCTGGGTGCCCACCTGCACGGTGTGAAGTTCCGCTACTGGGACAATGTGGAGCATGAGGCGACGTTTATGAACATCCTGATAGGTCGGCAGTCGATAGGTAAGGGCACCATCAAGAAGCCTATCGAGTACATCATGGACGACATCAAGCAGCGCGACCAGCCCAACCGCCAGCGTGAGGCGGAGTGGAAGCAGAAGAACCCGGGTGCCAAGCAGAAGAAAGACCCGCGCCCCACGGACATCTGCATCCAGATGCTGATAGACAACCTGACGGATGCCGTCTTCAACCAACGCATCGTAGATGCCCACAACAATGGCCAGCGCTTTATCTATACCATCGTGGACGAGATAGAGGGTCTGAAAAAGGTGACGTCGAAGGGAACGGTAGATGAGGTAGGCTTGCTGATTCGCAAGGCCTTCGACAACTCGGATGCCGGTCAGGAGCGTGTAGGAGCCGACAGCGTATCAGGTATCGCACCCTTGCGCTGGAACTTCAATGCCTCGACGACGCCGCCTAACGCCCGTAAGTTCTTCTTCAAGATGGTGAACGACGGAACGGTGAGCCGACTGGACATCTCGACCATTATCCACAGCGATGACGACGACGATACGGCACCCATTCTGGGCATCTACGACCACACGTTCGCCACAGAGCTGAAGCCCTACATCGACCGTTTGGAAGCTGCCAACGGACTGATAGAGTGTGCTCAGGCCAGGAAGTTGGCACTGGACATCAAGCAGGAGAACAAGGATGCCGCGAAGCTCTTCGAGAGCGAGGCCTACAAGGTTTTCAGCTATCGTGCCAACGTGATAGCATGGCTGAAGGGCATGGTGCTCTATGTGGCTCACGGCTACAAATGGTCTCGTGAGATTGCCGACTTCGTGCGCTGGAGCGAGCAGTATAACCTGTGGTGTAAGATGCTGTACTTCGGTCAGCAACTGGAGAAGGAACTGCGCGAGGAGGTGGAGATACAGCGTCAGTCAGGTCCGCAGAACCTGCTGGAGTTGCTGCCCGACGAGTTTACCAAAGAGCAGTATTACCAGATGCGCCAGCAGCAGGGCAAGACGGGCAGTGGTGACGGAACATTGCGTAGTTGGCAGAGTCGTGGCTACATCGCTTACGATGAGGTGAGTGGACGGTTCTGCAAAACAGAGGCTTACAAGGAAAAGTATCAGACTCTCCCCCGCCCCCTCTCTTGTAGCGAGGGGAGTATATAGTCTTATAATTATTAATCTACCTTAAGCGTACATAATAATATGAAACAGATACAATCAAGCCCTCAATTTAAAAAACTATCAGCTCCCTCTCTAACAGAGAGGGCGGGGGGAGAGTCCGTTCAGAACAATCAAGCATGCTTCGTGTGGCTCTGGCGCAAGCTGGAGCGCACGAGGTGCCTCCTCAGAGGTCAGTATAAGCGGTTCTGTATCCGCAATGTGTTGAAGGCGTGGTTCGGCTATGAAGCTACCGATGATATGATTTGGGAAGTATGCCGACTGTGCGAGCAGGAGGGCTACAACGAGCTGCCCATCCCGAGCCTCTATCCGCTGAAACACCGCGAACTGCTACGCGCCATCGTGGCGGTACGGCTGGGCATCAGCTTTTACAAGATAGACCTGAAGGCGCTGGACAAGGCGTACAGCGAAGCATACCCACGGAGTACACCGATTAATAAGAGTAAGAAAAAAATTAGTAATGAGTAATTAGTAATTAGTAATTATGATTACAGAGATAAACACTGAAATGAGACTCTCGGAGCATTTTACGCTCCGAGAGTTAACCAAGACAAAGACGGGAATAGAGAACGTGCCCAATGAGGAACAAGTGGAAAACTTAAAGCGAGTGTGCCGGTGGTTGGAAAGGTTGCGGAAACGATGGAACGACAAGTATGGCGAGGGTGACGACCCGATTATCATTAACTCGGGGTTCCGGTCGGCAGCGGTGAACAAGGCAGTGGGAGGCGTCGCTACTAGCAACCACCTGACGGGCTGCGCGGTGGACATCCGTTGCATCGGGATGGAACAGGCGTTGCGCTATGCAGCGATACTGCTGGACATCAGCGACCTAAGTCATGAGGACTACGACGAACTGCTGATAGAACGGAAGCGCAATGTGATATGGATTCACTTCGCGGTCCGTCCCTCGGGCAACCGCAGGCGCACAAATTTCAAGAGATGAAGAAAAAAGACCCTGGAAGTGGAGGCTTCCAGGGTTTATGCTTACTTAATCACGACCTTGAACTTCGTTCGAGTTCGTTCACGTTCGGAAATGTGAGCAAACACTCATTTCTCTCACTTAATCACGACCTTGATACCATTCTTGATATAAAGGCCCTTGGTGGGTTGTTCTACACGCTGTCCGCTGAGGTTGTAGATAACGCCGTCAGTTGGGAGTTCTTGCTTAATCGCCTGAATGCCTGTAGGTGTGCCCGTCATGGTGATGGGCAGGAGATTGTTCACAGTTCCCGAACTATTAGAGTGAACCAAAATGCCTATAACTGTTACATTTTCCAATGAAGTTTCATCCTTCACCCATGTATCGGTTATCTTATGCAAAAATGCATTAGCAGTAGCAGAACCATTATTGACAATCAGCTCTGCCTCACCCTGAGTCAACGTACCTTGTGTTTCACTTGTAGCTACAAACTTGGCACCAGTAACCTTCACAACCTTATGAAGATTGGCATCAACGTTAACCTCAGCCAGAGTACCTTCAACAATAGTGTACTCGGTAATAGAAGCTGATTCTACAGAACTATTGGGCGTATCCTCGGCCTCTTTCATTTGTGGGTTGTTATTGCCGTAGCGCTTCACTACGTAAACAGTACCATTAACTTTGGTTTTCTCCTGCAACTTGGTATTCAGCGTAGTGTATTGAATGAGACAGCCACCTGTAGCATCCTGGATAAATACTGTAGAATAGCCATCGGCAGATATACCCGTCACCTCAGCATTGGTAAGTGACACCTTGGCATAAGTACCATTCTCAAGAGCATTGAAAGCTGCGATGTTAGCACACTCTGTGTACTCGATAGCGGGCAACGCAGAAGTCTCACCATTCTTTGCAGCCAGTGTTACCTTTGCCTTTGCCAGATTTGATGTACCTCCTTGACGGAAACGAACTCCCTCTGCATTACCAGACCAGGTCATTCCTTCAATCGTGCCACTGCTGGCAGTAAAGCTGCTGATATTACTACTACCTGCGGAAGTATACTCTATCTTTGTTATTGCATAGCCAGATGGAGCTTTAAATGTCAAAGTAGTATATTCCTTATAAAGAGCAAGATTTTGACCACGACTAGCATCTACGTATATTCTCGAAGGAGCTGAACCTCCTGTAATCTGCAATGCCACATTATTTACCGTAAATACCTCGTTATAGATAAAACCCTTTGTATCAGTTATTGCAGTTCCAATGTTCTCACGGATACTTGCACTTGTGAAATCAAAAGTTACCTCCTCGGCGCACAACGTCAGAGGAAGAACCAATAAATTGACGAATAGTAGAAACAGCGTAGATAATTTCTTCATATACTTACTCTTTTTTTATTTTCTAATGGTTTATTTATCGTTCCGCATGCAAAGATACGAATAAAATGGCAATAAAAAGGGGAAAAGATGTAGAAAATGTTCATATTACCTATTTATAGGTATTGTCTTTTCCAATTTTTATTCGTAAATTTGCAGCATCATTCATAAGTAGGTATATGAAGAAACGACTTCCGATACTGACATTCCTCATGCTGTGCCTGAACCTTAACCTGTTGGCACAGACTATCACGATGGCGGGCAGGGTGACCGACGAAGAGAGCGGTGCCCCCATAGAATATGCGTCGATACTAATGAACGCCAACGGATTCTGGGCGATAACGAACAGCAACGGCGAGTTCGCCATCAAGAACGTGCCCGTGGGCAAGACGGTGCTGATTATCCAAAGCCTGGGATATGCCAAGCGCGAACTGGTGATGAACATCACAAGGGACATGCCGCGACTGCGCCTCACCCTGAAACAGGAAAGCCTGAAGCTGGACGAGGTGACGGTGACCGCCAAGAGAAAGACCGACGAGGCGACGACGTCGTACACCATTGACCGCACGACGCTGGACAACCAGCAGCTGATAAACGTGGGTGACATCACGACGCTGATGCCGGGCGGAAAGACCATCAACCCGACGCTGATGAACGACAACCGCATAGCCCTGCGCAGCGGGACGGCGGAGAGGGGCAACGCCTCGTTTGGCACGGCCATCGAGGTGGACGGCATCCGCCTGAACAACAACGGCGAGATGGGCGAGACGGCGGGAGCCTCAACACGCACGCTCAGCACGTCGAACATCGAGTCGGTAGAGGTGGTGACGGGCATTCCCTCGGTGGAATACGGCGACCTGTCGAACGGCGTGGTGAAGGTGAACACGCGCAAGGGTAAGTCGCCCTTCATCGTGGAAGGAAAAATAAACCAGCACACGTGGATGCTGGCGGTGAACAAGGGTTTCGAACTGGGCAAGCAGCGCGGGGTGGTGAACGCCTCGCTGGAACGGGCCGTGTCGCACAGCAACATTGCCTCGCCACATACCGCCTACCAGCGTAACACGCTGACGCTGAACTACATGAACATACTGATGCGTAACACCACACCGCTGACGCTGAACATCGGACTGACGGGCAACATCGGCGGCTATAACTCGGAGGCTGACCCCGACAACGAACTGGACGACTATAACAAGATACGCGACAATGCCATCAGGGCACACTTCGACCTGAACTGGCTGCTGAACAAGTCGTGGATTACGAACCTGTCGCTACGCGGCTCGCTGGCCTACTCCGACAAGCTGACCAAAAACTACACGCACGCCAGCAGTGCCTCGACACAGCCTTACATACACACTACCGAACAGGGCTACTTCATGGCACAGGAATACGGACAGGGCGAACAGGACATCATACTGAGTCCGACGGGCTACTGGCACGTCATGCAGCTGCAGGACTCGAAACCGCTGAACTACTCGCTGCGACTGAAAGGTGACTGGACGCACCGCTTCGGAAAGGTGATGAGCCGACTGATGGCTGGTGCGGAGTGGACGGGCAGCAAGAACCACGGACGGGGCACGTACTACGAGGACATGCGCTATGCTCCCACCTGGCGAGAATACCGATACGACGAACTGCCTGCCATGAACAACGTGGCACTGTATGCGGAAGAGAAGGTGAGCATACCTGCCGGCAAATGGTCAACGCTGGAAATAACAGCGGGACTGCGCGACGACATCACCATGATCAGCGGGTCGGACTACGGTACGGTGAGCAGTCTCTCGCCGCGTGTGAATGCGCGCTACATCCTGTGGCAGAACAGGCGCCGCCAGTGGGTGACCGACCTGACGGTACACGCAGGATGGGGAAAGAGCGTGAAGCTGCCCTCGTTCCAAGTGCTATACCCTGCACCGTCGTACAGCGACCTGCTGGCATTCAGCTCGCCCAGCACGAGCACCAACACGTCGTTCTATGCCTATCACACCTACCCCTCGAAGGCGGTGTACAACCCCGACCTGAAATGGCAATACACCAACCAGACGGACCTGGGCGTGGAGATGAACATCAAGGGCACCCACGTGTCGCTGTCGGCCTTCCACCACCGTACATACAACCCGTACATGGCGACGCACCTATACACGCCCTTCAGTTACCAGTACACCCCACCCTCGTCGTTGGACGGACTGGGCATAGACCTGGCGAACCGCCTGTACAGCATTGACCGCCAGACGGGTATCGTGACCGTCAGCGACGCTACTGGTGTACAGCCTGCCACCCAACTGGCATCGAACACGCGCAGGACGTACCTGAGCAATGCGAAGTATGTGAACGCATCACACCTGGACCGCTACGGACTGGAGTGGATAGTGGACTTCAAGACCATCAAGGCACTGCGCACCAGCATCCGCCTGGACGGCAGCTACTATTACTACAAGGGAATAGACGACGTGCTGTTTGCCGACATCCCTACGTCAAACGCCACGATGAGCGACGGACAGCCTTACCAGTATGTGGGCTACTACCGCGGCAGCAGCGTCACCTCGGCGGGTACCACCGCCAGTGCCAGCGTGGCCAACGGAGCACTGCAGAAACAGCTGAACCTGAACACGACGATTACCACGCACATCCCACAGATACGACTGATTGTGGCCCTGCGCGTGGAGTGCTCGCTATACAACTACCGCCGCTCGCTGAGCGAACTGGACGGTGGAAGCAGGGGCATCGCACTGGCCGACAAGAACGACTACACGGGAAAGCCCTACGACGGAAACGGGGAGAACCAGTATGTGGCGCTCTATCCGGAGTACTACTCGACGTGGCAGAACCCCGACGAGAAGATTCCCTTTGCCGAGAAGTTCCTCTGGGCGAAGGACAACGACCCGACGCTGTATAACGACCTGACGAAACTGGTGGTGCGCACCAACTATCCTTATATGATGAACGCCAACCGCATCAGCGGGTATTACTCTGCCAACCTGAGCATCACGAAGGAGATAGGCGACCACGTCAGCGTATCGTTCTATGCCAACAACTTCCTGAACAACATGAACACGGTACACTCGTCGCAGACCGACCTGGAGACCTCGCTATTCGGCAGCAGCTATATCCCCAGTTACTATTACGGACTCTCACTCAGACTGAAACTATGAACATGAAACAGATAACATTCCTCTTGGCTCTCACGGCACTCTGCCTGCTGACGGCATGCAGCGAGAAACCTTCCGTCGGCACGGACGACCTGACGCTGAGCGACGTGGCGGTGACGCTGACGGGCATAGATAGCAATGCCGCCAACTTCAAGGTGGAACTGCGCAACACGCAGACCAACAGCATCTTTGCCGAGATGACCAACGCACAGGGTACGGCCCTCTTCCGCGTGACGCCAGGCATCTACGAGGCAACGGCCTCGAAGAAGGAGCTGAAAGGCAATAACACCTATTATATCTATAACGGTACGTCGGGACAGATTACCGTGAGGGAGGGACAGGCAACGCCCGTGACGATGGAGATGAAACGGGCCAAAACCAGTCAGGTGGTCATCAAGGAACTGTATAACGGCGGGTGTATGAAGGACGACGGGGTGACGATGTTCCAATACGACAAGTGCTTCATCCTGTATAACAACTCGGCTGAGCCTGCCGTGCTGGACAACCTCTGCATGGGATTTGCAGCACCTGCCAACGCACAGGCCACCAACCGCAACTACGACGCGGCGGGAAAGCTGGTGTATGAGGAGGAGGGATTCATACCGGTGTGGAACGGTGTGTGGTACTTCCCCGCAACGCTGACCATCGAGCCCTACGGACAGGTGGTGGTGAACATCACGGGAGCCATCGACAACACGCTGACCGTCACCGCGTCGGTGAACTATGCGAAGGAGGAGTACTACTGCATGTACGACCCGGAGAGTGGGTATAACAACACGAGCTACTACCCCACTCCGTCGGCGGTCATCCCAACGAGCCACTACCTGAAAGCGGTGGTGATGGGTCTGGGCAACGCATGGCCCTTCAGCATGTCGTCGCCTGCCTTCGTGGTGTTCCAGATACCCTCGGGCGTACACCCCAGGACGTACTGCACAAATCCGGACAACCTGTGGTATCACAACGGCGAGATGAAGCAGGTGAACGCTTGTGCCAAGGTGCCCAACGACTGGATAGTGGATGCGATGGAGGTCTATTCGTCGGCCTACCAGGAAGGTTGCGTAAAGCGACTGACGGCTGACATTGACGCAGGCTACGTATGGCTGACCAACCAACATGGTCACACGCTGTACCGTAACGTGGACCTGACGGCTACGGAGGCTCTGGAAGAGAACGAAGGAAAACTGGTGTACCAATACCAGAAAGGGGTGGACAGCAGTACCGACCCCAGCGGCATAGACGCAGAGGCCTCGAGGAAGAACGGGGCACACATCATCTATCAGGACACCAACAACTCGACAAACGATTTTCACGAAAGACAACAATGCTCACTAAAAGACTAACATACTTGCTGCTGTGCAGTGCGATGGCCTGTCAAGCCGTTGCACAAGACTCGCTGCTGTTGCGCGACTACTCCTACGTGAAACAGCACGACGCATGGCTGTCGCTGGAAGGCACGGCGGCACTGACACGCTACCGCCTGGCAAACATCGTGGAGGCTGAAGCCACACTGACCAAGGGAAACGGTGGACTCGTGGACTACTATCAGTCGGACGACTGGCTGGAAGGCAACGTCAGCATCGAGTCGTTCTACCGCTTGAACCAGCGGACGGTGTTCCTGGGTGCCATCAGCTATAACAACTGGACGGGCAAGGAGATGACAGGCTCGGCCTTTATCGACCCGACGCGCAAACCGTTTAACCTGGTGGAGAGCGATCTGGAGAATGACGGCAAGAAGCACCGCGACACCTACCGGCTGACGGGCGGTGTGGGCATCGACGTGTATCAGGGGCTCTCGCTGGGGGCACGCATCGACTACACGTCTGCCAACTATGCGAAATACAAGGACCTGAGACATAAGAACAAGCTGATGGACCTCCGCGTGACCGCCAGCGTGTATGCCCCCTTGAAGAAATGGCTGAACGTGGGGGCCGACTACCAGTACCACCGTAACACGGAGAGCCTGGAATTCGGAACCTACGGCAAGAGCGACAAGGTGTACAAGACGCTGATAGACTATGGCACGTTCTTGGGAATGACCGAACAGTTCGGCAACGAGGGATATACGGACAAGACGCGCGAGATGCCCCTGTTTGAGGACAGTCACCGAGGGGCCCTGCAGATAGAGGTGCAGCCACTGCCCGCCCTGTCGGTACTGGGAAGCCTCAGCTTCAGTCACGGAACGGGATACTACGGCCGAAAGTCGCCCTACACCATTACGTACACCAACCACGAAAGGGACATCACGGAGGTGAAGGGTATCGTGACCTATCGCACCCAAAAGGGAATGCACCGGCTGGACGTGGGCTACGCTCGCGAGAAACTGGTGAACAGGGCGGAGACGTTCAGAGGACTGACCAACAGCAACGGGGCGACCTATTATGAATACTACGATGCCAACAAGACGGCGGACAAGAAGTGGAAGGACCTGCACGCAGGATATACCGCCCACCTGGACATCAACGGCGAACTGCCCACCTGGACACTGACTGCCGAATACCATTGGACAGAAAGGCAACAGGTCAGCTACCTCTTCCCGTACTACCGCCTGCAACAGTTGCGCACACACAGGGCAGGGGTGAGTGCCACCCGACGCTTTGTCTGTCAGAAAGGTGTATGGGCCGTGATGCTGAGGGGTATGTACCAGAAAGGCTCAGGCGACCCCCGCGATGACGGCACCTTTGTCAACCCCAGCGACAAGCAGGAGGCTCCGGCCACGATGGAAGCGATGCTGCAAAGGGAATACCACTATCTGACTGCGCCCCAGTATGGTTTTGGAGGACAGGTAAAATACACGTTCCGATTCCCGGGTACGGAACTGAGCACCTTTGTGAAAGCGGATGCCGAATATCGCAGGACGAGCGAGAGCAACGGCTACGAAAAAGGGAAAGACCACACGGGCCTCTCCCTCTCTATCGGTTGTGTATTCTAGAATTACTTTACATTCTTTGACCTAAAGGTACAAAACGCTAACGCGAGAGCCCGACTTTAATCAGGTACTCGCCAATCTGAACGGCATTCAGGGCAGCACCCTTGCGAATCTGGTCGCCAGAGAGCCAGAATGTCAAGCCGTTCTCGTCGCTCAGGTCCTTGCGGACACGGCCTACGAAGACATCGTCCTTGCCTGCGGTATCCAGAGGCATAGGATAGGTCAGCGTGCTGGGATCGTCAACGAGTGTACAACCGGGAGCGGCGGCGATAGCCTTCTGAGCTTCCTCGACGCTGATGGGACGCTCGGTCTCAATCCAGACAGACTCTGAGTGAGAGCGCAGGGATGAAACACGCACACACATAGCCGAGCACTTGGCATCGGTATGCATAATTTTCTGCGTCTCGTTATACATCTTCATCTCTTCCTTGGTATAGCCATTGGGCTGGAATACGTCAATCTGCGGAATGACGTTGTAGGCCAGCTGGTGGGGGAACTTCTTGATGGTCTTCACCTCGCCTTCCTCTACCATCTCCTTGTACTGCTGCTGCAGTTCGGCCATCGCG
>Ga0310695_10014754_pt1 | contig 10512 bp, 7 predicted proteins | sample RumenRJG_04DNA_FD_203882 | JGI IMG/M metagenome (GOLD analysis project Ga0310695, IMG submission 203882) | Bovine rumen microbial communities from Lethbridge, Alberta, Canada - RJG_04 (v2) (version 2) | ecosystem: Host-associated > Mammals > Digestive system > Stomach > Rumen | place: Canada... | reverse complement strand
CAGTAATTCCTTTCCCTTAAAAACGCCCAGGACTGTATTGCTGTTTCCAATATCAAAAGCTAATAACATATTAAATTTCCTCATTTAGATCTGCAGGTTATTTTACAACTCTTTCAAGCCTCTTCAAGGCCAGCGCCATCGTCAGGCCCGGTATCACTCTGTTTCCTGTGATCTCTGCTCCAAGGACCTCATTGATCCTCTTCAGTCTGTACTGTACCGTATTCGTATGGATCCCCATGAATGTGCTCGTCTTGCTGCTGTTCATACCGGCATCCAGAACAAAAGTCTCAAGTGTGTCCAGAAGCTGCCGCGCTTTGTTCTCACCCATCTCCCGCTTAAACGGCTCAAGAAGATCCATGTACGTCTTCTTGAGGTAACCGCCCTGTACCTGAAGATTGATACAGTTGGACACCAGAGACAATTCATACTTTGTGAAGACCCGCTTATACGGGAAAACACTTTCAACAAAAGTCCATGTTTCTCCGATAAGCCGGAACGCATCCCCCGCACCTTCGATCCCGTTGATTCCGGTAGCGTGAAAAATTCGAACCGTTTTATTTCCTTCTTTCAATTTATCAAAAAGATGGATACAGGCCATCTTCTGTACAAATTTATCTTTCTCATCGGAATCTTTGTTTTTAATAATAACCGCATTTGTTTCCTCTGAATCGGAAACACGGATTACCTCAATGTTCTCACGCCGTTCATATTCGGATACGATCTGATTTCCTTCCGGATTTTCGATTCCCCTGGCGTAAAAGACGCCGATAATATCCTCCGGATCCAGCCCGAGCTCATCCTTCAGAGAATAAGCGAGACTCTTGTTGTCCCTTGTCAGGGCTTTGATAAACTCCGCCTTCACGTCACGTTCCGGCGTGTACTTCCACATACCGATCGCAAGCTCAATGATCTCCGCAAGCTTGGAAATCTCACCCGTCGAATAACTGTCTTCATTATCGACAATAAACAGGAAATACTTTTCACCGCTGACCGTAATCGGTCCCCAGTATGTCAGTACCCCGTTTACATCAATGAATGTATAGATTCCCGATTTCTTATCAACGTCGCGCTCTTTGCCGAGCCGGATCGCGTCCGCGATGGTCGCTTTCTGTCTGGTCTCGATCGCCAGAATCGGATTGAAATCTCTGGACAAAAGGACAACCTGGAAATTATTACTCAACGCGGCTTCCTTCAGCGCCGACTGAAAATTACTGTGCTTTTCAAAATCAAGAAGATGATAAATCGTATTGTTAATCAACCCGTTTTTGAAATTATCCCCGTATCGAAGCTCATCCATGATGTCTTCAATGATGTTTTCATAAAGCGACGTATTTTCCCTGGGGAGTACGATCAGCGGAAGGCCGTATTCTTCCGCGGTTTTTACAACGGATTCTCCGATTGATGTAAGTCCGTTGCTCTGGCGAAAAACAACGATTGCCGATACGCCTGCCTTGGCAAGTCTTTTTACGATTTCCTCTCTTGCATGTTCATCATCACCAAGGCCGCTGAATGAAGTCAGCACCAGTTGTTCTTTAATGCCGTTCTCTTTTTCCGCTGTTTCAGGATCCTGCGCGTCCATTACCGAAACAGATCTTACCCTGTTCTCAATGTTGCGCCTTCCTGCAGCGAGTATACTGGGCGTCAGCGATTCCAGACTCAGGCAGTCTTTCACTGAAATTTTCATCTTTACCACCTCTTCCGCAAAACCGCACCTGTACGACCGGATCGACCAGATACGAACCGGTGCTGTTTAGCCTGTTCAATAATAGATCTTTATCGTCTCGCAGAAATGTGTAAAATTCTATACATCTTCATCCTGTCCCTCATTCTGACGGTCATCCTGAATATCGCCGGTTTCAATGTCATTTTCAGCCGCTTCTGTATCCGTATGTGCCGAAGAGTCCTGAAACGCTTCTGTTTCACCGGAACTGCCTGACTGCTCCTCTGCTTCCCGGCTCTCGGCCCGGCGTTCATTTTCTATTTCCTGCGGACTGATAAACTCATAATGCCTGTTGAACTCGTCATCAACAACCAAGAATACTTCCCGGTCATTCCGTTCCGCCATCAGCTCGGCTTCACGCGCCGCGCGCTCTTCTTCCTCTCTGCGTATACGCTGTGATTCTTCAGCCTCTCTGGCATTTTCTTCACGGATCTGTTCTTCATGCTCTCTGACCTGCTCTTCCAGCCCTTCCGCGTCGATTATTCCCGTGTAAAGATCTTCAAACTGTTTTCCGTCAATCGTTTCAACCAGCATCAGCGCCTGCGCGACGACTTCCAGTTTATCTTTGTTCTCCAGCAGAATCTTTTCTGTATCACGATAAGCGTTTTCAATAATGCTTCTGACTTCATTGTCGATCTCAGACGCGATCCCCTCGGAATACGCCTTTGTTTTGGAGAAATCACGACCCAGGAACACGTCACCGGACTCACTGTAGCTGACAGGGCCCAGTTTGCTGCTGAAACCGTACTTGGTAATCATGTTTCTCGCGATGTCAGTCGCACGCTCGATGTCGTTGCTGGCACCCGTACTGATATCGTCAAGCATGATCGCCTCGGAAACACGGCCGCCGAGAAGATGCATGATCTGATGCTCCATATCTTTCTTTGTCATGAAAGATTTATCTTCTGTCGGCAGGGCCATGGTGAATCCCCCTGCCGCTCCGCGCGGTATGATCGTAACCTGATGCACAGGATCCGATTCCGGAATGCTTCTCATCACGATCGCGTGTCCGGCTTCATGATATGCTGTAAGTCTCTTTTCTTTTTCACTTATAACACGGCTCTTCTTAGCCGGTCCCGCCATGACCTTTGTCGTGGCTTCTTCGATCTCGGTCATTCTGATCCAGCGTCCGTTTCTGCGCGCGGTGATTAAAGCAGCCTCGTTCAGCAGATTTTCCAGATCAGCCGGCGTAAATCCCGGCGTTCTTCTGGCAATGATCTGTGGTGAAACTTCATCGGACAGCGGTTTATTTTTTGAATGAACACGGATGATTTCTTCTCTTCCTTTGATATCCGGAATCCCGATAACGATCTGCCGGTCAAAACGTCCCGGTCTGAGCAGCGCCGGATCAAGTACGTCCGGCCGGTTTGTCGCTGCCAGGATGATGATTCCCGAATTCTCGGCAAATCCGTCCATTTCAACCAGAAGCTGGTTGAGTGTCTGTTCTCTCTCGTCATTGCCTCCGCCGAGACCCGCGCCTCTCTTCCGTCCTACCGCGTCGATCTCATCGATGAATACGATGCACGGCGCGCTTTTCTTTGCCTGATCAAACAGATCTCTGACTCTGGACGCTCCGACGCCGACAAACATCTCGACAAAGTCCGAACCGCTGATCGTAAAGAACGGTACACCGGCTTCGCCCGCAGTCGCTCTTGAGACGTAGGTCTTACCGGTGCCCGGCGGTCCGACGAGCAGAATTCCTTTCGGGATCCTGGCTCCCACATCATTATATTTCCTCGGGTCCCTGAGGAAGTCAACCACTTCCTCGAGTTCCTCCTTTTCTTCTTTCAATCCCGCAACATCCGCAAACGTGATCTTTTTGCCTTCACCGCGGTAAAGCCTTGCTTTGCTCTTCGCAAACTGAAATGCCTTTCCGTTGCCGCCCTGGTTCATCATGACATAGAAAAGGAATCCGAGGGCGACGACCATAATGATTGTCGGCAGAAGTGAAACGATCACGGAACCATGATTCGGCGGATCCGTCTTGAATGTCAGTTTCCCTTCATCAACCTGTTTGGCAATGTATTTTTCCTCGACCCACTGTATTTCAACCAGACTCGGCATATAACAGTAAACTGATTTTTCCTTGCTCAGCTTTCCCGTCATTTTGGTATCGGTAACATTAATCTCCTGAACTTTACCACGCTTCAGATAATCGATCATTGTCGACATATCGACGCGTTTATTCGTCGATCCCGAACCGCCCTTCGCGGAAACGGCAATTCCGAGAACGATTGCAAATATCACCAGATACACGATAATATTTTTCGCAAATTTTTTCAATTTCCCGCTCCTCCTGAGTTCTGTATCCGTTTATCACCGGACATTCAGGCTTCCGACCGACAAACGAATCATAAATTTGTATTCAGAACACAAATTTGCCTATTAATTCTATCACAGGCTTTGCACATATTCAATAATCAACAATACTTTTGTCTTACTTTTAACAATTGCTGTAGTTGAATATCTTGCTTTCAGCCCGGATTCCTCATGAGCCGGGATAAAAAGGACCTCGTTGCCGATTGCGGCAAAGGGGATCCGTTCCCGCATATCTTTAGGAACCTTTTGATCGACAAAAAGATTCTGGATCTTTTTACGACCTCCTTTTATCGAAATAAAATCGCCTGCACGCCGGAACCGTCCGCAAATTCTTCCTGCAAAATCCGCCCCGAAATGCTCCGCCATTTCATCAGCATCAAAAACTGCTGCCTGTTTTCCTGAATGATCCGTGCCGAAGCGGTCTGCCTCCGATACTTCCTGAACGTCCGATCCGTTTTGTTCCCTGCTGACGATCTTCACACCGAAGCCGGACGACGGGGATAATTCTCCGTCGTCGCCCTGTTCGGGCGCTTCCAGTCTGACATCCTCGTAAACTTTCACAGCACGGTATCCATGCGGCAGATCGATCCGTGCCGACGGCGAATGAAAAAACAGCAACTCGTCAGCAGCCTCCAGACTCCGGTATGTGAAATCCTCCGTCATCCCGAGCTCCTTCAGCGCTTTCTTCAGAACTCTCGTCCGTACCGCCTTATGGAACTTACCCAACTCACGGCAATCTAACAGGACAAAGCCTTCACCGGTCTCCTTGCGGACATTTTCCAGAACATCCGCAGACATTTTGTCAAAAAAATCTGCGTCGGTCCACGCGATTTCACCCATACGAATCAATGCCTGACGAATTCTGGGGTTGTACTGTTCAAGATACGGAATCAATTCCAGCCGGATCCGGTTCCGGGAATAGAGCGGCTCGTCATTTGTCCGGTCAATCCTCGGTTCGAGCCTGTTCAGCCGGCAGTATTCCAGGATTTCTGCCTTTGTGCAGTCCAGAAGCGGCCGGATGATCAGGTATCCGCCGGCGCCGCGCCTTTTATAGCTCATTCCCGCGAGGCCATCGGTTCCCGTACCGCGCAAAATCCTGAAAAGAATCGTTTCCGCCTGATCATCCGCGTGATGGGCAACCGCGATCCGGATCTGTTCCGCCGGCACGCCCTTCTCCCGCAGCCGTTCCGCAGCTTCCGTGAAAGCCTGATAACGCCGGCGCCGCCCCGCCTCTTCCTTGCTGATTCTCAGCCTTTCCGCCTCGCCTGCGCAGTCAAAGGAAACTACATCCAGTTCCCACCCGTATTCCGCGCAAAGCGCTTTGACGTATGCCTGATCCTCCTCCGCGTCCCCCGGGCGCAGTCGGTGATTCACATGAACCGCATGGAGAACCAGCGACCGATCCTCCGCGATGCTGTTTAGAAAATGAAACAGGCATACGGAATCCGGCCCTCCGGAAAGGCCGATCACAATGTGCCGGACACCTTCCAGCAGTTCCTGTTTGTATGCAGTATTAAGGATTTTATCTTTTAATTCAGCCGTCATCTTCTTCCTTACCCCACACTGCACCGGTCCGCTTAAGGTCTCCACGGCCCGGCAAAAATGAACTATTTTATATTATAGAAATGTTTCGCATTGGCGCAGGTAATCGCCGCCGCCTCTTCGTAACTGATTCCTTTCAGCTCGGCGACCTTTGCCGCCACAAATTCCACGTACGGAGAAATATTCGGCTTTCCTCTGTGCGGGACCGGCGTCAGATACGGCGCGTCGGTTTCCACGGTCAGAAATTCGATCGGGATATTCTTCACGACTTCCTGCGTTTTACGATTATTCTTATAGGTGACCGGACCGCAGATTGAAATTGTCGCGCCCAGTTTTACATACTGTTTTGCCATCTCCACACTTTGAGAAAAGCAGTGCAGCAGCACGCGGCTGTCCGGCAGAAGCTCGCCGTCCGGCCCTTTTCGCGGTTCGAACCAGGACTGACGTTCCCGGCTGAACGCGCCTTCTTCCTTCAGAATGTCCATCGTCTCCTGATCAGCTTCGCGCGAATGAATCACGATCGGCATTTTCAGATCGTTTGCCATCCGGATCTGCTCACGGAACCAGCGGCGCTGGACGTCTCTTTCCGATAAATCGTAATAATAATCCAGGCCGATTTCGCCAATCGCAACAACTTTGTCTGAAGATGCCAGTTCTCTGATTTTGTCCAGGTATTCCGGATGTTCTTCCAGTTCTCTTGAATCGTGCGGGTGGTAACCGACGGCAGCGTAACACCAGTCATACGCCGCCGCGTTTTCGATCGACTGGATCGTGCTGCTGAGGTTGCTGGCCGGGTCGACCGCGTATTTAACGGCCGAGTTCGTAACTTTGTCCGCAACTTCAGCCCGCTGCTCCGCCGTATAGTTTTCTGAATTTATATGTGTATGCGCGTCAAACAACACCACTTCCTGCGTTTTGTCTGTTTCATTCTTTACCATAGTTCTCTCCATATTATCTAAGCTCCCAGTATAACAGGTGCCTGGGACTTTCCGTTTTTCTCTGCGGGCACCTGCCTCAGACCCGGCGCGTGAAAATGCCTGGTCGGGTCATCGCCCTGAAATAAAAATTATCAGCCTGCCTCTGTACTGAATGTTCAGAAAGCAAGCTGATTTTCCTGCATGATTTATTACGGGTCATTCCCGGCGCCGATCCATTCTGATCAGTTGACTGTACTGCCGTCCGCCGCGTCCGTCGTCACGACCTTCAGGGCCTTGCCATCCCTGGCAAACAGCAGCATGCCGTTCGATTCTTCACCGCGCAGCTGCCGAGGTTTCAGGTTTGCCACAAGAATAACCTTTTTTCCGAGCATCTCTTCCGGTTTGTAATGCCCGGCCACGCCGGATATGACCTGACGTTCTTCTGTACCGACGCGCACCTTGAAAATCAACAGATTATCCGCATTCGGATGTTTCTCTGCCTTCATGATCGTACCGACCCGAAGATCGATCTTATCAAAATCTTCAAACGCGATCTCCGGTTTCAGTTCTACGTTTACGGCTTCCTTATCGGCTTTTTTCTTTGCTTCTGCCATCTGCGCCTGTTTGGCAGCCTCCAGCTCGGCCAGCTCTTTTTCAATATCGAGCCTCGGGAACAGCGGTCTGCCCTTTGTTACGTGAGGTGCACCGGTCTTGCCGAACTCAAAAGCATCTTCCCATACGATTGGTTCGTCAGAAATTCCCAGCTGTTTGCGCATTTCTTCAGACGTCGTGTGCATGAACGGCTGAATCAGGATCGAGATGATTCTCAGTGCATCCGTCAGGTTGTAGAGACAGGTATTGAGTTCCGCCTTTCTGGCTTCGTCCTTTGCGAGAACCCACGGCATTTTCTCATCGATGTATTTATTTGCGCGGCGAACAAGTACCCAGACAGCTTCCAGCGCAAGATTGAACCGGAACTCGTTCATGTGTTCCGCGAGAGTTGGTGCCGCGTTCACAGCCACTTCTTTCAGACTGCGGTCGATGTCGTCTTCCGTTAAGGCCTGAGGAACGTCTCCGCCGCAATACTTTTCGATCATGGCGACCGTTCTGGAAACGAGATTTCCGAGGTCATTTGCCAGATCAAAATTCAGTCTTTTGATCATGACTTCATTGGTAAATACGCCGTCCTGACCAAAGGTATATTCTCTCAGAAGGAAGTATTTCAACGCGTCGATTCCGTAACGATCGATCAGGAATACCGGATCGACTACGTTTCCTTTGGACTTGCTCATTTTGCCGCCGTCGATCAGAAGCCATCCGTGCCCCATGACATGCTGAGGCATCGGCAGATCCAGTGACATCAGAATTCCCGGCCAGATAATGGAATGGAAACGGACGATTTCCTTTCCGACGAGCTGCGTGTCAGCCGGCCAGAATTTGTCATAAAGCTCCGGATCATCCGGGTAACCAAGCGCCGTAATATAATTGACAAGCGCGTCAAGCCATACGTAGATGACGTTCGTATCATCGATCGGCACTTTAATGCCCCAGTCAAAAGTAGATCTTGAAATGCACAGATCCTCCAGACCTTGTTTGACAAATTCGATCATTTCATTTCTTCTTGTTTCAGGCTGCAGGAAGTCCGTATCCTGCAAAAGCGCGAGGATCCGGTCCTGATATTTGGAAAGACGGAAGAAATACGCATGTTCGGAGGCCCATTCCACCGGACGACCGCAGTCCGGACAACAGCCGTTAACCAGCTGACTCTCAGTCCAGTACGATTCGCACGGCGTACAGTACCAGCCTTCATATTTGCCTTCGTAAATGTCACCTTTGTCATTCATCTTGTTAAAGATCGCCTGAACTCTCTTAACATGACGTTCCTGCGTAGTTCGGATGAAGTCATCATATGAGATTTCCATCGTTGCCCAGAGTTTCTGGATTCTGCCTACGACATCATCAACGTATTCCTGCGGGGTGACACCTTTTTCCTGTGCTTTCTGCATGATTTTCAGGCCATGCTCATCCGTTCCCGTGAGGAAATGGACGTCATACCCTTCCAGCCTCTTGAAACGAGCCATCGCGTCCGCCATAACTGTACAATAAGTATGACCGATGTGCAGATCCGAACTCGGATAATAGATCGGCGTCGTAATATAATAGGTTCCCTTCAATTGTTTTTCTTCTGCCATTATTTTCTTCCTTTCATCTCCCCGTCAAATGGGACGGGGCAGTGTGATTCTTCTGACCCGGAATTCCGGATCATTCATACTTAATCAAGATCTTCGTCGGCCCAGTCGTCGCTCGACCATTCTTCATCGGGCCACTCTTCATTGACAAAAAGATCCTTCATGATCTTATTCATTCCGATCACCAGTGCGAATCCGGCCGCGAGACCGATCCCGATGATCGCGGCGGCTGCTTTCAGCGCGGTCGAGGTATTTGCCGGCTGCTCGCTCAGTTTGAATTTACTGCTCATTATGCGTACCTCCTTTTAATGATTCCCGTTTCTTTTGCTGATATACCAGGCAATCAGTTCGGCTGCAGTTTCCTCATCGATATAACTCGTGTTGATCGCGATATCATAATTACTGTAGTCGCCCCATTTCTGCGAGGTGTGATAATTATAGTAATTTCTACGGGCTTTATCGTAGGACTTGATCTTTTCTTTAACTTTATCGCGCTCATCCCCGTAAACATTTATGCAGCGTTCGATCCGGTCATCCATCCTCGCGTGCACAAAAACATTTGTCACGTCCTTCAGATCGCGGAGCACATAATCCGCACACCGCCCGACGATTACACCTTCGCCGAGGTTTCCGATCTGTGCGATGACATCAAACTGCGTAAGAAACAGTTTATCGTTCATGGACATAGTATCTGTGCCGATCCCTTCACTGAAGCTGAAAGTTGAAGACAAAGTATAAGAGAAATTATTCCTGGCTCTGAGCTCTGCCGTTTCAATGATTTCCCGTGAAAGCCCGCTTTGCTCAACCGCCATATCGATTATTTCCTTATCATACATTGGTACCCCGAGCTTCTCTGCAAGAATCGCTCCGATGATCCTGCCGCCGCTGCCGTATTCTCTGCTGATAGTTACAAGCTTTTTCATTTTCTTTACCTATAATCCCATTTTAAGCATTTATATAAAGTAACTATTTAATTATATACTATTTCCGCGATCAACTCAATTACTTTACCCGGCTTCCTCGACTTCATCAAACTGTGATTTGTAAAGATCGGCGTAGAACCCGTTTCTCTCAAGCAGTTCCTCGTGGGTTCCCTGCTCAACGATGTCGCCATGATCAATGACAAGAATCAGGTCGGCGTTACGAATCGTAGAAAGACGATGGGCAATGACAAAGCTCGTTCGTCCGATCATCAGCTGGTCCATAGCCTCCTGAATCTGCTCTTCGGTCCTGGTGTCGACCGAGGAAGTCGCCTCATCGAGTATCAGCACTTTGCGATCGGCAAGCATCGCGCGAGCGATCGTCAGAAGCTGTTTCTGTCCCTGGGATATTTGCGTCGCCTCTTCGTTCAGCACCATATCATATCCACCAGGCAGCGTACGGATAAAATGATCCGCGCGGGCCGCTCTGGCCGCAGCCTCGACTTCCTTATCGGTCGCCTCCAGTTTTCCGTAACGGATATTCTCACGGATCGTTCCGGCAAAGAGCCATGTATCCTGAAGAACCATCGCAAAATACTGTCTGAGGTCCTGCCGGTTGAAACTGCGCACATCATGCCCGTCCAGCCCGATCGCTCCGGAATCCACGTCATAGAAACGCATCAGCAGTTTGACCAGTGTCGTCTTTCCGGCACCCGTCGGTCCGACGATCGCGATCTTCCTGCCCGGTTCTGCCTCCGCGCTGAAGTCTTTGATAACGGCATTCTCCGGATCATATCCGAAACGGACATGCGAAAAGACAATCCTTCCTTCGACATCATCCAGCCGCACAGGATTCTCTGCGAACAACTCTTCTTCCTCTTCATTCAGGAATTCAAAGACTCTTT
>Ga0310695_10014753_pt1 | contig 10512 bp, 9 predicted proteins | sample RumenRJG_04DNA_FD_203882 | JGI IMG/M metagenome (GOLD analysis project Ga0310695, IMG submission 203882) | Bovine rumen microbial communities from Lethbridge, Alberta, Canada - RJG_04 (v2) (version 2) | ecosystem: Host-associated > Mammals > Digestive system > Stomach > Rumen | place: Canada... | reverse complement strand
TCACGTCGTTGTGAAATCTACTCTTGACTTCAAAAATGTAGGTGGACATCAATGCGCAATTTCAATTGACTCAGGTGAAGAAAAAACGGTGAATTTCAATGCTGACCTTTTAGACAAGCAACCTTATATGTACACAAGTTTTTATCCGACTATTGCACGCAGAGTTGTAGAAAAGGTTGTAAAATTAAAAGTAGCGGGCTCTGATATTCATACACTTACGCTAACGCCGAAACATTCCGGAATTGTCTTTGAAAAAATCGTAATTGATTTCGGAGGCTATCAAGGCGAATATTTGTTCGGCAAAGAGAGCGAGGTAAAGAAAGAAAAATAAAAATTTTGCAATGATTTATATTTTGTATAAATTTGCACATAGAAAATGATTATTAACAAATAACCAAATAATAATAATGAAAAGATATTTGTTCCCTGCCGACTTTATGGCAGACCCTGCCGTACATGTTTTTAACGGCAAAGTATTTGTTTATCCCTCTCATGACTGGGAAGCACACGCCGCAGAAGACGATGACGGCGGACACTTTCAAATGAAAGACTATCACGCTCTCTCCATTGACGGCGACCCCATGACCGGCAACGTAAACGACCACGGTGTAATCTTCGACGTAAAAGATGTGCCGTGGGCAGAAAAACAGTTGTGGGACAGCGACGTAGTGGAAAAAGACGGCAAGTATTATTATATATTTTCAGCCAAAGGCTACGATGGCGTATTCCGTCTTGGCGTAGCAGTTGCTGACAAACCCGAAGGACCTTTCAAGCCGCAACCACAGCCTATCCGCGGTTCATTCTCGATTGACCCGTGTGCTTTCAAAGACGATGACGGCACAATTTACACATACTTTGGCGGTCTTTGGGGCGGACAACTTCAATGGTGGCAGCCTTTTGAACCCGGCTTTGCTCCCGTACATGGTAAGCACGGCGATGACAATGGTCTTGTTGATATGGGTTCAGAGCCTACCCGCAACGGTGAACTTTTTGCTCAGAAAGATATGCCCGCTTTGCCGAGTTTCGTTGTAAAAATGAGCGATGACGTATTGCAGTTTGCCGAAGCACCACGCCGCGTTGTTATCCTCGGTGAAGACGGTAAACCGTTGAAAGCGAGCGACCCGCACCGTTTCTTTGAGGCTTCGTGGATGCATAAATACAACGGAAAATATTACTTCTCGTATTCAACGGGCGACAGTCATTTTCTCTGTTATGCCATCGGCGATAATCCTTACGGACCATTTACTTATCAAGGCGTAATTATGACACCCGTTGTCGGTTGGACAACTCACCATGCTATCGCTGAATACAAAGGCAAATGGTATCTTTTCCATCACGACTGCGTACCCTCAGATGGAAAAACATGGCTCCGTTCGTTAAAAGTCTGCGAACTTGAATACGATGCAAACGGAAAAATCAAAACCATCGAAGGTCTTGATAAATAATTTTTTCTTTTTAACAAAGGAATTGCCGTCCGAAGAAAGACGGCAATTTTTTTAATAATATCAACTTTATTTAATTCTTACTTTACAATGAAAAAATATTTTTGCATCGATTTTGACGATTTCAATACAATGAATAAATACGGTAAAGTAGAATTCTTAAAAAGATATTCTTTTCTTGCGTTAGCCTTATTGATAATGGCTTTCGGCTGTTCGCTTTCGATACGCGCAAATTTGGGTTGTACCCCGATTTCGTGTCCTCCTTACGTTTTGAGTTGCATACCGGAACAATATTTTTCCTTTGGTGCTTTAACGGTAATTATGCACCTGATTTTCGTATTTATTCAATGGATTTTGTTGAGGAGGGATTTTCATTTCAAAATACTTTTGCAAATTCCTTTGGGATTGATTTTTGGTATTTTTACGGATTTAACGATGTGGCTTACCAAATCTATGCAGTGGGACGATTCGTTTCAAGGCTATGCTGTAAGGGTTTTGCAACTTGTTTTGGGAGCGACGATTATAGGCATCGGTTGTTCAATTCAAGTCCGTTGCAGAGCAGTTTTGTTGGCGGGGGAGGGGATTACCTCGGCTATTGCTCAAGTCGCAAAAAAGGAATTCGGAAAAGTTAAAATCTTTTGTGATACGTCTTTAGTCGCATTAGGATTGTTCTTTTGTTTTATGTATTTCGGACAATGGCGTTTTGACATGATTGGTTTTGGAACATTGTTTTCCGCCGTTTATGTTGGTTTTGCTGTGAGGTTTTTTTCAAAACATACGCCGTGGTTGGAAAGATTTTTTGTCAGAAACGGAATTGCTGAAACAAAAGATTTTGATACTAAAGAGGTTAGTACATTGCCTTTGGTGATAACTATAGCCCGTATGCACGGCAGCGGCGGACACGAAATAGGTAAAAAAGTTTCGGAGCGTTTGGGCATAAAATTTTATGATAAAGAAATTATCTCTCAAACAGCCAAAGAGTTAGGACTCTCACAAAAGGAAGTTGAAGAAAAAGAACAATTTATTTCCAATGCTTCGTTTTTGGAATATATCATAACAGACAACGGTTTTTCTAAGGGAAAATTAACCGGCAGGGATGGTGCGATTTTTTATCAGCAGAGCGAGTTTATAAAAAAAGTTGCAATGGAATCATGCGTTATAATAGGTCGTTGTGCTGATTACATTTTGAAAGACCGTCCGTGTTGTTTGAATATTTTTGTGCGCAGCGATGAGGATTTTGCGACCAAAATGGTAACGGCACGTACTCAACTCAAAGAGAGTCAGGCAAGGGAAGTTGTCCGAATTAAAAATTGCGCAAGAGCCAATCACTACGAAAAATATACGGGTCTAAAATGGGAAGATCCTGCTCATTACGACCTTGTTATCAACACCGCTAAAATCGGCATTGAAACCTCTGTTGATTTGATTTGCAATGCCGTTAAAACATTTTTTGCCGAAATGATTTAAACAAAAATTATTTCGGCTGATTGACCAAAACGATTTTGTTTTCTTCTGCGTTGAGAATACATATCGTATTGGTTTCTTTTTCGATGTCAAAAATCAAAATGCCGTCGCTTGGTAAAAATTCGTATTTATTGACATCGTATTTTGTTCCGTTGCTCATGGCGCGGGTGTAAACGTTTCCGAGATACCATCCACCGCCCTTTTCACCTTTTTGAATGGTTCTGATTTTGATTTCGTTCTCAAAATCTATGGCAATATTTTCGCTGCTCTCGTCAAAAAACATCAAAAGTTTGCACGTTTTGTCGCTTTTGTTTCTGATTATACAAGCGTAGTCCAAAATATTGTTGCCGTTGAAATTTCCCGTACATATTCCGCTGAATTCCAATTCGTTGAAAGAATCTCCGTAAATTTTCCATTCCGAAGAGGAGTTCCTAAAATATTTGTTTTCTACGAAATATTTCCATAAAACCATTTTGTAACCGTCTGGAGTTTTTTCGATGGCGTTTCTGTTGGCGAACATGGAGTTTATCTGTTGATAAATTTTGGACGGTGCAACGAAATTTTTAGGAATAAAACCTTTGATACCACGGGAGGAAACGCCCGTAATCCAAGTTGTACCGTCGGAGGTAACGGCTAATTTGTCCGTTAAAATTTTTAATGTTTCGCCGTAATTGAGATTGTCTAACGCTTTGGCAGTGATACTGTCGCCGTCATAAAGTTTTGCGTTGTCGGCAATTACATACATTTGGTCTTGATTGCCTAAGGTGAAGACTGATACCGTTATAAGAATCATAAAAAAGGCAACCAAACCCATCATAATTGCGTTTTTCCAAATCGGGGCTTTTTGTTGTCTGCCTTCGGGCGTAAAATCAAAAATCTGGGTGTTGGAATTTTCAGTTTTGTTTTCGTAAGTTTTTGCGATAGCGAGCAAATCTCTTTTAATTTGTCCGCAATCTTGGTATCTGTCAAGAGGTTTTTTGGCAACCGCCTTAAAAATTATTTCCTGCATCTGAGCCGAAACACCTTTATAAATTGACATCGGCTCTATCATCGGTTCGTTTACGATTTTGTTATAAATCTCATATTCAGTGAGTTTGCTGCTGTAAGGGTGCTGACCCGTTACCATGTGAAAAAAAGTAACGCCGAGCGAATAAATATCAGTTCTGCGGTCCAAAGGCTGACCTTTTACTTGTTGCGGACTCATGTAAAGAGCCGTTCCGACTTTGGTTCCGCTTTGAGTAATGTGCGGAGATTCGCCCATTATTTGCGCTATTCCGAAATCCAACATTTTGATTTCGTTGTCGGGCGTGATTATGAAATTTCCCGGTTTTATATCTCTGTGAATAATATTTTTGGAGTGCATATAACCCACGGCATCAAGCATTTGAAGCATTAATTTTATTGCTTTGGGTTCCGGAATAGGGCCTGATTCGTTTTTAAGATATTCGTTGAGGGGAATACCTTTGATTAATTCCTCGATTATAAAAGTACCTAATTCACATTCGATATAATCGTAAATGGTTACGATATGCGGATGTTTGAGTTTAGAAAGTGTAACAGCCTCGTTTTTAAGGCGTTCTTTGATACCGTCTTTTTGTTCCAAAAGCGGATTGAGTTGTTTGATGGCAACTCTACGCCCAAGAAGCATGTGAACGCCTTCATAAACGCTGCTCATGCCGCCTTCTGCTATCAGAGATTCTATTTTATAATTTCCTAACCGTCTGCCGGTCATGGGATTGTTTTTATTAAATTCCGTCATGGTATTATAAATTCGTCGCCGGGTTCTAATTGCTTGTTTTTCAATGCGTTTACTTTTAATAATTTTTCAACGCTGACACCATATAATTTTGACAAGGTGTATATGTTGTCATAATATCGTATTATGATTATTTTTTTTACGGGAATTGACATATAATGTTTTCCGCTGATTTCTTCGTATTGAACATCTTCGTCTTTTAGTCCGAAAATTTTTAGAACCGAGTCTTTACATTCTAATGTATCCAAATCGAATTCAACTCTTGTAATCTCTTCGGTTTTTTGTTCGTTTTTTCGGGATTTGTTGTACTTGAGAGCGAAAATTATTCCCGCCATAAAAATTACTACCGCTGCCAAAATTATCAAAAGACTATTTGTCTTTTTGATTGAAAACCTACTATCAATAGGTTTTTGACCTGTTTTTTCGTAGTCTACGTTATAAAATTTTATGATTTGAAGCGTTATGTTATCAAATCCTCCGTTATTCTTAGCGGATTTCATCAAATCCATGCCTTTGTCTTCGATGTAACCGCGGCGGGCAAGTGTCGCTTTCAAATCGTTTTCTTTAACCATATTGTAAAGTCCGTCGGTGCACAGAAGCAATAAATCGCCGTCATTAGGGTCAATCGGTGATTTGCAAATATGGGGCTTGCAAAATGGTTTCATGCCCATAACTCTTGTTAATTCATTTTTACGGGGGTGATTTTCTGCTTCTTCTTCGGAGATTTCGCCTAAATCCACAAGTTTTTGAACGTAACTGTCATCTTTGGTAAGGCGTACAAAATTCCTGTGCGAAAAATAATAAATCCTTGAATCTCCGACATGAGCGTAATATGCTTTGTTGTAACGGATTAAGACCAAAACGACAGTCGTTGCCATGCCGTAACAGTTAGTATCGTTTTCTTCTTCGGTTTGCATTCTGTTTTGAGCATAATCGAAAGCGTCTTTTATTGCCTGAAACGGGTCTTTGTAATAAAAATTCGAGAAAAAGAATTTTAAGGAATTGACCACTGTTTGAGAGGCTTTTTCACCGCAGGGCAGACCGCCGCAACCGTCGCAAACGACAAATACGTGTCCGTTTATCGTGTCAAAATAGCCTAAATAATCTTCATTGTTTTCTCTTACGCAACCTTGGTCGGTAAGGCTTATGTAATGAAAATTGGCTAATTCCCTTGTTTTGGTTATCTGTGTATCCATGTTTTCTTTCTCTTAATAATTGATTTTCGCAAAAACGGCTCCGATACGCACTATGTCGTCGGGATAGATTTTGCTTTTGGTAATACGCAGGTCATTTATAAAAGTACCGTTTGTAGAATTGTTATCGGTAATATAAAAAAGCCCGCCTTCAAAACTTAAAGTTGCATGGTTGGAAGAAACTGTACGGTTTTCCACAACAATATCGTTGGTTTCTTTCCTGCCTATGGTCATAATCATTTTGCTTAATTCAAAGATAGTTTTCTTTTCACCGTCTTGAATTAAAAGTTTTGGAACCATTTTGCCTGAGCCGATGAGGTTTTCTTCCGCTGCGAATTTGTCAAAATTGCGCAAAATGCTCACCGGATGTTTTTTATATTTTTCGAGTTCTTTTTTTAGCGTTTTATTTTCTTTGATAACGTCTTTTAAGTGCATTTGCGAGGTAGAGTCTATGTGCCTTATAATTTTAGTACGGGTTTTGTAATAAAGTCCGATTGCTGAAAGAATCGTTAAGATTATAATGCCGATAGCCGTTAAAATGGCATATCTTCCTTGCGTAACACTTTGGTCTGGGTTTGTGTATTCCGAGAGGACTTCATCGTTTCCGCACTTTATAATAAAACTGTTTGAAGTGCCTCTTTGTTGAGCTGTAAATTTTACAGTTATTTCTTTGAAATAATTTCGGGCTTTTGTCTTTTCAGTTTTTTCAAGGAGTTGCGCTAAATTTGCTTCAAGGGTTTGCGCTTTGAACATATTGAAACTTCCGCCCGTTATTGCGGCGAGTTTTTTCAGCTCTTCCCTCGAATTTTGCGACATCGAATCGTACATCAAAACGTTAATGTAAACCTCTGATTTGGCAGCGGTTTCAAAAAACGACAGATTAAAATTCCGTATTTCCGAAAGGTTAAGACCTCTTGAAATTATATTCAAAACAACCGCACCGTTACCCGAATGGGTCTGCGTATAATTGAATGCCGCTTCTACGGATTGATAAAGTCTGTTATCGATGAAAGATGAATCTTTTTGCGGTTGAAAATAATCTTCAATATTAGCGTTTAAAAGTTTGAAATCCCTTGTTTGTCCTGCGCTTAAAAATTTTATCGTTCTGCCCGGTGTCCCGAAATACAAAATGTTAAGACTGTTTTTGTCTGAAATATTCGGCAAAATGCTTAAAATGGCTTTTTTAATATCGGGAAAAACTCCGTTATGATAAAAATAATACGAGTTTTCAACCAAAAAGACGTATGTTTTTTCTTCCGAAGGCGTGTTGTCTTTTTCGGGATTAATGGTGTTGCTGTTGCTGAAATTGCCGTTTTCGATAATACAAACCGTATCCTGTCCCGGGTTTTGAACGCTGATGCGCACTGTTATTTCGGGATAGTTTCCGTCGTTTACGGACAGAACTTTTATTTTTTGAGCCTTGAGTCCGAAAAACGAAATTATCGTTAAAGCTGCTGTTAAAAACAAAAATTTCATACTCGAAAAAGGTTAATTAACCACCTTGTTGAAATTCATTTCTTTGCCTGAGGGTTTTGTCATCTCCTTTATAACCAAGATGGTATCCCTCTGATAATAAAATTTGCTGATAACCTTGCCTTTAACTTTTACGTTGTCGTTTACCACTGGTAAAAAATCATTGGTAATAACATTTACTTTGTCAGACCCTTTTTTTAGGACGAAAAAATTCAAATCGTCTAAATGAAGGGTGTTGATAACTTTGCCTTTTACCGTTACTTTTTTACCGTCAAAACTGCTGCCGTTATTTGCAATTTTGTTCAGCGGCACGGTGCATGATAACGTATTGAGTAATGCAAGTATCAGTAAAACAATTTTATAACCGAGTTTCATTTTCCAAAAATATGTTAGCAATTAAGACTACAAAATAAAACAAAAAAAATCATTTAACAAAAAAATCAAAAAAAATCAAAAAAAGTTTGTTTAGTTTTTTTTTTTGATTTACATTTGCGGTACAAACAATATCAATACAAACAATCATTTTTTAATTAAGTTAATTTATTATGGCATATAAAATTATTGCAGAAGAATGTCAGGCATGTGGTACATGCAAAGATGAATGTCCTCAAGAGGCTATCAACGAAGGCAGCGTTTATACAATTGACGCTGATAAATGCGTAGAATGCGGTGCATGTGCAGACGCTTGTCCTTGTGGAGCTATTAAACCTGAATAAAAAATTCTGAATTAAAAAAAATAAAAGGCTGTGCTGTGAGAATAAAAAATCAAAGCATAGCCTTTTTTATTAACGATATTAATAACTTTAACGAAAAAAAAATAGAAAAAAATGTATTTACAAGACAGAGGGCTTTACATTGCTCATTGTAATTCGGGCGATGTCAGCATAAAAGGGAAAATGGCAAACCGTCACGGTCTTATTGCCGGAGCAACGGGTACGGGAAAAACTGTAACGCTTCAGGTTTTGGCTGAAACATTTTGTCAAGCTGGTGTACCGTGTTTTATGGCGGATATGAAAGGCGATTTGAGCGGTATTTCGCAAGTCGGCAAGATGACGGGATTTATAGAAAAGCGTTTGGTAGAATTTCAAGTTGAAAATCCTCAGTTTCAGTCTTGTCCCGTAAGATTTTTTGACGTTTTCGGTGAGCAGGGGCATCCCATGAGATGTACGATTTCGCAAATGGGTCCCGATATGTTAGCCCGTCTTTTGGATTTGAACGAGACACAAACGGGTATTTTGCATATTGTTTTCAGAATTGCTGACGACAACGAATTGTTGCTTTTGGATATGAAAGATTTACGTTCGATGTTGGATTATGTTGCAAAAAATGCCGCAACGTTTACTACACAATACGGAAATATTACAGCACAAAGTATCGGTGCGATTCAAAGGTCGCTGCTTGCATTGGAAAATCAGGGCGGTCAAAAATTTTTCGGCGAACCGGCTTTCGATATTCTTGATTTGCTTGCAACCGAAGGCGGAAAAGGAGTTATGAATGTTCTTGCTGCTGACAAATTGATGCTTCAGCCCAAGCTTTATTCAACTTTTATGCTTTGGCTTATGAGCGAACTTTACGCTACTTTGCCGGAGGTCGGTGATATGGATTTGCCGAAATTAGTATTTTTCTTCGACGAGGCACACATGCTTTTCGATGGTACGTCAAAGGCTATGGTTGATAAAATCGAACAAGTTATCCGTTTGATAAGAAGTAAAGGTGTGGGTATTTATTTTATTTCGCAAAGTCCTTCGGATATTCCTGATGCTATTTTAGGACAACTTGGAAACAGAGTTCAGCACGCTTTGAGGGCTTACACACCGAAAGACAAAAAAGCGGTAAAAGCCGCTGCTGAAAGTTTCCGTCCAAATCCAGCTTTCAGCACCGAGGAGGCTATTCAAAACCTTGAAACCGGTGAAGCCTTGGTTTCGTTTTTGGACGAGAAAGGTGCGCCATCTGTTGTAGAGCGTTGCAAAATTTTGTTTCCTTTAAGTCAAATTGGTGCTGTAAACGATTCTCAACGAGCTGATATTATCAAAAAATCAAGAATTTACGGTAAATACGATAAAGCTATTGATAGAGAAAGTGCTTTTGAGGTTTTGTTAGCAGCAGCAGAAAAACAGAAAGCTGAAGAGGAAAAAGCCAAAAAAGAGGCTGAAAAAGCGAAAGAAAAGGCGAAAGAAGAAAAAGAAAAATCCAAAAAATCTTCATCTTCAAAACAGTCCACGACGGGTAAAATTGTTGGTAATGCTGTTAATACCGCTGTTAGGACTGCGACAAGAGAGGTTACAAAAAGTATTTTGGGCGGAGGTTCAAAGAAATCTTCCAAAAAATCTTCATCAGGCGGTTTGTTAGGCGGTTTTGTCCGCAGTATTTTAGGAAATTTATTGAAATAAGAAATTGAAATAAAAAAATTGCAGGAAATTTTTCCTGCAATTTTTTATTAGTATGTTTGATGCTAAAATGTTTTCTATTTTTTGTATGATATTAATAAATTTTGCGTTACGACAACAATTTTTCTACTTCATCTTTTGGAAGTTGCAAAACAGTTGAAATCATTTCAACTGACAATCCTTGTTTCTTCATTTCGGTAGCGACTTGTTTGTTACGCTTAGAAATCCCAATCTTTTCGCCTTCTTCTCTGCCTTCGATCTTTCCTCTAATTTCAGCAGTGAGAATCGCTTCTTTCTCATTGGCAACAGCATCAAGATGACGAATGTATGTATCTTGTTCTTCTTTTGTCATACTGTCGAACTTCATAACCTCCTTTGCTTCAATTAGTCCCGGAACTTTTGTGTCGGATTTGATTTCTGAATTTTTCAAAAACTCCATCCATTCGTCCATCGCGGTTTTTACATTGTCGTCGAAAGAATTAACACGAATCATGTAATACGTCGGCATGATATTGCCAGCATTATGACGGTTGTACTTAAATTTGCGCTCTTTACCTTCCGACTTATCTTGTTCTTTTTCAAAAAGCGTAAGTTCTTCTTTTTCAGAAATTAACAGTTCATCTTTATAATGAACACCGATAAAATTTGTGTTACCAACATAAAGATAATCTTTACCAACGCCAAAATCGTAATAAACAATTGAAATCGAGTATACTTTTTTGATTTTACCGTAATCATCGCCATCTTTCATCTGTTCGGTTATGGCTTTTGAGGTTCCAAAAAGTACACGCTCCATG
>Ga0310695_10014749_pt1 | contig 10514 bp, 9 predicted proteins | sample RumenRJG_04DNA_FD_203882 | JGI IMG/M metagenome (GOLD analysis project Ga0310695, IMG submission 203882) | Bovine rumen microbial communities from Lethbridge, Alberta, Canada - RJG_04 (v2) (version 2) | ecosystem: Host-associated > Mammals > Digestive system > Stomach > Rumen | place: Canada... | reverse complement strand
AGTCGAATGTACCTGGCAACGAGAGTCGTACGTTGAGTTTCTGGCTGTCATTGGCATCGGTGCTGACGGCACTAGGTGTTTTGTTATTTAAGTAAGAAGTTATGGAGAAGAGTTTTCTTAGAACCTGCATAGAGAAATGGAGATGGTTTGCGGCATCGGTAGCCACGACACTGGTAATCGGTATTGCATTCCTTTTGGTCTATGCCCCACGTTATGAGCGCACAGCCACCATTCTGATTAAGGACGAAAGCGGTGGCGGCAGTCTGCTGTCATCGATTGCTGCCAATATGGGATTCCTCTCAGGACTGGGTATGGGTATGCTGAACATCTCGTCGAATGTGAGCAACGAGATGGAGATTATCGGATCACCCGCGATGGTGATGAAGGTGGTTGACAGACTCGCCCTCGACGTGAGATATGAGTACTACGACTTCCTGATGAAGCGGGAACTCTGGGATGAGACACTACCCATCAAGGTAACCTTCCCACAACTGACGGAGAAGGACGGTGGTTACATGAAGATGGACCTCAGGAAAGACGGTACGTTTACGCTGTATAAGTTCCGCAAGAACAAGGATAAACTCGACGAAGAGGTCAGCGGAAAGGTGGGCGAAGTGTGTCAGACACCACTCGGCAAGGTGTCGGTGATCAAGACGAAGGACTTCGACAAATGCTTTACTGAGGACAACGAGATGACCATCCGCATCAGGAAAGAGAAGAGATATGATCAGGTGGAGAGTTGTCTGAAACAGTTGGAGATCGACCTTGCCGATGACCAGACAAGCATCATCAGTCTGACTTATAAGGATCAGAGCAGCGACAGGGCCGAGGCCATTCTGAATACACTGATACAGGTATATGAGGAGGAGTGGCAGAAGGATAAGGTGAGCGATGCCACCATATCGACAAACTTCATCAACGAACGTATCCAGGGTATCGAACAGGAACTGAGTGGTCTCGATACGAACATCGCCCAATTCCGTGGGCAGAACTTACTCCCCGACTATGAGGAGGCGGCAAAGATGTATATGAAGAACGCTTCGATGACCTATGAGGCACAGTTGAAGGTGAGCAACTACCTGTACATGCTAGAGCAAATGAGAAACGAGGTGAAGCGTATTGAGGGTAAGAACATTGTGCTGCCTGCCAATCTGTTGCCCGACAATCCCAACGTGGCTTTAGAGATCTCGGAATACAACAAGTTACAGACGAAGCGTAATGCGATGGTTGCCAACAGTAACGAACAGAACCCGCTGGTGCAGGATCTCGACGTGCAATTGAAAGGGATGCGAGAGGCTATCGTGAACTCTCTCGACCAGGGCATCGCCCAGTTGAGAGCCCAGCAGAAAGGCGTGAGCATCGACGACCAGAAACTGAAGGGAGAGATGGCAGCTGCCCCAGGAAAGATTACCAAGATCCTGCCTGCAGAACGTAAGCAGAAGATCATCGAGGCCCTCTATATCTACTTGTTGGAGAAGCGTGAGGAGAATAATATCACCCAGGTGTTCAATGCGAAGAACATCCGACTGATCTCACCGCCACTCGGCAAACTGAAACCCGTGTTCCCCAAGAAGGGAGTCACCATCCTACTCTCTCTCTTGTTAGGCATCCTCATCCCGATGCTGGTTATCTACACCCGTCGGAACGTGAAGGCCATCTTAGCAGAGGAGTAACCACTGAAGGGGCGAGGCATGGCGATCATCTTCCTATATTTTGCATTGTTCTTAGGCGTGCATCTCCTGGCGAAACAGTTCGTGAAGCGAGGGGCTGCTAGATTGATGCAACTCGTGGCCTGCTTCGTACTGCTGTTCGGCTTCTTCGGATTCAGGAACATCACCGTGTTGAACGATACCCCCCACTATTATGGTGCCTACTACCAGTTGACGCATCTGAAGAACTACGTGGAGTCATCGGTCTTCGTGTATCGTATCCTACTGAGTTTCGAGTACGGCTATCAGGTGTTCCAGCATTTCCTCATCAAATATGTGTCGAAGGAGGCTTTTACGATTATCATCGTCTCCTCATTCATCATCAGTTGGGGAAACGTGAAGTTCATCTCCCGTCAGACGCGTCACATCGCTTTGGCTTTATTGATGTTGCTGTTGTCAGGGGTATTGTTTGATCAGTACTGCCTCATCCGCCAGTCGTTTGCGCTGATGTTCTTCTATGCCGCCTTCCCTTATCTGCAACAGGAGCGTTGGAAACCTTATGTGGCATTGATCATCTGTGCGGCCTTTTTCCATCTCTCGGCATTAGTGCTACTGATCCTACCCTTCGTACAGCGCATCCGTATCTGCAAACGCAATGTCGCCATCGTATTAGGCATCGCCGTTCTGATATCAATAACGGTCTATGAACTCTTCAACCTACTCGGACTGGGTGATACAAAATACTTCCTGATGAACATGAAGCGCGACACCTTCCCGATTGGTGCCGTACTCGATGGTACTCTGATGTCGCTGCTGTTGGCTACCTGTCTGTGGCTTTACAGGAGGATGGGTATGACGAGTTACGACAAGACTACGTTCTGGATAGGTGTCTGCGGCCTCTGCGTGTGTATCATCACCCCGTCGTTTCTCTCGTTCTTCCGTCTGAACATTTTCGTGTGGCCCATCGTCTATCTGACGTTCTTCAGATTTGTGGATGCCGACGATCCGATGACGGAATACGGAGCACAGCAACAGTGTGAAGGACTGAGGCGCCAACTGATGATGACGGCTCTGGTGTTGTTGGCAGTGAGAATGGCGATGATCCTGATGTTCAGGAATGAGTGGTATCATCTAGTGCCCTACTCTTTCTATGATTTCAGTGACCGCTTCCACGGGTTTAATATGTATTGGGAAAAGAACGTATGATGAAGGTAGCCATTCTCTATATCTGCACAGGGCGCTATGCCCAGTTCTTCGACGGATTCTACAAGTCTGCCGAACAATATCTGTTGCAGGGTGTGGAGAAACGCTATTTCGTGTTTACCGACCAGGAACAACTGACAGAAGCAGCCAACGTGGAGTTGTTGATCAGACCCTGCCGGGGATTCCCAGAAGACTCGCTGTTCAGATTCGACCGTTTCCTGGAGATCAAAGATAAACTGAAGGACTACGACTATACCTTCTTCTTCAATGCCAACATGCGTTTTGTAGCACCTGTGGGGGAAGAACTGTTGGAGGAGCGGTTGACGGCTGTGCTCCACCCTGGCTATTACGACAAACCAGAGTGGCGCTATCCCTATGAGCGCAACAAGCAGTCGAAAGCCTATATCCCACCCCATGAGGACGATTATAATTATTACATGGGTAGTCTGAACGGCGGAAGGACAGAAGACTATCTGGCGCTGGCAGAGACCTGTAGCCAACATATCCATGAGGACTGGGAACAGGGTATCGTGGCGATCTATCACGACGAGTCGCACCTGAATCGTTATCTGCGTGAACATCGTTGTAAGGCATTGTCACCAGCCTATGCCTATATTGAGGGAGAGGAACTGCCTTTCGAGCCGAAGATCCTGTTGCTCGACAAGACGAAACTCGACCCCTATTTCGACAAGGGACGTGACCACTCGTTGTGGGGACGGTTGAAGAAAGGTGTGGGTATCGTGGCAAGTGCTACCTTCTGGAGTATGACAGAGCGTGTGGCGAAGATCGGCATCCAGGTACTCTGTACGTTTATCATCGCCCAGTTTGTGGCACCGTCGGCTTTCGGACTGGTGAGTATGATGAGTATCTTCCTGGCTTTCTCGACGATGCTTATCGACAGCGGTTTCTCACAGGCTATCATCCACGAGCAGAACGTCACCAAGGAGGATGAGTCGTCGATCTTCTGGTTTAACATCCTATTGGGCCTTGTGGTCTATGGGGCATTCTTCGTCTCGGCACCGCTGATTGCCGATTTCTACCGTGAGCCTCAACTCACGGTGTTGATACGGGTGGCATTTACGGCTCTGATCTTCCAGTCGCTCGTCGTGGTGCAACAAGGACTGCTGTTTAAGGAGATAGATTTCAAGGCGGTATCAAAGATCACCTTCTGGGCGGTGTTGCTCTCCGGAGTAGCAGGTATCGTGGTGAGTTATCTGAGGCGCGACGTATGGGGACTGATTGTACAGAACCTCTCGTTTGCCGTTTTGCAGACAGTCTTCTTCTGGGGCTACAGCCATTGGCGCCCACAGTTGAAGTTCAGGGTAGCCTGCGTGAAGAAATATCTGAAGTTCTCCATGAACCTGTTGGGTAGTAATATGCTGGCAGCCATTACCGACAATCTGGCGAATCTTGTAGTGGGACGTGCCTATAGCACCACCATCTTAGGTCACTATACGATGGCAAACAAGATACCCTATCTCACCTCTGGTACGGTATGCTACGGCATTAAACGGGTAAGTTACTCGATGATGTCGAGGTTCCAGAACGACAACGCCCACCTGGCAAGTTACAGTCAACGGGTAGTGGGTACGGCTTTCTGGATTCTGGCACCTATCATGATACTGCTCTTCGTGTTTGCCAAACCTTTCATCGCCCTACTGTTTCCTGAGGCTTGGGCCCCCGCTGCGATATATCTGCGCTATTTCTGCGTGATCGGCTTCGTGTTTTGTTTCTCGGATGTGAATCAGGATATTCTGCTGGTGAAGGGACGCACGGATCTGCTGTTCCGTCTCGACCTCATCAGGAGAACTGTTCTCGTAGCACTACTGGTGATTGGTGTGCAGTACAATGTGGAGGTGTTGCTTGCCTTGCTAGTGGTGTATAATGTACTCAACGGACTGGTGGTAAGTTATCTGGCAGGACGACTGATAGGCTGCAACCTGTGGCAACAGGCTGTTTACGTACTGGGCACACCATTCTATTATCTCACTAAACTCAGACAGAAACTATGAGGATCGTGAAAGTGTTAGGTGGTTTGGGCAACCAGATGTTCCAATATGCGCTCTATGAAGCCCTGCGCAGACAGCATCCAGCAGAAAGGGTGTTGTTGGATCTGCGTTGTTTCAACGGTTACCATAAGCACAGAGGCTTTGAACTTGACAAGGTGTTTGGTGTCAGCTATGAAGAAGCCACGTGGCAGGAGGTGGCGAAACTTGCTTACCCCTACCCCAACTTCCAGTGCTGGCGCATCGGTAGTCGGTTGCTGCCACCAAGGAAGACGATGCTCTGTGAACAGCCGAACTTCGCATTGGAGCCTGATGCACTGACGAGAGAGAATGATACCTATTACGACGGCTACTGGCAGCATGAGGACTACTTCAAGGCCATCCGAGGGGAGTTATTGAAGATTTACCGCTTCCCTGCCTTTGAGGATGAGAGGAATCGAAAATTGGCTCAACGGCTCAGTGAAACGAACAGTTGTAGTCTGCATATCCGAAGGGGGGACTATCTGACAGATCCGCTACGTCAGGGAACCACTGGCACCGATTATGTGGTGAGAGCCATCAGCAGGATGCAGGAAGCGGTGAAGCCTGATGGCTGGTGTCTCTTCTCTGATGATGCCAACTGGACCAGGGAACAGATCATCCCCCTGTTGCCTGAGAGTGACATCACCTTAGTGGATTGGAACAACAATGAGCAGAGTGTAAACGACATGCACCTGATGTCGCTCTGCCGTCATCATATCATTGCCAACTCCTCCTTCTCCTGGTGGGGAGCCTGGCTCAGTGAGCGACAGGAGAAATGTGTGATAGCCCCAGACTTCTGGATGACAGGAAAGAACGTGTGTTCACCTGTTGCCGAGGGATGGATCAAGATATAGAGCCCATGAAGTTCTCAGTGCTGATAGCAGTCTATGCCAAAGAGACGCCTGCCCATCTGGCGCAGAGTCTGGAGAGCATCTTCCATCAGGAACTGCCACCCGATGAGGTGGTGCTGGTGGAGGACGGACCTTTGACAGCAGAACTCGACGCGGTTGTATCCCGTTTCAAGGAGGCACACGAAGAACTGCATATCGTCAGACTGCCACAGAACCAAGGGTTAGGGTTGGCACTGAAAGAAGGACTCACCCACTGTCATTACGACATCGTGGCACGTATGGATTCTGACGACATCTCGAAGCCACAGCGTTTCAGTAGGGAGATGTCTTGGCTGGAGACACATCCAGAGACGGATATCGTGGGTTGTTGGACGGATGAGTTTGCTGATGAGTCAGGAAAGGTGATTAGTACCCGTCGCCTGCCCGAAGATCACGAGGCACTGTTGCAGTTCAGTCGTTATCGAAACCCCATGAACCACCCCACGGTGATGTTCCGGAAGGCTGCTGTGGAACGGGCTGGCAGTTATCGCCATCGCGAACTCTTTGAGGATTACGACCTCTGGGTACGGATGTTACAACTGGGCGCCAGATTCCATAATCTGCAGGAGTCGCTGCTGATGTTCCGTTTGTCGCCTCAACTATACAGTCGGCGTGGTGGCAGGCACTATATCCGTCAAGAGATAGCCTTCCAGTGCTGGATGCATAAGGTGGGACATATCAACGGGTTGCGCCTCGTGGCGAATATCACGGTAAGAACCCTGATCAGACTTTTGCCTGAGGGAATGCGAAAATATGGCTACTTATTTTTCCTCAGAAGGCAATAAATGTCAGAATATAGCGTTATGAATAAAAGAAGTTGAACTAAAATATACTGGATGGAGAGAAACTTTACGTATATTTATGATGGTATGAACGCTTTTGAGAAGGAAGTCAAGCGAATGCTCGATTTTCTTCTGGCCGCAGTGTGCCTGATTGTTTTCTCTCCCCTCTTCCTGGCTTGTTATATTGCCGTGAAACGTAATCACGACGGGCCTGTGATCTTCAAACAGGAACGTATCGGACGCTTCGGACGCCCCTTCTATATCTATAAGTTCCGCAGCATGCGTATAGATGCCGAGAACGACGGACCACACCTGTGCAGTGACAACCGAGATAAAAGACTGACGAAGACGGGACGTTTTCTGAGGGCGCACCATCTTGACGAACTGCCCCAGTTGTGGAATATCTTCACAGGCGACATGGCTTTTATCGGACCACGTCCGGAGCGAGAGCACTATATCAAGATGATTATGGAGAAAGACCCCCGTTATCAGTGTCTGTACCAGATACGTCCAGGCATCACCTCGATGGCAACACTCTATAACGGCTATACCGACACACTAGAAAAGATGCTGAAACGTCTGGAGATGGATCTCTACTACCTGGAGCACCGTTCATGGTGGCTCGATGCCAAGATCCTCGGTCTGACGTTTCTGAAGATTATGTTTGGAAAGAAAATCTAATATTTCTGGAAATACAGGCTCTCACTATCGCTTTCAAGATGCATATCATCTGAGGTGAGTTGTCTGATCTGGAACTGTTCTTCCACCAGACTGTTGATGCCATAAACGCGAAGATCCTCTCTCTCACTCTCTGTCACAGGCTGGTCACCTGCATCACGATCTAACACACGGATATCATAGACGATCAGTAAATTACCCTCATGACGGAACTTCGCCATCAGGTCGTGATGAACCTGATTCACATCGCGGAATTCGAGAATCTTACCCTGGAATGACCAAGTGAGCCCGGGCCTGCCCGAAAGCACCCAGAAACCATCAAGATCACCATTATTGGAACTCTCTGAGCTGCAGGATGTGAGCAGCCCTATACCTATTATTAAACAAAAGAGAATACGCTTCATCATTTCTTCTTACCGATTATACCTGTTTTAATAACTGATAGCTGTACACCATAGCTCTCACCACGCAACTTTCCATTGTCCATAGCGAAGGCACCCTTCACAAGCCAGCCTTTACGCAAGGCATAGCTTGCCTCTGCCAACAGACTGACATTCTCTAATGGTGTAGGAGGCAGATAATAGTAGGAACCAAAGCTACGCTGCCATGTGGCCAGCACACGATAGTGCAGACCATCGAGTGGCGAGCCGTTGAAACCCAGATGCCAGGCCTTAAAGCGATTGTGCTCTACTTCAATCTTACCATCATCGTTGTAAAGCGGTGAACGATAGAGCGGATTACCCATCACCTGTCCCCAGTGTTGCCATCCTGTAAAGAGGTGATGATTATAGTAGTTGTCGCGTCCACTGATCTGGATATCGACATTCGCCGTATGATCGTGATACACAGGGCCACCCTGATATTTCGTATAGAGATATTCCACCACAACGCCTTCCAGCCAGCGACAGTCTTTCAGTTTCAGTTCTGCGCCTAAGAGCCAGTCCTTGAAGTCATAACGGAAATAACCATCGCCACTCTTACTGAAGTGAGTCATCATCGAATGATCCTCAAAGAACTGATCAGCATAAACTCCTATATTCCAGGTAGGCTGGTCGAAGTTCAAACGCATCACCCAAGAGCCCAACTGGTTACCCTCCACATTCTTAAAGTTGCCATCAGTGGCATCCGAGCCTCCAGGAATCAGCGCATTCCAGAAAGCCTTCAAGTTACTGCTGTTCTCATAAACTTTCTCAACGCCATTCTCATACATATGCGACTTACCACCAAACTGGCTCGCCATCTCAAGACCGAACTCAAAGGTGATATTCTTTGGGCCGATGCGCAAGTAGCCTGCCTTACTGTGGAAAAGGGTGTTCTCGGTATAACGGGTGTTGGGAGCCTTGAAATCCTTCTGCCAGCCATCATCGGTGGTCTTACCATAGGCGATATGACCTTTCAGAGCCAACCAGTTGCGCGTGCCGGGAATCGACCAGTAGTCAGGCAAGGCTATCCTTACCTGTGGTACAGGACGGGCATTGATGCCAAGCGTCTGTGAACCGGAACTCAGTTCCTGGTTCTTCAACTCCAATGGCTGTTCCTTCGCGCCTACGGTGAGCACACCCTTGAGCCAACGGGCTTCAATATAGGCCTGCTGGATGACAAGTGTACTGGTGAAACCTGCTGCCAATGCCAGATCGACACCGTAGCCCACCCCCCAGCGACGTCCATCATCGTTAGAGAGGGGACGCATGATGGCGCCTCTGATATAGCCATTGGCTTTCTTCAGGGAACTCAGACCATACTTATTGGCATTCAGCCATAGGGGGGAATGATCGCCACCAGCCAAGGTGCCTTGCATCTCAGCCCGATACTGCAGCGAATCGAAGAGCGAACGCTCCTGGGCAGAAACAGCCCCTGCGCTGAATAAACATAATAAAAGAGGTAATAATCGTCTCATAACTGCGGACAAAGGTAAGGCAAAAACCTCAAATCACCAAAAATATAAGCCTAAAAATAAGGATATAGGGATTTTCCCCTACCCGTTTAGGGAAAATCCTTTGCAAACCTCCCGTTTTTGTCGTTCCTTTGCAGCGAGAATCAAACAAAACGAATGTCGAACAAGTTAAAATGATACGATTATGAAGAAGATGTTTTTCGCACTGATGACCATGCTGACAGTCAGCATCTCAGTAAAGGCAATGAGCTACGAACAGGCCCGCAACGAGGCCCTCTTCCTCACTGATAAGATGGCTTATGAGCTGAATCTGACTGACGAACAGTACGAGGCAGCTTATGAGATTAACCTCGACTACCTGATGGGTGTGACAGGACGCAACGATGTGTTCGGAACCTATTGGGAGCGTCGTAACCTCGATCTGAGCTATATCATGCTCGAGTGGCAGTGGAACGCCTTTGTAGCAGCCACCTATTTCTATCGTCCACTCTACTGGGAGGCCGGTTACTGGCACTTCGGCATCTATGCCCGTTATCCACATCGTGACTACTTCTACTTCGGTCGTCCCCACTTCTATGTGACCTATCATGGCGCACATGCCTGGCACCGTGTAGGCGGACATGGTTACTATCATGGACACAGAGACCACTTCCGCGCCCCGCACAGAGAGCATTTCGGCATGCATGACCGTTGGAACCGTGGTGATTTCCGTGGCCCACGCCACAGTTCTACCCGCATCACTGGACATCACGATAGACATAACAGAATCGGCACCAGTGGCAGTGGAAACTTCTCAGGACGCAGGCATAACGGCTACAGCGGAGGTGGCAGCTTCGACGGACGTCGTAACGGCAACAGTGGAGGCGGTAACTTTGATGGACGCCATAATGGCAACAGTGGAGGCGGTAACTTTGATGGACGCCATAATGGCAACAGTGGAGGCGGCAACTTCAACGGTAATCGCTCAGGGGGCACCTCACGCTACGAAGGGCATGTGAACCGTTCACAAAGTGATCGCGTAGGTCAGAGCCACGGGATGTCCAGAGGACGCTCTGTAGATTTCAGCAGCAGCCGTGGCAGTAGCACCCGCAGCACAGGATCCTTCAGCGGATCACACAGTAGAGGTTCATTTAGCGGTGGTAGTTCACGCGGAGGCGGTTCGTTCTCTCACAGCGGAGGTTCATTCTCACATGGCGGAGGTTCTCACAGCGGTGGTTCGTTCTCACATGGTGGAGGAGGTTCTCACAGCGGTGGTTCGTTCTCACATGGTGGAGGAGGTTCTCACGGTGGTGGTTCTCACGGACATGGTGGCTTGGGAGGCCGTCGATAAGATTATAGTTCCAGCACACGTACCTCTGCATTCATCATGCGCTGTATCTCGCTCATAGTTT
>Ga0310695_10014748_pt1 | contig 10514 bp, 10 predicted proteins | sample RumenRJG_04DNA_FD_203882 | JGI IMG/M metagenome (GOLD analysis project Ga0310695, IMG submission 203882) | Bovine rumen microbial communities from Lethbridge, Alberta, Canada - RJG_04 (v2) (version 2) | ecosystem: Host-associated > Mammals > Digestive system > Stomach > Rumen | place: Canada... | reverse complement strand
CCATTTTTGATGGAAATTCCGGAACCCAGAGACTTCTCAGCACAATTGGACTCGAAAAAAGTAATATTATTGGGATTGGTCAAGCATTTTACCAACTTTAAATTGACACTATCTCTTTTTTTCGATCTGTCGGTTATTCCCGAAAAAGTCTGGTATAATGCTAGAAGAAAAAACCAGCACAAAGGAAGGATTCAACATGAGCATTTCCCAAAATCTCCTTCAGAAATATGCGGATCTTATCGTCCGTACCGGAGCCAATGTACAGCCGGGTCAGGTCGTACAGCTGACGGTTGCCGTGGAACAGCATGAATTTGCGGCAATGATCATCGAGGCATGTTACAAAGCCGGAGCCAGAAAAGTGAATGTGGACTGGACCAGTGATGTGCAAAGCAGACTGAATTATCTCTATGCAGAACAGGAGACATTGTCCAGAGTCCTGCCATGGGAAGAAGAGAAGATGAAACAGATGGTGGAAGATCTGCCCTGCCGGATCTTTATCGAATCGGAAGATCCGGACGCTATGAAAGAGATCGATCCCCAGAAGCTTTCGGATGTGACGCAGAGCCGGGCCAAGGTGATGAAACCGTACCGCAATGCCATTGAAGGCAAGCACCAGTGGGTCATCGCCGCTTACCCTTCGGAAAAGTGGGCAAGAAAGTGTTTCCCGAATGATGAAAACGCCATGGATAAACTGTGGGAGGCAATCCTGCGGACCGTGCGTGTTCAGGAAGACAATGATCCGGTTGCCGCCTGGAAGGAACACACGGATTTTATCGAGAACAAAGCGGCATGGCTCAATGAGCAGGGATTCGCGTCTCTGCGCTATAAAAGCACGAACGGAACCGATTTCTGTGTCGACCTGATTCCCGGGGCAAAATGGGAAGGGGCAGGAGCGACCAATCCGCTCAACGGAGCGTTCTATATCCCCAACATGCCGACGGAGGAGATCTTCACCTCTCCCATTGCCGGAGAGTGTGAGGGAACTCTGGTGGCAGTCAAGCCTCTTTCATGGAACAGTCAGCTGATCGAAGATTTCTCCATTACGTTCGAAAACGGACGGGCGGTATCCTGTCGCGCCTCCAAAGGGCAGGAACTGCTGGAGAGAATGCTGAAGATGGACGAGGGCGCAGCCATGCTGGGCGAAGTAGCACTGGTACCAAAGGAAAGCCCGGTCAATCAGTGCGGATTCCTGTTTTATGAAACTCTGTTTGATGAAAATGCCTGCTGCCACTGTGCCGTAGGAATGGGATTCAAAGAAGTGCTCCCCAACGGAGACGATCTCACAATGGAGGAAGCCCAGAAGCAGGGGATCAATGACTCCATCATCCATGTCGATTTTATGGTTGGCGCAGACGACCTTTCCATAGACGGTATCCGGCCGGATGGGTCGGAGGAACCGATCTTCCGGAACGGGACCTGGACCTGATACAAAGACTCAATCAAATAGCAAAACAGCATGACACCCACAAATAGAGTCATGCTGTTTTGCTGTTTTATTTGGGTTCACCGCTTGTAGTCAACAGAACCGATGTGGTCATGGAGGAACGAACGGGTGATCCCAATCACGGCGGACAATTCCACATCGCCGTATTTTCCGGACAGCCAGTCCAGATAGGAATATGCGATGCAGGTGGCAGCCAGATCGCTTCCAATCATGCCGATGACCTTATCGGAGTTCCCGCTGCGTATGTCTAAGATATTCCATATGGCAATGCGGAACGCCTCCCGAAAATCGCTGCAGTTGCCTTCTTTTGCCGCATAACGGAAGAAGGCTTCTTCTTTAAACATCAGTTCGTTCATAATCATGAAGAACTGGTCCAGATCAAATTCCCTTTCCTTCGACACGGCATTTCGGATCGTATGCTCCATATCATCCACAAACTCGGAAAAAATATCCTCGATAGTTTCATAATGGGCATAAAAGGTCATGCGGTTGATGTCCGCCCGATCGGCAATGTCGGTAATGGTGACATGTTGATATCCTTTTTCAATCACAAGATCGATATAGGCGCGCTGGATGGCAGCTTTGTTTTTCCGAAATCTTCGGTCACTGGAGGTTCGGTACATTAATCATTCCTCATCATTTCTATACAACTTGATTATTAACTATCGTTATGCTTATTTTTGCTCATTGTGTGAATACAGTCAAGAAGAATATAATCGGGGCAGTCAAAAATACCGAAATGGAGGTATCGCAATGAATCTATATGAAAAGCTGGTCTCCGGCTATCCCTCCGGAGATGTGTCCCCGCAGGACTTTATCGATCATCTGACCATTGGTGCCGACGGATGGGTAGGCGCGTGGATCGCAATTGCTCTTGCGGTCGTCTTCGGTCTTCTGGTTTATATCATCCCCATTTACATCACGGAAAAAGAAAAGATGGGTCCTTATCCGCTGTGGCTCCACACATTCTATTGTGCGGCAGACTTCATGGGAATCTGGGTGTTCCTTGATGCATGGAAGAACTATGATCATTTCCTGCTGTTCCTTCTGCTGGCAATCGGAGAAGCGGTCTGGGTCGGAATGGAGATCTACAGTCTTCAGAGAGCGCTGACCTATGAAAAGGATCTCAACTGGAAACCGGGCACATCCTTTGGATCTCATCTGAGAGATATCATCATTCAGGTGGTCTGCTTCTACGTAGCACTGAATCTTCTCCGCTTTGAGCTCCACGACAGCACGATGTGGAAGTTCTGGATATTCACTCAGGTTCTTATCACGATTGTTCCCGGGCTGGTTATGGAAAAGAGGGGTTATCGGAAAGGAAACAATCTTGCACTGCACATTGTTCTTATCTGTGTTGCACTGGTTTCCTTCAATCCGTGGTGCAATATGTGGTTGGCCATCGCTCCGTCCTTCTTCTCTCTTGCAGAGAATCCCTGGTACTATCTGATGGGCATCGTATGCCTGTTCTTCTCTATCCGCGGCCTGGTAATCTATCAGCGGTTGCCGCAAAAAGAGTAACGGTGAGACATTCACAATATTTGTTATTTGATAAAACCCTTGAAGCACATGTATCACAATGGCTTCAAGGGTTTTCTTTATGCATTGATGGAGCACATGCAACGGTTGTCGAGAATAAAAATGTGCCTTAGAGCAGGAATTCATCACGTGTTTTTTCGTTGGTGATCGATTGCTGTACCGTGGCAAAACGAATACGAATAGTAATTCATGCAAAGATTAAAAAAATAGCGAAAATTGCTTTGAAATAAGATGATTTTGGCGCAAGCGTGTTTACAAATTGTATCAGAATGTGGTTAAATTAACTATAGGAAAAATGAAAAGAGGGATCCCGATGAAAAGAATATGCAGCTTATTACTGACAGTCGCTATGATCGTCACTTTTTGCGTTGCCCTTTGGAGTCCGGTCTCTGCAGCACAGTTTACAGACGTAAGAACGTCCGATTATTATAACGATGCTGTTAACTGGGCTGTGAAAAATGGAATCACCGCAGGAACTTCGGCGACGACCTTTGGTCCGAACGTAAATTGCACCAGAGCACAGGTCGTGACCTTCCTGTGGAGAGCAAATGGCTCACCACGGGTAACCGCGTCCGCCAATCCGTTTATTGACGTTCGCGTAACGGACTATTTCTATCAGCCGGTTCTGTGGGCAGTGGCGAATGGAATTACAGCCGGTACGACAGCAAATACTTTTGACCCGAACAAAATCTGTACCAGAGCACAGGTCGTGACCTTCCTGTGGAGAAACGAAGGTTCTCCGGCGTTGATTAACACCTCGTCGAGATTCCGGGACGTCACCACTGCAGACTATTACAATATTCCGGTACAATGGGCAGTGGCGAATAAGATCACGGCGGGCACCAGCACGAACTATTTCAGCCCCAATGCAAACTGCACCAGAGCACAGGTCGTGACCTTCCTGTATAAGGCAAAAGACGGCGCTACTATCATACAGCCAGAGAATGACTCCAAAAAAGCGTATGAGCCGATTATTACCAACACCGTAAAGATGCTGAAAGGCCAGTCCTATGACGCAAACTACGTTGCGGACAACAAACATCTCAACCGGGCAAAAGGAAAGGCAGACGGTGTGGGATACTGCCTTATCGATCTCGATCGGGACGGCTCGGAAGAGCTGCTGATCGGTGATATCAATACCATCGACCGCAGCAATCCCGCGGCTGAGGATTTTTATATGTATTTCTGGGTCATGTACACCGTCGTCAACGGATATCCGAAGCAGATCGTATCAAGCGAGGAAAGCAACGCCTATTATCTTGCCGATGACGGAAATGTTTATAGGGTATACACCAACGCAGAGGGAGAAAACTGGGAAAAGATGACATTCAAAGACCATGATCTGCAGGTCGTAGAATGTGCATTCAGAGATGGTTCTCAGTACTGCTACAGCGATCTTGGCGAAGGAGTTCCGCAAGGGACAACAGATGCAAGACGTACCAGTGCATCGCAGGCAACAGTCATTACCAAAGATCAATGGACACTTAGAACAACCGCTTGGAACGCTTTGATCGACAAACCGCCCTATGTTGCAATAACAAAATTCTAAGAGACACAATAAAAAGGTGCTGCTTTACACGAAGCAGCACCTTTTCCAAGTTTAAAAGGAAAAACCCTCGAAACCAGTTGGTCTCGAGGGTTTTCACTGGTGGACGATACAAGACTCGAATGGCTTGTAACGTGTTTTTTCTAATTTTTTAAGGCGAAAACAGCTAAAAATAGCTAAAATCTTTCTGTTTTCATAACTATATCACAGAAATAAAATAAAAACAATACCGAAAAACAAATTTTCTTAGTGCCCGAATAGGGCCGGAAAATAAAGGGCGTCGGCAATTCCGTTTTGCATAAGTTGTATCTCAAAAAATCATACCTTTGAAAGGAGCATTTTTATGAGGACGGCTTATGTCTTTTTTATACTCTCTTTTCTGCTGATTTCGTACAGCGGCATCGGGTACATTACCGACAAAACTTGGAAAGCGTTTTCCGTATTGATGATCAAGAGACTCTGCTTTTACAGCGGTGTGATCCTGGCGATCATCGGTCTGCTTTTATGCATATGAGGAGGATCGTCATGGAAGATATGTTTTGGAAAAAGAAGGGTGCTTGGGAGCGACTCGCAAAGAAAAATCCGAAGGAGATCCGGGAGAAGGCAGGAATAATCCTGCAGGATGCGCTGGACTGGATCCATGTGAAGAGGGAGGAAACGGACCTGACCATGCTGGAGAGACAGAAGGAAGCAGTAGCTCTGTGGAACAAAAGTTACGATTCCATCAATCACCAGTCCTGTAAGGTGACGGATTTCCAGAGTCGTCATCCGGAACAGGGCGTGTATTTGGCTGGAAAGCACATCATGCCTATGCTGGCCGGACTGGTCTCTGAGGAGCGGCTGCCATATGTATATGACGTCCTTGCGCTGCTGATACAGGCAACAGAGCAGTGCGGTGGATGGACGGAGGAAAACATGGTCTTCATGCTGCTGGGGATCCCGGTAACTTTTACGGTCTTTGAATCCCGAGACAAGAAGCCCTTCAACCCGGAGGTCTACAAGGATGAAGAGGAAAACAGAGGATACCGGCGACGGAGCAGGACATTTATTAAGAATAAGAAGATGGATCTTGTCTGGAACGGTAATCTGGTCATGATGATGCCTAACGGGAAGCGCATCAATTTGAAGTTCTCTGGAGATGAGCCAGTAAAGGATGCGCCGGCCATGGCAGCTCTGCTCTTTCAGACACTGTGGGACTTCGCATTGGAGGAGATGCTGGCGAAACGGGAATATGAAAAGCAGCGAAGGAAAAAGAGGCGGCATGATGTCCTGCATAATCATGAGACAACGAGACTGGAGCTTCTGCATCAGATGATGGACAACTATGAAAAAGCGGAAAAGCTGCGAAGAGTCACCGAGCTGATGAAAAAGCAAAAGTATTCGGAAAAAATGATTCGGAAGAGCATGGAGGAAGCCAATCGATTGGATCCATTCCTGACACAGTCCGAGGATATGGTCGCGTTCTTGCAGCTTCAGGATCCACCAAAAGGGATCCCGTTAGCGGTGCTGTCCGCAAACAACGAGACAGAGGAGGATGAGCTGGACATGCTTCTGCTCATATCTCATGAAGAAGCAGTTGCAGGGAAAATCCGAACATTTGCCAATATGGCTATGCGCAGAAAAATCTGTAATTCCAAGTGGCTGAAATGGGCATTGCAAAAGGCGGACTGGTATGATCCTGAAGTAAGGGAAAAGGACCCTGTGCTGGGAGTTCGGAAACTGGGGGATCCACTTGTACCGAATTTAGTCACGGCAATCACGATGGCGGAAATGGATGAAGTATTGTCACTAGGATTTACAAAAATGGAATCGAGTTGAGGATTGAAAAGGGAAATGTTTTTACAGGAAACACGAGATATATAGAAGAAAGTGCTGTAAAAGCATTTCCTTCCTTAATAATGGTAAAAAGATTCCGATAATGGAAAATAAATGATAAAATATAAAACAATAATCGATGACTTCAAATTCCAGACAATAAAGGAGTATGTTTGAATGGAGTTTTTTAAATATGATACGAATGATCCACGGGCAGAGCAGTATGAACTTTTACAGTCCCTCATGGAAAACTGGGAGGATGAAATAGTTGAGTTTAAAACTGCGTCCGGCCAGTATAGCATAGATAAAATTGGACAATACTTCTCGGCAATCAGCAATGAGGCCAATCTCATGAATCAGCAATACGGATGGCTTGTGCTTGGCGTAAGCGAGACCGATAAAAAACATGTAGTGGGAACTGCGTTCAAAGAGGGACCCCCACAGCTTCTTGGAAAATTCAAATACGACATCTCAAAAGATATAACAGACGGGATGACGTTCATGGAAATAATAGAATTGTTCCCGCGCAATGAGGAAAATGAGCCCAAACGGGTCTTGATGCTCAAAGTGCCAGCGGCAATTGCTGGGATGCCGACGGCATGGAAAAACCAGTATTTTGCAAGGTCAGGCGAGAGTCTCGTTCGGTTAAATCAGCAGAAGATAGATGAAATCCGAATGGAGGAGAGAAGAGACTGGTCAAAACAGGTAATTCATGAAGCAACCATTGAATTTTTGGATCCGGATGCCATCGCGTTGGCAAGAAAAAATTACAAAGAAAAAATGATTCGGGATCACATCGCAGAAGATGTGGACAGCCAATCGGATGAGGAGTTTCTCACCCAGTTAAAGCTGATGGTAGATGGGAAACCCACCTATGCAGCAATGATACTTCTTGGCAAGGAATCGTGTGACTATGTTTTTAACACTCCGCCCAAAATCATGTGGCGGTTGTATGGCGCAGACGGCGCAGACAAAGATTATGCTATTTTTACGGTTCCGTTCATCAACGTGGCGGATAAGATATTGGGAAAAATACGCAACTTGACGTATCGCTACATGCCAAACCAACAGTCTCTATTTCCACAGGAAACCGATCAGTACGATCCTTGGTTGCTTCGCGAACTGCTGAATAATAGTATTGCGCATGGTAGTTATCAACTTGGAGGACGTATATACATCAACGAGTTTGAAGATCACATTACCATTACTAACCCTGGAGAATTTCTGCCTCAAAGTGTCGAAATGGTATTAAAACCAGGATATAATCCTCCGTTTTACAGAAATCAGCGACTGGCGGATGGAATGGTAAAGTTTAACATGATAGACACTGCGACTAGTGGAATTCGTAAAGTATATCGGATTCAGCGAGACAAGTATTTTCCAATGCCAGATTTTGATTTATCTCAGAATGGCCAAGTTGCAGTCACTGTTTATGGAAAAATACTAAACGAGCAATATACCTACATATTGTATGAACATCCAGAATTGGATTTGGAAACTGTATTTTTACTGGATCAGGTCCAGAAAGGGCTTGGAGATAAGTTAACAAAAGATGCAATAAACTATTTAAGAAAACATAAGCTCGTTGAGGGGAGAGTGAATAGTTTATATCTTTCTGCGGAGGTATCAAAAACAATAGACGCGAGCGCGGAATATATAAAAAATAAAGCGTTCGATGATCAATATTATAAGGATCTGATCATCAATTATCTAAGACAATATGGTAGGGCACAGAAAAAGGATTTTCGAACTCTTTTGATGGATAAGCTTCCAAATTCATTATCGGAAAGACAAAAAGAGTATAAAATCGGAAATTTGTTAGCATCACTGAAGAGACAGGGCCTGATTCGTACGGATTCATCTAACCAACAGCTGTCCTTTTGGATTCTTGAGTAAAAAAATTTTTACTCAAGGTTACTCGAGTTTTTACGCAAGCAAGACGTAGAATAACGAGGGGTATGCAGAGTCCGATGCAGCAACAGAGAAAGACTGGGAGATACATCTATCTGACTATTTGGAGCAGCACGATTCTATTCGGTACTATCTGTCGTCGGATGAGAAGATCGCCCATGCGGTGGACAATGCCACAAAAAAGGTGCTACTTTCATATGAACTGGAGGACTCATGGTCTCCATGCGTTCAGGAGTGATTGGATAGAATTACCCCACATTTCGACGCTCTGGGTCGAAATGTGGGGTACGCAATATTTAAACACAACTTATAAAGAGGTGATAACATGGAAAGAATAGACATCCGACTGAAAGAATCTGATCGGCAAATACTCAAATCCATAATCGGAAAAACCCTAGACTGTATTGAACACGATGAATTTACATTCACAGACAGCTCATCTCAAGTGGTAAAGATCAGTAGTTATGGTGAAACCATTTTTCTATATAGTTTTGTGGAAGAACTAGATTTCTATGGAAGCACAGAAGATGTAGCCGTCTGGACAGTAGAAAAAACGGAGTATCCACTAGTTGCGGAAAAATCATTTATAAAAATGCCTATTCAACAAACTATTACCAAAATTTCACTGATCCAGGAAAACCAGCAGATGTTTGACCAAGGAGTTCAAACCTATGACGTATGGGTAACCCGAGGTATTATCATTGACGTTGGGGATCATCAGATATCTTTTGAAAAGCCAGTATGGTTTTCAGAAGATATCATTATACGGAAAGGATATGAGCTCCAAAAAACGTTCAGATCTGCAGAAGCCATCACCAACGCAGAGAATTGGAATGATGGAATGGAGATGACGTGCAGCAGGAACGTTGAAACACTATAGAGCTCCACCCTAGATGACAATCATTATAAAAAGCGTCGGAAATTCCGGCGCTTTTTCATTGTATCATTGTATGTTAAACTGTAGATATCAAAGGAAAGGAGCACTCCCATGTTAGAGATCGGCAAGACCTATTATTTCTGGGACAATACCCGGGAAAGGCTGGGATCTCTGGAGATCACGGATCTGCAGGAAGATCATTTCTATTTCTCCTACCTTGAAATAGAGAAACCGGGAAGGGGAACCTATGACCTGGTATCCAGTCTCTATCTCACCAAATGGGATGTCCCCGAATACCGCAAAGCCATGCTAATAGGCACAGACCGCGAGTTCTGACCCGGAAAGAAAGGGAAGCATCGCAACTTCAACAGACCGTATAAAGGTGTTGTCTCAAAATGACTTTTTACAGTCAGAATGAGGCAACACCTCTTTTTGGGGACGTTTTCTGTTGAAAATTAAAAAAATGCGCAGAATTTGCGCATAATCATCCTGAGAGTACCAATATGGCGCTCTCTTTTTTCTTGTCACTCATTAATTTTTGTTATAAACCTGCGGGAAATCCTTTGGGAATTACCAAGCCCGTTCCCAACCGTCTTTTTTTGATCTTATGATGAAGCTTTAGAATGTTGTAAGCCATGCTGAGAATGGTCCATTCTACTTCAACCTTTACCGTGCTACGGAGCATAAATCTGCGGAAGTTCATGTCTTCCTTGATCATCGCAAATGCACCCTCCGCCTGAATGCTTCTGTTGACTCGAAGCAGCACACCCTTTTCCGAAGTTATTTTCGCTTCCATCTCCTCGCGCTGCGCTTGGAATCGTTTGGAAACATAAAGCACCTTGTTTCGCTCGGATAAAGGTTTCTTACTACGACCGGCTTTGATGCATTTTTCCTTTAGCGGACATCCGTTGCATTCTTTACAGCTGTATACAGTCGTCTCAATTGCCAACCCTGTTTTTGACTTGGTATTTTTTACGAAGTCTGCGGTTAGTTCTTTTCCCTGAGCACAGATGTAACAGTCCTTTGCGGGATCGTATCCCATATTTTCTCGCCGACTGATGTCAGTGCGGTATTTTCTCTTTTTCTTCTGTTCATGATTCGCTGGTTTCACATACAGTTCAATGTGTTTCAGTGTTTCGAAATAACAGTAATTCTCCTCACTTTCATATCCGGAATCTACCACCACGTTTTCTATGGGATATTTTTTGAGTTTTTTCATAAACGGAATCATGGTATGCACATCATTCCGATCAGCGCTGATATAATTTCCGATAATAAACTCTTCTGATGTTGCTACATTGACGTTATATCCTGGCTTCAATTGCCCGTTCAGCATGTGATCTTCTTTCATATGCATAAAGGTTGCATTATGATCGGTTTTG
>Ga0310695_10014745_pt1 | contig 10514 bp, 6 predicted proteins | sample RumenRJG_04DNA_FD_203882 | JGI IMG/M metagenome (GOLD analysis project Ga0310695, IMG submission 203882) | Bovine rumen microbial communities from Lethbridge, Alberta, Canada - RJG_04 (v2) (version 2) | ecosystem: Host-associated > Mammals > Digestive system > Stomach > Rumen | place: Canada... | reverse complement strand
TCTCAACTATATATCCGATGTTATTAAAACAGGAATTTCAACATCGTATTACGGCACAAGTCATTATCAAGAGGGCGTTACCACAAGGCTCACAGCGAGGGCTTTTGCCGAATTATACAAAGGCATTCACTCCATTGGTTCGGCTTACAAAATCAAAAGCGGAACTTATAATCATTTATCAGATTCAGCCGATTTAAACTACAAAGAACTACAAATCTACGCCACCGCTAAAACAGATAATGCGTTTTTAAAACTCACCGCAGCCAACCGTAGAACATTTGCCAAAACTGATATTTTTTCATCAGGTAGCAACAGCACCACTCATTCTATCGCCGCCGAATACGAAGTGGGCAAATCAGACATTATAAAACTTTCAGGCATAGAAATCCTTAAAAAAATCCGTCAAGATTACGACACTCTTTCTATAAGAGAATCAATGAGTTTATCAGGGCGAACAGAAGCATTGCTTCAACTATTTGACCATAGGTTTAAAATATCATCCACAGCCGAAACCGAATCAGGCGTTATGGAAAAGGCAGGATTCACCTTTTTGAAAACCTCCGCCGGAAACGGCTACTACGTTTGGAACGATTACAACCAAAACGGCGAACAAGAAATCAACGAATTTGAAAAGGCTTTTTACAAATCGGATGCCGATTATGTTAAATATTATACTCACACAGGCGAATATGTAAGCACAATATCAGGACGTTACGGAATAAGCACCACTTGGAACGGCAAAAAATTATATTCAAATATCACATATTCCACATCATCGAAATCTGCCGCCGACAAAGGGTTTGTGTTTATCAAAGGCGACAGCACTATTGCCAACTCATCTTCGTTTAAAACCAATGCCAAATATCACATTCTCAAACCGTTTTGGATATTAGGAGGATATTCCACCACCAAAAACAACCGCCTAACATTCTACGGCACCGAAAACGACCGTCAACGCCTTACAAGTGCAGGGTTAGAATCGCTTATAATAGAGCACATACGTTTGCAACATATTTATGCACAAGGTTTTGAGAGTTACTCATCAGATTTTTTCCCCGAAAAAAACTACCAAATAGATTTAAAGCAAAACACTTCGTTGATAAATTTCAACATCAAGAAAAACACTGATATATCAATTACTTACGATAATCAATTAAAGAATTGCGCCAATTCAAATCTTGTTATCAACTCCGTTACAGCCAAATATCTATTTGCGCCGTCATCGGGCAATATTGCCGCCTCGCTGTCGTATGTGCGCAACAAATTTTCCGGCGACGAAAACCCATCGGTAAAATATCAAATGCTTGCCGGATTGCAAAATGGCGACAATATAGTAATAAACGTTTCGGCAGGTATCATTGCAGCCAAATTTTTGCACATCTCCGCCGATTTTGAAATGCGAAAGGCAAAAGAATCCAAGTCGATACTTGCCGGAACGCTTACCGCCAAGGTGGTATTGGATTAGAATTGCCGTTAAATTTTCTCCACAATAAACCGCAGATGTTCCTGATTCACTTGGAGATATTGCAGGGTTAGGAGGGACTGCAATTCACTAAGGTCGTTAGATACACTTGGTGTGTAAAGAAAATATTCAGAATTAATTATCTCGTGGCCGTTAGGGTCAAATACGAAACAAGGACAACGGGGTATCGGGTTGCCGTTTTCGTCGGTGATTGTGAGGCGCAAATTACCTGTGCTACCATCAACGATTGGCCGTTTTGTTTTTAGATAACGCATATCGCATATCCTCTTCGATTTGCCTTTGTCCCAAGAAACAGTAGTGTGGTCGAGATATAAGGATAGGTTTTTTGATTCAATTTTTATACTATCGTCAATGTTTGTTTTGTATGGTTCCAATATAAGAAACGGCACGTCATGCTCCAATTCGAGCACACTGCTAAAACTGTCGAGCACATCTTGATTGTATAATTCCCCTTGTCGATCTTTATTATAGATATGCAATAATAATATAAAGATGACGAAGAATCCAAAAAACATAATCCAATAATTCCGCTTGATGTGTTTCTTGTGCTTTTGTTCGGCTTCAACAGATGTCTTAAACTTTTTGAGGTATTCCATTACATCGGGATACATAGAATAGTTATGTTCTGCCGCGGAAATTTGTTTCTGCAATTTGGGGTAGTTTGTAGGCGTGAGGTTGTTTCCTTTTATTTTTCTGTCCCATTTGAAACTAAGAAACACTCCTGTTATCAAAATTAAAAGTGAAAATAAGAACATCAAAACATTTGCGGATCTCACAGCATAATAAATCAGCATAAAACTCATTAGTATCAGAAACACAGGTAGGTATCTGTTTGCCATTTGTTCGTAAGTCTTTGGGAAAACATTGTTTTTGAAATCAGCAAAATAGGATTCCCATTTGCCCATTTCTTCGTGGAATTGTGTTTTATTTGGTTTCATAACTTACTTACCGTTATAAGATTATAAAATAATACGCACTATCGGCAACTTCTTTGAGCCTTTGTATAGATGATGGGCGAGAAGTGAACTCTGCATAGACACACCCTTGTCCAGTTTCAAGTATAGAGTGAAGTTCTTTGCCCTTATTTCTCAAAACCGAAATAGGCATCAAATCCTTTCCTACAAGATGTCCGTCTTTGTCAGTCAATCCAATTGACAATCCGTAATAGTAAGCCTCTTCGTTTTTCTTGCCGGTGGATAAAATTTTTACCGGATCTATGCGCAATTGGTAGGTTATCTTGCTGTTGTCCAAGCCAGTGATAGATTTATACAGTACATCAAACATTAGACGAGTGTCGCCCTCCACGGTGATAAAATCCGAATATTTCTTGTTTACGGTACTGTCGGGCATAGGGCTAATTGTCTTGGAAAACGATGTCATTTCGGTAATAATAGGATTGACGGCAAGTTCTGCTTTATATTTTTTTGATTTCGAAGGCATTAATACCCAAATTATTACGGGTATCAAAAATACAGACACCATAAGAGCGGCGAGTTTTTTGCTGTTTTTGACACGCGCCTGTTTGTAACCGTTGATTTCTGTGGCGTAAGTGGCGAGGAGTTTTTTGGCTTCGGGGTTTTCGCCGTAGATGGTTGCCACCTGACGCTGATATTTTTCGTATGAGTGCAAAGCATCATAATACTCCATATCGGCTTTTTCGACTGGCGATATAATATTTTCTTTCGCTCCCAAATATATACCACCTATCATAAATAAAAACACAGGTGGAAGAAAACTAAAAAACGTAACTGCCGACAACACTGTATATCCAAATAATCCACTCACTATAAAAAACGCCACAACAAAAGTACAAATTATCACATGGGATCTGCTTTCAATTATCAACCAAAGCGATGGGCGTAAGGTTTGTTTAAGTTTGTCGATGCTTTGGTTTATGTTTGCAATAAGATTTTTGATGTTTTGGTCGGAGTCCAATCTTTTGTGCAGAACACGTCCGCAATACGAACATATATTGCTTACAAGTGGGAACGGCGCTCCGCATTGGCAATGAGTTATGTTTTGTTGCTTGATTTCGGTCTTGCGGTTTTCTTTGCGGATGATGTCAGCCGCCCAACCCGAAACATTGACTACCTTATTCGTATCCCCTTTATATAGGTGTGTGCCGCAGAATAGACAATCGTCGGATATTAACGGCACTAACGCTCCGCACGACGGGCAGTGGATGAGTTCTTCTTTGGAGAAACTTTTGAGCCGCTTGCGTAGTGCTTTGTCGATATATTCCTCTGTATCCTTAACATTTGAACCGGTATTTTTCGCTTCCTGTAAAATTGTCTGCCGCTCTTTGTAGGTTAGTATTCGGTCTTGCAAGGCGAGGGCTACGAGGTCTTTGATGTGTTTTTTTATTGCCATAAGGTATTGGTTGTTAGTTGATGCAAATATGGGGATAATATTTTTGCAACAAAAAAAATACCGTCAATTTTTTCAGAAAAATTGACGGTATTGTGTGAACTTGACGTGTTCAAATCTTATCTCGCCACCACATACTTATGCAGTGTACTTCTTACAGCCCCTTTGCCTGCAAAGAGTTCTTTTACCATGCCTTCGATTTTTTCGCCTAAGCCGGCTTCGTAGAGGTCGATAGCGAATATGTCTTTGCGGCTGTAAAGTTTGCGCAATGCACTCCAATCTTGATCGGGCTTGCCAATCTCTAAGGGTGCCACAATTGCCTGCAACTCTTCGAGCATCGGGTCGGGTGAACAATCAAATGGGGTGCCGTCGTCTTTTATGCCTTTGAGGTAACGGGCATAGCCTGCCAATACCAAAGGAATCAGCACAAGGTTGCTCTTATCGAGACCACGGGCGATGTACTTTTTGAGAGTTTCGCCAAAGCGGATGGGGAGTTTCTGACTTGTGTCGGTAGCGATACGCTGCGGAGCGTCGGGCATAAAGGGGTTGGGCAGACGCTTGTTGAGCACTGCGCCGATAAACTCGTAGGGGTTCAAAACGCCCGGGTCAACCACTACCGGCATTGCCTCCATATAGCCGATTTTTTGAATAAATGCACGGAGGTCGTCGTCTTTCATTTCGGCACTGATGAGCGTGTAGCCCAACATACAGCCGTAGATTGCCATCGCTGTGTGGAGCGGATTAAGACAGGTGGTTACCTTCATAGTCTCCACCTTGTCAACGGTTTCGCGGGTGGTGTAGAGTGCGCCTCCCAAATCAAGCGGCGGACGTCCATTGGTGTAATTATCCTCGATAACGAGATACTGAACTTCTTCTGCATTGACGAATGGAGCGGTGAAGGTGTGCTTTTCGGTTTCGATGTAATTGTTATCTTCAAAACCGTCGGCAGCCAACATCTCTTTAACCTTTTCGTGCGGACGTGGGGTAATCTTGTCAATCATCGACCACGGGAAGGTGATTGTCTTCTCGTTTTTCAAATAATCCACAAAAGCCTGAGGAACAAGTGCATCCTTAGCCCAACGTTCTGCGTAGGCAAACACGCCGGCTTTTACCTTGTCGCCATTGTGCGAACAGTTGTCCATCGACTGAATTGTCAACGGATATGCACCAGCCTGCCAACGTTCAAACAAAAGAGCCGTTACCTTGCCCAAAGCAAAGAGAGGTTTAAGTCCGCGAGCAAGGTCTGCCTCGTTAAACGAGTAGCCTTTTTCGGTAATGGTGAACGAAATCATCTGCAAGGTAGGATTCTTGAAGATTTCTACCAAGCGGTTCCAATCGTTGAACTGCGGGTCGGCTTTGAGTGCCTCGGTAACGCTTGCAATCACTTTCTTTTCGATACTTCCGTCGGAACAGAGGTTTACACAGAGCGAAAGGTTGCCGTAAGGAGCGTATGCCTTGTCGATAACCTCAAAGTCGAATGTTTCTGCCACGATAACGCCACGGTCGTATTTGCCGCTATTGAGCGCATCGTTGAGAATGGCTGCGGGAAATGCACGGAAGATGTTACCACCGCCAAAGTGTACCCAAGTGGGTTCTTTGGCAGTTTTTTCGCGCAGGGCTTTGATGTTGAATTTAGGGAGTTGGTAGCCTTTTTGCTCCCATTCTGCGGCGTTGAATGTGCCGTTTAAAATATCTGTTAGTTTCATATTAATCAAAAAATCCGGGTTGTTTGTATTCGATTCCTAACTCACGATCCACTGTTGCGAGGATTCCCTGCACCTGACCCATTGCAAACATACGTCCCAAAAGGGTGTAGCCTGAGTTGTGTCCGTGGCTCGATTCGTCCATTATGCCACCTTTTTCGTCGGTGAAGGTCATACCGTGGTCAACGCGCATCGGGAGTTGGGGATTTTCCTTCTCAAAAATGCGGCAGAGTTCGATAAGGTCGGCACGTCCGCCAAGGTGCGATGCTTCGGTGAAATCGCCGTTGGGGAAGATGTGGCACGAGCGCAGATGTACAAAATGTGTGCGTGAGGCAAACTTGCGAGCCAAATCAACCACATTGTTGTATGCTCCGGCAGAGAGCGAACCGGCACAGAATGTCAAGCCGTTGTGCTTATTGGGCACAGCGTCGAGAAACCACTGTATATCCTCCTCGGTGCGCACAATTCGGGGCAATCCAAGCACCTCAATCGGTGGGTCGTCGGGATGAACGCACATATTCATACCGCACTCCTCGCAAACGGGCATTATGGCTTCGAGGAAATATTTCATATTTGCCCTCAATTCTGCCTTTCCAATGCCCTTGTAGAGGTTGAGAAATTCGCGGAATTTTTGAATGGGTGCCTCGTCGTTTTCGGAGAAGTTGCCGCTAACAAAGCCCTGAGTCTTGATAACGATAGTATCTACGAGTTTGTGGTCTTTTTCGGGAGTCATAGTCTTGGCAAGTTCGTCACATTCTGCCAAAACATTGCGACCCTCGCCAAAGCCTGCCGGAAACTTGAATTTAGCCCACTCCTCACGTGCGCCCTCGCGTTTGAGGATATAGATGTCGAAATATGCAAACTCGGCATAATTGAAATAGAGGTTGGTAGAGCCGTTGGGATTCTGATGCAACAAATCGGTACGCGCCCAATCGAGCACAGGCATAAAGTTGTAACATATTGTGTGAATGCCCTCCGCCGAAAGGTTGCGGAGCGATTGTTTGTAAACCTCAATTTGCTGGTCGCGATCTTTGCCGCCGTATTTGATGGTCTCCACCACGGGCAGACTCTCTACCACGCTCCAACGCATACCGTAAGATTCGATATACTCACGCAGGTCACGGATTTTTTCGCGAGTCCAAACCTCGCCAAGTGGCACGTCGTGAAGGGCCGTGACAATACCCTCAACGCCGATTTGCCGGAGTTGGGCAAGAGTGATTTTGTCTTTCTTGCCAAACCATCTCCAAGTTCTTTCCATAATATTATTTTCTTATTTCTTTAACAATTTGAATTGCAGATTTGATTTTTTCGGTAATGGTGGCAAAATCTTTGGTGAGTTGGCTGCCCAAACCTACGCAAGCCACACCTGCCTTAAACCACTCTTCGAGGCACTCCTTGTCGGTTGTTACGCCGCCCGAAGGCATAATGTTTGTCCACGGACACGGTGCTTTGATTGCCTTTACGAACGAAGGTCCGCCCACTTCCTTGCCGGGGAAAATCTTGACAACCTCGCAGCCAAGTTCTTCGGCAAGATTAATTTCGCTCAAAGTGCCGCAGCCGGGTAGCCAAGCAATTTTTCTACGGTTGCAAATTTTTGCCATATCGGGATTCAACGAGGGCGACACTATAAAGTTGGCACCCAATTGAATATAAAGAGCGGCAGTTGCAGGGTCTACCACCGAACCCACGCCCATCATCATTTCAGGACATTCGGTAGCACACCATTTGTTCACTTGCTCAAAAACCTCGTGGGCATAGTCGCCACGGTTAGTAAATTCAAAAACACGTGCGCCGCCATCGTAACAGGCCTTTACCACGGTTTTTACTTTTTCTACATCGGCATTATAATACAACGGTACTATACCGGTGGAAATCATTGTGTTTAATACGTCTAGTCTTTTAAATCTGCTCATTTCGAATTAGAATTACATTGTAATGATACTGACTGCAAAGATACCGATTTTTTTTTACAAAAACAAATAAGTTTAGCATCAATGTGGATAATTATTATTACATTTGGCGCAACTAAAACTTAAATATCTTGCAATATGAAACACAGATTTATCCTCATTGCGACTGCGTGTATGCTATCGTCGGCAGCGTTGGCGCAACCCTACGATTTTCAAAACACCAAATTAGACGACAACAAACGTGTTCAACTTTTTATCAAGCATCTCACATTAGAAGAAAAAATGTCGTGGATGGCTCCGATGCTTGGTTCTCAACGGCTCGGGATTCCTATTACAAGTTGCTACGAGGGATTACACGGATTGGCTCTCGGCGGACCGTCGCGCAACAACGGCGTAAAGACAGTTGACGGCAAGGAAGTGCCCAACGACCTGCCCACTACTATTTTCCCTCAGGCTTACGGAATGGGCTGCACTTGGAACCGCTCTCTGATTCAGCGCATTGGCGAAATTGAAGCCGAAGAGGTGCGCTGGTATGCGCAAGGCAACATAGCATCAAGAAAAGGTCTTGTGGTGTTTGCGCCCAATGCCGACCTTGCTCGCGACCCGCGCTGGGGACGCACCGAGGAGAGTTACGGCGAAGACCCGTACCTTGTGGGTCAACTAACTGTAGCAATGGTAAAAGGTCTACAGGGTAACGATCCTCGATATTGGAAAACCTGCTCGCTGATGAAGCATTTCCTTGCCAACAGCAACGAGGACGGACGCGACTCCACTTCGAGCGATTTCGACGAGCGTCTTTTCCGCGAATATTACTCCTACCCTTTTTATAAGGGCATTACCGAAGGTGGAAGCCGTGCTTTTATGGCAGCCTACAACCGTTGGAACGGCATTCCTATGGCTGTTCACCCCTGCCTCAACGAGGTAGCACGCAAAGAATGGGGCAACAACGGCATTATCTGTACCGACGGTGGCGCATTTAGTCTGCTCTACACCGCCCACCACTATTATCCCGACCTTGCCACCACCGCCGCCGCTGTGGTAAAAGCAGGCACAAGTCAGTTTCTCGATAGGTTTCAACCATATCTTACCGAAGCCGTTGAAAAAGGACTCGTAACCGAAGCCGACATCGAAAAAGTAATCAGCGGCAACATCTACGTGGCTCTGAAACTTGGTCTGCTCGACGACAAATGCCCTTACGCATCAATAGGCAAAGACTCCACCGCAATGCCGCCCTACGAACGCGAAGATGTTAAAAAATTTGTCCGCGAGGTAACGGCAAAAAGTATAGTACTGCTCAAAAACAACAATCAAACCCTGCCCATCAACACCAAGAGCGTTAAAAAGATAGCCATAGTGGGTCCATACGCCGACAAGATTGTGTACGATTGGTACAGCGGCACTGCCCCATACGAAAACACAATACTCAAAGCTATGCAGGAGGCTTGCAAAGAATACGGCATTGAGGTGCTTTATGCTCCCGACAATCAGTTTGGACGCGCCGAAGATTTGGCAAAAAAGGCTGATATGGTGCTTGTTTGCACAGGCAACCATCCCTACGGTACCGACCGCACGTGGAAAGTTTGCCCCGTGCCCAGCGACGGCAGAGAGGCCAACGACCGCCATTCGCTCCAACTGCCCGACGAGGACGAAATCCGCCGTATCTACGCCATCAATCCAAACACTGTGCTGGTGCTTGTAAGCAGTTTCCCGTATGCTATCAATTGGAGCAACGCCAACCTGCCAGCCATAGTTCACGTAACGCATTGTTCGCAAGAGCAGGGACACGGTGTTGCCGACGTGCTTTTTGGCAAGGTTAACCCCGCAGGACGTACCACTCAAACTTGGGTGCGCGACATTCTCGACCTTCCCCCGATGCTCGACTACAACATCCGCAACGGACGCACATATATGTTTTTCAAGGGTCAGCCGCTATATCCTTTTGGCTACGGACTCAGTTACACAACTTTCAACTACAACGATGCACACATTCAAAAGCAAGACAAACAGAAAATTACCGTTGCCGTAAAAATTACTAACGCAGGCTCTCGCGATGGCGACGAAGTGGTGCAGCTATATGCAAGCTACCCCGACTCAAAAGTGGAGCACCCCAAACGTCAGTTGAAGGCATTCGAGCGTGTTAACATTCCAGCAGGACAAACCAAGGAGGTGATTCTCGAAGTAGAAAAAAGCGACCTCACCTACTGGGACGATACCCGCCACGCCTTCATTCCCGAGACAGGACGCATAATATTTGAAATCGGCGCATCATCGGCTGATATTAGGAAAGAGGTTACATTCCAAGCTAAATAGATTATTAAACCCGAAAGGTAGAAGATATCAAAAATATTTTCTACCTTTGCGGGCAAATAATTCGTAATGAAAGTCACAACACCAAAGTTTTCTCTATAAAAGATAAAACACTATATTTGCGGCAAAAAATTGAATATGAAGAATAAAATAGTAATATTAGTTGCCGCAATGATAATGTTAGGCTTGACATCTTGTAATGATAAGCCTACTGCCCTATATCATCAGATTGAACGCATTGACAGCCTTATTATGTGGAAGAATGAGTCGCTTGCTAAGAAGATATACGATTCGCTTGACATATCGACGGCAAACGAGAACGATGCTGCTTACTATAATCTTATTAAGTTGAAGCTTGATTATCAGAAGGCTGCCACAGCAACAATGGATTCCATATTTGACTTGACCGAGCACTATTATTCACATAATAGAGATAAACGTAAATTGGTACAGACTCTTTTTTATAGAAGTGATTACTATTTCAACAACAATAATTATTTTAAGTCTCAGGAGTATCTTTCAAAAGCAGAGGAAATAGCAATTGACAATAGTTATTACTTGGAACTATCGCTTATTAATTGGATGAAGATTCCGATGAGTTGCTTCAATAATCCATTGGAAACTTCCAAGGTTTATTCAGATAGGCAGCTGAAATATGCGTTATTATCCGAAAATAAAGCCCAATTGTCATACGCCTATCTCAACCGTGCCATCTTGTACCGTCAGTTGAATCAAAACGATAGT
>Ga0310695_10014744_pt1 | contig 10515 bp, 9 predicted proteins | sample RumenRJG_04DNA_FD_203882 | JGI IMG/M metagenome (GOLD analysis project Ga0310695, IMG submission 203882) | Bovine rumen microbial communities from Lethbridge, Alberta, Canada - RJG_04 (v2) (version 2) | ecosystem: Host-associated > Mammals > Digestive system > Stomach > Rumen | place: Canada... | reverse complement strand
CGGATAAAGTCGGCAATCAGTTTCTCTGTCTCCACGAGTCCGAGAATGCTGGAGTCTATACACAAGTCATAACTCTCAGCAGCTCCCCATTTCTTGCCTGTATAGTAATTATAGTATTGCGCTCTGCGGCTCTCACCATGCTCAATAAAGTGGCGCGCCTCCTCGCGAGTGATGTTTCTCTTGACCATCACCTGATTGATACGGAAATCCATAGAGGCGGTAACGAATATATTCACCACATTCTTGAAATCCCTCAGGATATAATCGGCACAACGCCCCACGAACACGCAACGACCTTCTTTTGCTGCCTTGCGAATAGCATCGCTCTGGAACTGAAACAAACTCTCCTGCGAGAAGTTTGACTTATAGAGATTACCTCCGCCCAGATGTGGTGTCTGCACATTCAGCAAGCCACGCAAGAAACCTTTCTTCTCGTCGTTCTCTTCAAAGATCTTCTCTGAGAAACCGCTTTCCTTGGCCGCCAGGTTCAGCAACTCCCGATCATAATACTTAGCATTAAAGTCGAGTGCCAGCATACGTCCTATGTCATGGCCTCCACTTCCTAACTGTCTGCCTACATTAATGATTATATTGTCCATAAGCCTTGATTTTTTTCATATACCACATAAGCATAGGGATAGTCATCGCAAACGACCCGAAGTCGCTGGCGGGCATGGCATACCACACACCGTCGAGGTTCCAGAACAACGGGAACACATAAGCCATTGGCAACAGCAGAATCAGCTGACGCGAAAGTGAAAGGAATATTGACACCTTCACCTTGCCAATGCTCTGGAAGAAGTGGGTAATAGCAGCTTGTGAACCCACTACGAAGAACACCAGCATATCTATCTTAAGGCCCTTTGCCGAGAGTTCTATCAACTGCGGATCTGTAGTAAAGATACGGGCTATCTCACGTGGGAAGAGCATCGACAACGCCCAACCAACCAGCAGGAAGCCTGTAGCACAGGCAATAGTCAGCCACAGACAACGGAACATGCGGTCAAATTTCTCAGCGCCGTAATTATATCCCACTATCGGCTGCATACCTTGGTTCACACCCATCACAAACATAAAGAACACCATCACCATCGAGTTGGCAATCGAGTAGGCTCCCACAGCCATATCACCACCATAATGCACAAACTGGTTGTTCATGAAAATCACGATTACACACGACGTGGCGTTCATCAGGAAGGGGGATATACCGATAGAGATGATATTCCTTACCAGGTCTTTCTTCAGCTTATAGATTCCTTTCTTCAGATGCAGCAGTTCTTTCTTATTCGAGAATATCCACATCTGCCAGCAGAGAGCCATCGACTGCGACGAGACCGTAGCCAGAGCCGCACCACGAATACCCCAGCGGAACCACCACACAAAGGTTACTACCAGAAGAATATTCATTCCCACTGTAAACAGTGTGGCATACATGGCATGACGGGGCTTGCCAGCCGCACGAAGCACGGCGTTCATTCCGAAGTACATGTGCGTCACCATGTTGCCCAACAGAATCACAGTCATAAACTCGCGGGCATAAGGCAACGTCACATCCGAAGCGCCGAAGAACCGTAATATCGGGTCGATGAATATCAGACTAACGGCCATAAAGAGGAAGCCAATAATCAGGTTCAGCGTGATGGTATTGCCCAACAGATTCTCTGCAACATCATAGTCCTGCTGCCCTAACTTCACACTGATACATGCTGAGGAGCCCACGCCTACCGCAGCTCCGAAAGCGGCACTCAGATTCATAAACGGGAAAGTGATGCCCAGACCAGCAATGGCCTCCGGACCCACAATCTGACCAATCATCGCACGGTCGATTATATTATAGAGGCTTGACGCCGTCATGGCCACAATGGCAGGCAGGGCATACTGCCAAAGCAGTCGTCCAACGGGTTTCTGTCCCAACTCGAGTGCAGCCTGTTTATTATCCTTCATTCTTATACCTAACTAAAATATGGTGCAAAGGTACGAATATTTTTCGAGATAAGCGACAATTTAAAAAAAACTTCGTACCTTTGCAGTCGTTATGCATCTAAGAAGTCTGTTTTTATTGATTGCATCTCTGTTTTTTGCGCTGCCATGGATGCCAGAAGCCAGTGCGGCCAACAGTCCCAAGATAAAATATCCTGGTGGGAAATTCTATATCTGGCGCTATACGCTGAAAGACAAGCAGGGCTCCTCCTACTCTATCGACCACCCAGGCCGCTGGCTCTCACACAAATCAGTAGAACGCAGAAAAAAGCAAGGGTTACAAGTCGACTCTACCGACCTTCCCGTCAGCAACAGATACCTGAAGATGTTCGAAAAGGTGTCTGACGACCGCATCAGAGAAAAGCGAAAAGGCATGATAGCATGTACAATCATAGGCACAAGCCGATGGAACAACACCGTGCTTGTACGCTCCAACGACACAACTGTCTTCAATCGTCTGGGTGCCCTCGACTGTGTCAGAAAGGCAGAGTTGGTATGGACTTCTCCGGATAGCATCTCGCGCACCATCAAGCAAAAAGCACATGAGTCATTTAATCCCTGGGACAGTATCAAGGCTGAATACTACGGAAACGGTTTAGAGCAAATCACAATGCTGATGGGCCAGCGACTTCATAATCTGGGTCACAAAGGTAAGGGCATGACCATTGCTGTGCTCGACGGAGGTTTCATGAACTGCGATGTCATCTCAGCTTTCCGACATGCCAACATCATAGGCGCCAAGGACTTTGTCTACCCAAGGAGCTCTCATTTCTACCAAGAGACCGATCATGGCACAAAAGTTCTCTCAGCGATGGCAGCCAACGAGCCAGAGGTTATGGTAGGCACAGCACCAGAAGCCCGTTATTGGCTCTTGCGTTGTGAAGACCAACAGACAGAACAGCCCGTAGAAGAAGACTACTGGGCTATGGCCGCTGAATTTGCCGATTCCGTTGGTGCCGACATCATCAGCTCCAGTCTCGGATACAACGACTACGATAACCTTCCCAACTATTATCACCAGCACGACCTCGACGGTCATACTGCCCTCATCAGCCGTACGGCCTCGATGCTGGCACAGAAAGGCATTATCCTTGTCAATTCTGCAGGTAATTCAGGCATGGGACCTTGGAAGAAAATCACTTTTCCTTCTGATGCCAACAACATACTGACGGTTGGCGCCCTCAACACAGATGGGAAGAATGCGCCCTTCAGCGGTGTCGGGCCGACACAGGACGGCAGAGTCAAGCCCGACGTCATGGCTCTGGGCAGTCCTGCCTCTCTGATATCTGGGCGGGGCTTCATCGTAAGAGATATGGGTACTTCATTCTCTACGCCTATCGTGGCAGGGCTCGTAGCCTGTCTGTGGCAGGCTTTCCCACAGAAGACGGCATTAGAAATCATCAGTCTGGTGCGCCAGACCAGCAATGGTTATGAAAAGCCTGATAACATCTATGGTTATGGCATTCCCAATTTTTGGAGAGCCTACATGATAGGGAGACTGGACAGTGAAAAGTGAAAAACACATATCGCTGTTTGAGCTGAATCGGTTGTTGCGAGAGACCATCGAGAGCGAACTGCCTGATGAATATTGGGTAGAGGCAGAACTGTCTGAATGCCGCGAGTCAAGAGGTCATTGCTATATGGAACTCATCGAGAAAGACGAGCGGACAGCAACTCCAATAGCCAAGGCCAGCGCTAAATGCTGGGCATCAAAATGGACAGTCGTCAGACCATATTTTGAACGTACAACTGGTCAGCAACTCCATACAGGCATGAAGGTCTTGCTAAAGGTCTATGCCCAGTTCCACGAAGCTTATGGTTTCTCCTGGATCGTAACCGACATCGACCCCACCTACACCCTTGGCGATATGGCCCGCAAGCGTCAGGAGATTATCCGCCAGCTCAAGGAAGAGGGCGTGTTTGATTTACAGAAAGAGCTTTCACTTCCCCTGTTCTGCCAACATGTTGCCGTCATCTCCAGCGAGACAGCAGCAGGCTATGGCGACTTCTGTAATCAGCTTAGCAACAACGCCTACGGTTTTCAGTTTCAGACATGGCTGTTCCCTGCCACCATGCAGGGTGAGGGCGTAGAACAGAGTATTATTCAAGCCCTGAACCGCATCAATGCCGTCTCCGACGAGTTCGATTGCGTAGTCATCATCCGTGGAGGTGGTGCCACCAGCGACATGTCGGGCTTCGACACATTGGCTTTAGCAGAAAACGTAGCCAACTTCCCCTTACCAATTATCACAGGCATTGGTCATGAACGCGACGAGAGCATCCTCGACATGATCAGCTTCCAACGAGTAAAAACACCTACCGCTGCTGCTGAATTCCTTATTTCACATCTGTCGGAAGTGCTTGAAGTCATCAATGATTCGCAAGAGCGCATCACCCGCTTGTTCTCTATCGTAAAGACTCGTCAAGAGGCAAAAATCGATACTCTTTACAATCAGATATCCATGATTCTGATGCGGAATATCGCAGAAAAGCGCCATCGGCTGGAGATACTTGAAGAGAAGACCCGGTCGCTCGACCCTCAGGTGCTTCTGAAGCGAGGTTACAGCATCACGCTCCACAACGGCAAGGCAGTGCGCGATCCTCAGCAGTTACAGAAAGGCGACGAGATAGAGACCAGAATAGAGAAAGGAACCATCAAATCCATCATCCAATGAAAGATATCAAATATGAAGCCGCCTTTGCGGAACTACAGTCCATCGTACGCAAGATGGAGAACGATGAACTTGACATCGACCAGATGTCAGAACAACTGAAGCGTGCCCAGGAACTTATCAGGCTCTGTAAGGACAAACTGACCAAAACAGACGAGGAAATCAAGAAAATACTATCAGATTCGTAAGTTTTATGGGAAAAAGTTGTTAATTTAACATGAAAATGTGTACTTTTGCAGAGAATTTGAAACTTATAAAAAGATTGTTACAATGAAAAATTTAGATTGGGCTAGTCTGTCGTTTGGTTATATGAAGACCGACTACAACGTACGTTGCTACTATCGCGACGGCAAATGGGGCGAAATCGAAGTATGCTCCGATGAGTATCTGAAGCTGCACATGGCCGCTACCTGTCTGCACTATGGTCAGGAGGCTTTCGAAGGTCTGAAGGCCTATCGCTGCCCCGATGGTAAGGTCCGTGTGTTCCGCGTTGAGGAGAATGCCGCCCGCCTTCAGTCAACATGCCGTGGTATCATGATGCCCGAAGTATCTACCGAACTGTTCACTGAGATGGTGAAGAAGGTTGTTCGTTTGAACCAGGAGTGGATTCCCACATACGAGAGCGGAGCCACACTCTATATCCGTCCATTACTGATTGGTACCAGTGCCCAGGTAGGTGTTCATCCTGCTAAGGAGTACTGCTTCCTGATTTTCGTTACTCCCGTTGGCCCATACTTCAAGGGTGGATTCTCAAGCAATCCTTATGTCATTGTTCGCGACTACGACCGCAGTGCACCTCTTGGCACTGGTAAATATAAGGTAGGTGGCAACTATGCCGCTTCTCTCTTTGCCAACAATCTGGCTCACGAGAAGGGCTATGCCTGTGAGTTCTACCTCGATGCCAAGGAGAAGAAGTACATCGACGAGTGTGGTGCCGCCAACTTCTTTGGTATTAAGAACAACACTTACGTAACACCGGAATCAACCTCTATCCTGCCCTCTATCACCAACAAGTCATTGATGCAGGTGGCTGAGGATTTGGGCATGAAGGTAGAGCGCCGTCCAATTCCAGAAGAAGAACTCGAGACCTTCGAGGAAGCAGGTGCTTGCGGAACAGCAGCTGTTATTTCACCTATTTCATATATCGACGACCTCGACACAGGCAAGCGCTACTCATTCGGCGACAAGCCAGGTCCCCAGTCAAAGAAACTCTTCGACACCCTTCGTGGTATTCAGTATGGTGAGATTGAAGACAAACATGGTTGGACAACCGTAGTCATTGAATAATCGTCGTATGAGAGCATTACCTCAACTTGACTTCATAGAGGCTATCAAACTGGCCTCAAGTCGTATTCTGGATTTCAAGGGTCGCAGCCGCCGCTCTGAGTTTTGGTGGTGGATGCTTGTTGTCATTGTCGTTGGATGGATTATCTCCATGTTTGCCAACAATCTGCTGGCGAACGCCGTTCTATCCATCATCTGCATGTTCTTTGGCCTTTCAGCCACTGCCCGCAGACTGCAAGACTCAGGCAAGAGTGCCCTTTGGGTTTACATCAGTTATGCCATGGGCTGTGCGTTCCAGTTGCTTTTTTCTACATCGGCAGCTATGAACGAACTGATAGAGGAAGCCAGTTACGGTGCGCTCAGTCAGCATGCCGTAGAGAAAATCATGATGAACAGTTTTGGTGAGATTGCAGGCATAGGTTTCATGTCTATTATCCACAGCATTTTTGCGCTCATCGTGATTATCATGTGTCTGTTCGACAGTACGCCAGGCCCCAACAAGTATGGCGACTCACCCAAATACGTTATCGAATAACAGAAATCAAGCCTCGCTTCCAGCGGGGCTTTTTTGTTGACAAATATTTGCGTATATCAAAAGAAAGACGTACCTTTGAGCTGACGCTCGAAGTTAGGCTGCATCTCGGAAATACAAAAAAAAACGGTTTTATTTGGTATTTCACTCGATTTGCACTAACTTTGCAGCACAATTTTAATTATGGGAAAAGGTAAGTTAGCTAAATTTGCGGACATGGAAACGTATGAAAACGTATTCCAATATCCGTATTCAGTAATAGAGAATGTGCCCTTCGAGATGAAAGGTCACTGGCATGAGCAATATTTCAAGAACAACAACCCTATCGTGCTCGAGCTCGGGTGTGGAAAGGGAGAATATACCGTGGAACTCGCTAAACTCTATCCCGATGTCAACTTCATTGGCGTCGACATCAAGGGAGCCCGCATGTGGACTGGAGCCACCCAGGCTCTCAACGAAGGACTGAAAAACGTGGCCTTCCTTCGCACCAACATCGAGATTATCGAACGTTTCTTCGCGCAAGATGAGGTAAATGAGATTTGGCTCACCTTCAGCGATCCTCAGATGAAGAACCCCCGCAAGCGCCTCACATCTACCTATTTCATGGAGCGCTATCGCAAATTCCTGGTCGACGGTGGTCTTATTCACTTGAAGACCGATTCCAACTTCCTCTTCACCTACACCACCTATATGGTAGACGGCAACCAGCTGCCCGTCGTCTTCCGCACAGAAGACCTCTACCATGATGAGCGTATCGACGAAGGCACGAAGAAGATACTCTCCATCCAGACCTATTATGAGTCAATGTGGATAGCTCGCGGTCTGAACATCAAATACCAGAAATGGCAGCTACCACGCACAGGTGAGCTCAAAGAGCCCGATGTAGAAATAGAACTCGACGACTACCGCTCCTACCATCGCTCTAAGCGCAGCAGCCTCGAAAAAGCGAAATAAAAGGGTAAGAAGGAAAAAAAGGTAAATAAGATAGAAGGTAAGAATGAACACGCTTCAGCGCTTTTACAAAGCGTAGCGACTAAAAGAAAAAGGTAAGAAATGACGTTATATCCCCAATTGATTATGGATGCCCTGGCAACGGTGACGTATGCCGGCACTAAGAAGAACCTTGTAGAAAGTGGCATGGTGGCCGATACCCCTGCTGTATCAGCGCCCCAGCAAGAGGGCCAGCCATGGAAAGTAAAGGTTGTGCTCGAGTTTCCTCGCGACACCGATCCATTCCTGAAGTCTACCGTTAAGGCTGCCGAGGCAGCTATTAAATACCACTGCGGCAAAGATGTCGAGGTCACCATCGAGACTGAGTTCAAGACCGCTCCACGCCCTGAGGTCGGACAGATGCTGCCTGGCGTGAAGAATATCATTGCCGTCAGCTCTGGAAAGGGAGGCGTTGGAAAAAGCACTGTCTCCGCCAACCTTGCCATCGCCCTGGCACGCCTCGGCTATAAGGTCGGTCTGCTCGACACTGATATCTTCGGCCCTTCCATGCCAAAGATGTTCAATGTAGAAGACGAGCGTCCCTACGCCATCAAGAAAGACGGTCGCGACCTCATCGTGCCTGTCGAGAAATACGGTGTCAAGCTCTTGAGTATCGGCTTTTTCGTCTCACCCACCACAGCCACCCTTTGGCGTGGCGGCATGGCAACAAGCGCTTTGAAGCAGCTCATTGCCGATGCTGACTGGGGCGAGCTCGACTACTTCATCCTCGACACACCTCCAGGCACCAGCGACATTCACCTGACTCTCCTTCAGACGCTCTCCATCACAGGAGCCGTCATCGTCAGCACCCCACAGCAGGTAGCCCTGGCCGATGCTCGCAAGGGTATCGATATGTATCGCAACGACAAGGTGAATGTACCCATCCTCGGCCTCATCGAGAACATGGCATGGTTCACCCCTGCCGAACTTCCAGAGAACCGTTACTACATCTTCGGTAAGGAAGGGTGCAAGCAACTGGCTGAAGAGATGCAAGTACCCCTGCTGGCCCAGATACCATTGGTTCAGAGCATCTGCGACAATGGCGATGCAGGAACTCCTGCCGCTCTCAACAACGACAGCGCCACAGGTCTGGCTTTCATCAATCTGGCTCAGGCTGTTGTCACTGTTGTGAACCGTCGCAACAAAGAACAGCCCAAGACCAAGATTGTCGGCAAGGACTAAGCCCGCATTTTATTCCTCTTTTGTTGCTTCCTGAGACTTCTTTGGATTGGGGATAACGCTAAAGGTTGTCTGTGAGGGTTTAACAACACTGTTTGTTCCAAGGTCAACGCCCCAGCCAATCAGGCCGCCAAAGAGGATGTTTCCGAAAGCCCATCCGTTTACCGTCTTCTCCAGAACGATATCATCGAATGTATAGTTTTCCGAGGTGATATGGATACGCTGACCATCCAGCTTGTGTCGTTTCACCTTTACGACAGCAGGAAGAGTGAGGCCGGAATAGCTTTCTCTTGCTGTGGTGATGTTAACCGGTTCTGGTACATTACCATTGATTGTAATGCTGGGGTCTCCACCAGACACGATGGTAGCACAAGACGAGAATGACACAGCAGTAATTGCAGCAAATAATGCTGACTTGATAGTCTTATTCATAATTCTTTTAGTTAGTTGATTAATGATTAATTATTTTTGCTAATATTCAAAGGACAAAGGTAATAAGAATTCATGAAACTTGCAAGTCTTTTCATTGAATTATTATAGTTTCCGCACCCACAGATATGGTGGACACGTCAGGTATCACTGTTTTCTCGGTTAGAAAAGGGTGGTTTCTTACTGAGAAAACAGTGTTTTCCTTAGGAGAAAACAACGTTTTCCAACGGAGAAAAGAACGGAAAACTACATTTCCTCGTCAAGTCGGTGACGCCAGAGGTACTTACGGGTCTCGTGGACGAGGATACCATTGAGGCAGAGTAGCGACACAAGGTTAGGGATGGCCATGAGGGCGTTCATACAGTCGGCGAGGTTCCACACCACGGCGAGGTTCATGATACTGCCTGCAAAGACGGCCAGCATATAAAGCACACGGAACGCGATGACCCAGCGCCTTCCCTTCAGATACTCCACAGCCCTTTCGCCATAGTAGCACCAGCCCAGGATGGTTGAGAAGGCAAAGGTGAGCAGACCGAACGTGAGCAGAGGCGTTCCCACCACGGGAATCTTAGAGAAGGCTGCCTTGGTGAGGGTGGCGCCGTTTGCGAATGAGATGTCAGGATAGGCTATGACGCTGCTGACGATGACCAGTCCTGTCAGGGCGCAGATGACCACGGTGTCCCAGAAGGTACCACTCGACGAGACGAGGGCCTGACGCACAGGGTTGCGCGTCTGAGCAGCTGCTGCCACGATGGGAGCAGAACCCATACCACTCTCGTTGGAGAAGAGTCCACGGGCAATACCAAAGCGGGCGGCCATCATGACCGTAGAGCCGATGAAACCGCCACCAGCGGCCTCAGGACTGAAAGCAGCGCGACAGATGAGCTGCAGGGCTGGCCACAGATATTCTGCATTCACGAAGAGGATATACACACAGCCCAGGATATAGAGGAAGGCCATGACAGGCACCAGCATGCCGCACACACGGGCGATGCTCTTCACGCCGCCAAGAATCACAGCCCCCGTCATCAGACAGACGAACACACCCGTGATATAGGGCGATATGCCATACGACTCGTGAGCCACAGTAGCGATGGCGTTAGCCTGAACGGTATTACCGATGCCAAACGAGGCAATGGCAGTAAATAGGGCGAAAAGCACCGCGAGCCACTTCCACCCCAAGCCACGCTCCAAGGCATACATGGGTCCGCCAAGCATCTTGCCTTTTGGAGTCTTGACACGATATTTGATGGCGAGCAGGCCCTCGGCATATTTCGTTGAGATGCCAAACACACCCGTGAGCCAGCACCACAGTACGGCGCCAGGACCTCCAAGGGCAATGGCTGTAGCCACACCCACGATGTTACCCGTTCCGATGGTGGCAGCAAGGGCTGTGGCCAGCGAGCCAAACTGCGACACGTCTCCAGTGGCGTCAGGGTCTTTCTTGAC
>Ga0310695_10014743_pt1 | contig 10515 bp, 8 predicted proteins | sample RumenRJG_04DNA_FD_203882 | JGI IMG/M metagenome (GOLD analysis project Ga0310695, IMG submission 203882) | Bovine rumen microbial communities from Lethbridge, Alberta, Canada - RJG_04 (v2) (version 2) | ecosystem: Host-associated > Mammals > Digestive system > Stomach > Rumen | place: Canada... | reverse complement strand
CGCCGCGCAAATTTTTCAAATTCCCACTTGCGCGATTCGCTTTCAAATAGTATACTAACGACATCATGCGTTTAAGGTTCAAATCGATGAATGTCAAATTCAAGACCGTTTTGGGCGTCTCCGGCACCGCCCTGGCGTGCCTCGCCGTGCCGTGCGCCCGCGCGCAGGAAGGCGGCGAGGCCCCGGAAGCCGCCGCCGCCGAGGAAAACAAGGTCGACGAGGCGCTCCAGGCCGAGATCCGCTATGTCGAGGCGCTGATCGACAGCGGCTTCTCGGACTTCGCCGAGCCCGTCATCGCGGCGACCAAGAAGAAGTGGCCCGAGTCCGAGACGATGTTCTTCGCCATCGAGATCCGCGGCCTCCTCGCGCTCCAGAAGTTCGCCGAGGCCGAGGCCAAGATCGCCGCGCTCCCCGACCGCAAGAGCTCGAAGTACTGGGCCGCGCGGCTCGAGGTCGCCAACAACTTCTTCGCGCGCGGCCACAAGTCGGAGTGCGTCAAGATCTACGACGAGTTCTTCAAGACGTTCGCGGAATTCAACAAGCTGCCGAAGGAGCTGAAGGAGTTCTACCGCAACGCGAGCTATTCGTGGGGCCAGATCCTCGTCGGCGACAAGCGCTTCGACGAGGCGGTGAAGGTCTACGACAACCTCCTCAAGCTCATCAACAAGCGCGGCACCGACGAGGAGGAGGGCATCTGGTGCAACGTGGCGTGCGAGACGGCCGAGATGTACCTGCACCTCGCGAACGGCAAGCCGGATCCGAAGTCGCGCGCGCCCTACCTCACGCCCGCGAAGAAGATCGTCGACGACCTGCTCTGGATGCAGGGCCAGCCCGTCTACTTCGGCCGCGCCATCGCGATGAAGGCCAACATCGAGCTCCTCAGGGGCGACGTCGCCAAGGCGCAGGCCACGATCGACGACTACATGGACCAGCTCGTCGAGCTGCACCAGCAGATGGCGGAGGTCGATCCCGACGGCCGCAAGGGCCTCCTGCGCCAGTCGCCGATGCCGCTGTGCCGCTACATGCTCGCCGACATGCTCTGGAAGGAGGCGCAGGCCGAGGCCAGGAAGCCGAAGCGCGACGACGAGCGCGTGAAGGCGCTGCTCTTCGGCGAGAAGCTCAAGTCGGGCAAGCGCAACGGCGCGGGCGCCTTCAACCACGCGCTCAACGTGTTCATCAAGTACCCCGAGTCGACGTGGGCCGCGCAGGCGGGCGAGATGAGCGAGGCGATCCGCGAGTTCGCCGAGAAGACGTACGACGCCAAGATCACGACGAACATCACGGCCGACCAGATGGCGAAGGTGCGCGCGATGCAGTTCCAGGGCGCGCGCGCGAAGCTCGCCGAGGGCGACTACGAGGGCGCGATCACGGATTCTCTCGACGTGCTCGCGCGCTTCCCCGAGGTCAAGGAGTCGATCGACGCGATCGAGGGCCTCGTCAGCGCGTATCTGGGGCTGATCGTCCGCAAGAAGGGCACGCCCGAGCAGCTGGAGGCCTGGCGCATGGACGCGGACGCGGTCGAGGGCTACCTCTCCGAGCGGTTCGCGGGCAGTCGGGACAAGGTGCTCATGACCGAGGCGGGCGACGCGACGCTGCGCGTGGCGGCCAAGGAGAAGGAGCGCGGCGAGATCGCGCGCGCGGATGCCCTCTACAAGGCGTTCCTCTCCAACTACCGCGCGCACGTGAACGCGCCGATCACGGCCGCGTCGATGGCGGGCGAGGCCCAGCGCGCCGAGAAGTGGGAGGACGCGCTCGCGCTCTACGAGATCGTCGACCGGTACTACAAGAAGTCGCCGTACTACGCGACCGCGCTCATCCAGATGTCGGTCTGCCACGAGAAGCTCGGCAACCGCGCGGCGGCCATCGAGGCGCTCAAGCGCTACTGCGAGGTCGAGACGGCGCCGCTGAAGAAGACGCAGTCGCAGATGCAGCTGGCGAAGCTCTACCAGAAGAACGGCCTGGACATCTTCAAGTCGGCGGAGACGAACGAGACGGAAGAGGCCGTCAACAGGCAGCTCGCGGCCGGCAGCGCCCAGATCATCCGCGGCATCCAGCAGTTCGTGGATTTCGCCAAGACGGCCGACGAGAAGCTGAAGGACCCGAGCGTGAGCGCCAAGGACAAGGAGCAGTACGCGAAGCTGAAGGAGGGCGCGCTCTACCTCGCGGGCGACTGCTGGGGCCGCCTCACCAAGCCGGCCGACAAGCTGGAGGCGTTCCGCAAGCGCGCGACCGCGGCGCTCGAAGAGTATGTCCGGCAGTATCCGCAGGGCCAGTACGCGAAGGCGGCGTACGTCAAGCTCGGCACGTTCTACACCGCGCTCGGCGACGTAGCGAACTCGAAGAACGCGCTCGACCGCCTCGCCCGGGAGTTCCCGGACGCGAAGGAGACGAAGGACGCCAAGCCGCGCCTCGCCAAGAGCCTCATCGAGATGGGTATGCGCAAGGAGGGCACCGAGATCTACGCCGAGATGCTGCGGCTCGACGGCAACTACACGGCCGGCCAGTTCGTGAACGCGGGCGAGGCGCTGATCGAGGCGCGCAGCTGGGATCTCGCGGACCAGGCGTTCGAGAAGGCCATCGCCAAGGCGGGCGCGAACCAGCCCTCGACCGTCGCCAAGGCGCGCATCGGCAAGGCGAAGGCGCTCTTCAAGCAGGGGCCGAACTCGTACGCCGAGGCGCGCAGCCAGATCGACGACTTCCTGGCGGACGACAAGATGTCGAAGCTGAGCATCGCGGCGGACGCGAACCTGCTGCTCGTCGAGATCGCCTCCGAGCAGGGCCGCACCGAAAAGGACGACAACCTGCGCAAGAAGCACTTCAGCGCGGCCGTGGGCGCGGTCAAGAAGCTGCGCGGCTACTGGAAGAAGAAACCGCAGGAGGAGCAGGACACGGTCGACCTGATGAGCGCGGACGTCGTCATCCGCCGCATGGCCGCCGAGGACGCGATGAACCTCAAGGAGCAGGCGCAGGAGTCGTGCGCGCGCGCGGCCGCGATGCTCCAGACGTTCCTGCAGTCGCGCGGCGTGACGGAGACGAATCCGATCGACAAGATGACGGCCGGCCAGGTCCGGAACCTCGAGCGCTGCTACGCGACGATGATTCCGCTCTTCTCGCGCCTCGGCGACGAGCACGCCGTGAACGTGCTGAAGTTCGGCCAGGAATACCTGAAGTACTTCCCGAACGGCAAGGCGCGCACCGAGGTGCTCAACTGCATCAACCGCGCGAAGGCCTCCGGCGCGAAGCTGGACGACGCCGACGACGTGCCGCCGCCCGCGCCCGTCGCGGAGGAGGATGACGCGGCGGAGCCCGCACCCGCCCCGGAGCCGGCCCCCGCCGAGGAAGAAGACGCGCCCGACGAGGAGGAGGCGGAAGAGGCCGCCGAGTAAATCACCCGTTCACCACCCGACAAGACAATCTTTTCAAGGAGACAACCGAAATGAAGAAACTCATCATGGCGATGGCAATCCTGCTCGCGGCTTCGTCCGTCTGGGCAATCCAAGGCACGATCAAGACGGCCACGGACACGAAGAAGGGCGACATCAAGTGGCAGAGCCGCGCGAAGGCCTACCTGATCGCGATCAAGAGCAAGGGCGGCGCCGACATCAACGCCGAGTACCCGCTCGACGACGTGGAGGCGCTGGACATCGACAAGCCCGCCAACTACGACAAGCTCGTGCAGATGGTGACGGCCGGCCAGGGCGCGCAGGCGATCGCGGGCCTCACCAAGATCGTCCAGGACTACAAGATGCTCGTCTGGGACAAGCCGGCGGGCCGCTACCTCGTCGAGGCGTACCTCGCGGCGAACAACGCCCAGAAGGCGTTCGAGACCGCGCAGTCGATCATCTCCGACGACAAGTCGGCCGCGTGGTCGGGCGAGCTCGCCCCCGCGTACTGGCAGGCGCTGCTCAAGCTCGGCAAGCAGCAGCAGCTCGAAAACTGTCTGCGCAAGGCGACGGAGTCGGGCGACCGCGCCTCGAGCGCGGCGGCGCTGTCGATGCGCGGCGACATGATCCTCCAGACCGAGGGCGACACGCCCGACGCCTACCGCAGGGCGCTCACCGACGCGTATCTGCGCGTGGCGCTCATGTACACGGACGAGCCCTGCCGGGCGGCGCGCCAGACGGCGCTCCTGAAGGCGGCGCAGTGCTTCGACAAGCTCAACATGGCCTCGCGCGCCGAGGGCCTGCGCAACCAGGCGAAGGCGCTCTGACACATTTCGACAAACCCAACATCCACCCATTCAACTCAACCAACCCCAAGGAACAAACAACATGAACAAGTTCAAGAAATCGCTGATGGCTCTCATGATCGTTATCGGAACCTGCACGGCCCCCGTCGCGGCGCTGAGCTCGTTCGGACAGGAACTGGAAGGCGCGGACGGCCAGGTCGTCGACGCCAACACGAAGACCAACTCCCCGAAGAAGGGCGGCGGCTTCTACGACATCGTCTTCGGCTCGGGCGTGGTCGGCATGCTGCTGTGGTTCGCGCTCTTCGGCGACGGCATGCTCGCGATCTACTTCTCGATCGACTGCCTGATCATGATCAAGCCGGAGAAGCTGATGCCGGCCAAGCTGATCGACAAGGTGCAGGAGGCGATGGGCCAGGGCGACGTCGTCGCGGCGATGGAGGCCTGCCAGAACACGCCGAGCGCGATGTCCAACATCCTGACCGCCGCGTTCCAGCACGTGGAGGAGGGCTTCGACGTCATCCAGGAGGCGGTGAACGCGGCCTCGGACCTCGAGCAGGAGAAGATGATGCAGCGCCTCAACTGGGTGTCGGTCTGCGGCAACCTGGGCCCCTCGCTCGGCCTGCTCGGTACGGTGCAGGGCATGATCCTGACGTTCCAGGCGCTCGCGTCCGGCGGCGCCGGCGACGCGGCCGCGCTCGCGAACTCGATCGGCCAGGCGCTCTGGACGACGGCCGGCGGCCTTGTGGTGTCGATCCCGTCCATCACCGCGTTCTACTCGCTGCGCAACAACGCCAACCGCCTCATCCTGCGCATGACCGCCGTGACGATGGAGTTCCTGAACGGACTCAGGAACGTCTCGGTCGAGGGCGAGGAAGCCGTCGCCGAGGCCTGAGGACCGCCGTCCACATCCTGCGAGGTTAGCCAATGGGAAGAAGGCCACAGGAAAATCCAGCGCTGGACATGACGCCGATGATCGACGTCGTGTTCGAGCTCATCATCTTCTTCGTCGTCACCCTCACGGAGGCGCAGAAGAAGGATGAGACGATCGAGCTGGAGGACGGGCAGCACGGCGTGGTGCTCACGCCGGACGAGCTGCCCGCGCAGCACATGCAGATCGACGTCGCCAAGAACGGACGCATCTCGATGGGCAACGTCACGCTCCTCCCCGACGAGATCAACCGCCGGGTGAAGGAAAAGAAGGCGCGCTGGGGCGAGTTCCCCATCCTCATCCGCGCCGACTTCGAGACCCCCCACGCCGCCGTGCACCGCGTGATGGACGCCTGCACCTCGGCGGGCATCTGGAAGCTCTCGTTCATGGCGATCGGCGAGGACAAGACCCACGAGCGCAAGCGCATCAAGAAAGTGAGGAAGTGACATGGCGCGCCGGCCACAGGAAAATCCCGCGCTGGACATGACGCCGATGATCGACGTCGTGTTCGAGCTCATCATCTTCTTCGTCGTCACCATCAAGCAGGAGGACCTCTACACGCGGCTGAACGTCAACCGTCCCGCCCCGGCGTCGAGCGCCTCCTCGTCCTCGTCCGACGACATCTCGGTCACCATCGAGATCGGCCGCCGCTACGACGGCAGCGCGCAGGGCGTCATCCTCTACAACAAGCGCGAGGTCAAGCGCGCGGAGCTGGACCAGTACCTGCGCGAGATCGCCCACACCTCGACGAAGACCCCGATCATCGTCAAGTGCGACGACGCAAGCCCCCACAAGGCGCTCGTCGACGTGCTGGACATCTGCTACAAGAACAAGCTCTACAGCGTGAGCGTGTTCTCCATGTAACGAAAGGAGCTTTGAATGGCTGAAGAAACGGAACTGGAGGAAGAGCTCGTCATCGACCTTGACGAGATCAGGAAGAAATACGAGGTCAGGGGCTTCTTCCGTCGCTTGGCCGACATGTTCTCCGGCCTCGGCAAGCCGCACAACACGCGCGAATACAAGCTGGCGCGCATCGAGGTCCAGCGCCTGATGGCGCCGCTCATCGCGGTGCTCGCGGTCGTGATTCTCGTCACGGCGCTCATCGTCATCACCGCCGTGACGGGCCAGAAGAAGGAGACCATTGAAGTCAAGATCGTCCACGCCGAGGAGGAGACGCCGGAGCTGGAGGAGCAGGTGGACGAAGAGCCGCCGGACGACATCGAGCCGCCGCCGATGGAGGAGGTGGAGATCATGGTCGACACGCCCACGCCGGGCCCCGTCTCGGAGATCACCCCGGTCGCGGCGCCGCCCGCCACGCAGGTGTCGGTCAAGCCCGCGCCGCAGGATACGGTGGCGTTCGTCGATTCGCCCGTCAAGATGAAGTCGATGACGGGTTCGCGCACGCCGGGTTCCATCGGCGCGGCGACGAAGGGCGGCGTCGGCATCGGCGACGCGATCACGGAGGCGACGGTGCTGAAGTGCCTGTGGTGGCTCAAGGCCAAGCAGGACGCGGACGGCTCGTGGGGCGGCGGCTCCTCGCGCCTCGCCAACACGGCGCTCGCGATGCTGACGTACCTCGCCCACGGCGAATATCCCGGCTCGCCCTCGCCCTACCGCAAGGACTTCGGCCCCGTGGTCGAGAAGGGCGTGCAGTGGCTCGTCGACGCGCTCGTGCCGCCGACCTCGCAGAGCCCCGCCAGGATGAAGGGCGCGGACGGCAACGAATACGCCTTCCTCATCGCGACGTACGCGCTGTGCGAAGCCTACGGCATGACGAAGAACCCGAACTGCAAGGAGACGGCGATGGTCACGCTCGAGCGCATCATCAAGGGGCAGTCGCCGACGGGCGGCTGGGACTACAAGATCAACCCCAGCTCGACGCGCGACGACCTGTCCTTCGCGGGCTGGGCGCTCCAGGCGCTGAAGGCCGGCAAGATGGCGGGTCTCCACCCGGAGGGCCTCGACGAGTGCATCAAGAAGGCTGTCAAGTGCCTCAAGACGCGCAGCTTCCACCAGGACTCCTTCACCTACTGCGCGAACGCGCGCTACCACCGGGGCCTGACCGCCACGGGGTGCCTCGCGATGCAGCTCTTGGGATTCAGCTCGGAGCCCGAGGTCCGCAAGGCGCTCGACTACATGCGCGAGTGGCACCCGTCGTTCAAGAAGGGCGCGACCGTGGCCGACGGCGGCTTGGGCGACAATATCGCCAAGGACTGCTCCTCGCCGCAGTACTACTGCTACTACGCGACGCAGTGCAAGTACCAGGCGGGCATGCGTCAGGGCGCGACGAAGCCGGACGAGCAGTCGTGGCAGAAGTGGAACGCCGAGATGAAGAAGCTCTACCCGTCGGCCATCAAGGACCTGCCGGACAAGGTCAAGGACCACACGGGCAAGGAGCACAAGCAGGGCTATTTCGAGAACGAGGACACCTTCTCGTCGCGTCCCGTGATGGACACCTGCCTCGCCGCGCTCCAGCTGATGGTCTACTACCGCTACCTGCCCACCAGCCAGCTCAAGTCCACCGAGGAGGAGGACAAGTCCGGCGCGGAGGCGGCGGCCGGCAAGGATGACGTCGGCGTCGAAGTCGACATCTGACGATGCCGTTTTCCGCGTTTCTCGCGTTCAAATACCTCCGGCCGAAGCGATCCGTCGCTTCGGCCATTACGTGCGTCTCCGTCCTCGGCGTGATGCTGGGCGTCGCCGCCGTCATCATCGTGCGCAGCGTGATGACGGGCTTCGGCGACATCTGGGAGGAGAAGATCCTCGACTTCAAGCCGCACGTCTCGCTCGTGCCGCGCGCGGGCGCGACGGTCATCACGGGCGAGGAGGCGCTCGCCGCGCGGATCCGCGCGCTGGACGGCGTCAGCGCCGTCACGCCCGAGATCGACACGCGCGTGCTCCTGTCCGCGCACGGCCGCGTGCTCGCGCCCGTCATTCTCGGCGTCGACGGCGACGCGTTCACGCAGGCCTACCGCACGGGCGCGCCCGTCGCGGGCACGTTCAACCTCGACGGCGACGCGCTCGTCATCGGCCGCCATGTCGCGCGCCAGCTGGGCGTGACGGTCGGCGACGAGGTGACCGTCTACTCGCCCCGGACGCTCGCCGCGCGCGACGAGGTGTTCCTGCCCGTCAAGTGGCGCGTCGCCGGCATCTTCGCCTGCGGCCAGTACGAGTACGATTCCGGCTACGTCGTCGCCTCGCTGTACAACGTCCGCGAACTGATGGGGATGGACGAGGGCGTCTTCGCCATCCACGTCAAGACCGACGCGCCGGCCGATCCGGCGAAGTTCGCCCGGGTGACGGACGGCCTCGCCGCGCTCGCGCCGCGCCTGCGGGCCATCACGTGGCAGGAGGCCGACAGCGAGCTCTTCAGCGCGCTCGCCGTCGAGAAGAACATGACGGCGATCCTGCTGCTGCTCATTTCGCTCGTGGCGCTCTTCTGCGTCATGAACACGCTCCTCGTGCTGACCGTCCAGAAGACGCCGGAGATCGGCCTCATGAAGGCGCTCGGCTTCCCGAAGCGCCAGATCATGGGCGTGTTCATGGTCCACGGGCTCGTCCAGTGCACGGCGGGCATCGCGCTGGGGCTGCTGGTCAGCTGGGCCGTCCTCTCCAACCTTCAGAACATCGTCGTCTTCCTCGCGCGCCTGGGCATGCAGGTCTTCCCCGAGGCCATCTACGGCCTTGCCGAGATTCCGCACCGCCTCATCCCGTCCGACATCGTCTGGACGGTGGCGTTCGTCTACGTCTTCGGCATCCTCGCCGCGCTCGTCCCGGCGTCGCTCGCCGCGTTGAAAGATCCCATCAAGGCCCTGAACGAATGACGATCCTGACCGCCACCGACCTGAAGAAGAGTTTCCGTCTGCCCGGCCAGCCGCCGGTGGAGGTCCTGAAGGGCGTGAACCTGTCGGTCGCGGCGGGCGAAAAGGTCGCCATCGTCGGGCGCTCCGGCGCGGGCAAGTCCACGCTCCTGCACATCCTCGGCGGCCTCCTCAAGCCGACGTCCGGCACTGTCGCGCGCCCGTCGAACATCGGGTTCGTCTTCCAGGCCTACCATCTGATGCCGGAGCTGACGGTGCTGGAGAACGTCCTCCTGCCGACGATGGCGCGCCGCCGCACGCCGGACGCGCCGGTGCGCGCGCGCGCGCTGCTGGAGAAGGTCGGCCTCGCGGCGCGGCTCGACCATCTGCCGGCGGAACTCTCGGGCGGCGAGCGCCAGCGCGTCGCCCTCGCGCGCGCGCTCGTCACGGAGCCGGACATCGTCTTTGCCGACGAGCCGACGGGCAACCTCGACGCGCTGACGGGCGCGGACATCCTGAAGATGCTCGCCGACCTCTCGGCGGGCGGCCGGACGGCGCTCGTGATGGTGACGCATTCGGCCGAGGCCGCCGCGATCTGCGACCGCCGCCTCACGCTCGCCGGCGGCACCCTCGCCTGATTCCCGCGCCTGAACGGAAGTTTGCTTGGGGTCCCTCCCTGCAAAAAAACGGAGGATTGAAATGGGGGCAGTCAAGTCTGACCCTGCTGGCTGCGAACGCGTCTTCTGCAGGAGATTTTCGCTCAGGCGCGATGGATGATGGTGTACTCTTGTGATGTTCAATCTGTCGCCGGGGCTGGATAAATTCCAACACGGCGCGGCGCCTCCTTCCCCGGCTGTTTTTTTCACTCGGTAGTATACCGAAAACCGGCGGGGAGGTGCCGCGTTTTTTGTGTCTCCGCCGCGCGCCGCCCCCTCTCGCCCCGCCAGCGCATGAAAAATGGGTAAACTCCAGACCTTGTTATGGGCGGCGTTTTTTGGTAAAATGCATACCGTCTTTGAAAGCCCCCAAAGATCCAGAACGGGTGGAGCCGCAATTCGCTTTTGAACTGGCTTTCGACCGACCTCTACGCGCGCGAGGGCGAATGGAGTTCAGCTGCATGAATAACAACCAAGGGATGAACGTCTTGGATGGGAACCATCCCGCCGCCTATCTATCGCGCAAGCGATTGAATCATCGCGGCCCATTGTCTATTGACGTGACATCGGTATGGTATTTCATAACAATATGCGCAAAAGACCATGCGCCATGGTCAATGTGTGATGACCGGGTAGGGCGCGATGACCCCATCGCGCCGCACGACCAAGGCGCGGCGTTTGCGGTAGGGCGCGATGAAAAAAGGCCTCATTCAATCGCGGTTGCTTGTGACAGCGTCGCGGTAGGGCGCGATGACCCCATCGCGCCGACAAATCCATACAATGCGATAATGTCAACTGCGTGCCATTTCCAAAATATCGGCAAATGGAATCTGGCGTTGCTGCTGGTTATGCCTGACCATTTGCATTTAATTGCCAATATCGCGTCTGGCGCGATGGGGTCATCGCGCTCTACCGGGCTGGAACGTGTCATACGAGATTTTA
>Ga0310695_10014740_pt1 | contig 10515 bp, 7 predicted proteins | sample RumenRJG_04DNA_FD_203882 | JGI IMG/M metagenome (GOLD analysis project Ga0310695, IMG submission 203882) | Bovine rumen microbial communities from Lethbridge, Alberta, Canada - RJG_04 (v2) (version 2) | ecosystem: Host-associated > Mammals > Digestive system > Stomach > Rumen | place: Canada... | reverse complement strand
AGATGACGCCGAATATCACCGTCTCCGCCAGCGTCAAGCACAGCGGTGACAGCATGGACAGCACCACGGTCACCGGAGTGAGCGAGGAATACATCGACATGGTGGACCGGGATCTGGAGGCGGGACGGTTTCTGACTTACTCGGATATCGTCTCCCGCCAGAAGGTCTGCGTGCTGGGCTATTACCCGGCGGTGCAGCTTTTCGGGTCGGCGAACAAAGCAGTGGGGGATATGGTCCTGATCAACGGCTATGCCTATAATGTCGTGGGTGTTGTGGAGCGGCAGACTTCCGCAAGCGAAAAACTGGAGGACGGAGGAACGGATGACTATCTCTTCATCCCTTATTCTGTGGCGGTAAAGCTTTCCCGGACCGGAATTCCCAACAGCTATACGTTCGCGACCGTGAATACGGAGCCGGAGACGACGAAGGCTGCGACGACGCTTCTGGAGGATTTCCTATACACCATCTATAAGAACGACGGTCTCTACCGGGTTTCGGCGATGAGCACCATGCTTGACAGCCTGAACAGCATGATCGCGCAGATGAGCCTTCTGCTGGGCGGCATCGCGGGGATCTCCCTGCTGGTGGCCGGCGTCGGTGTCATGAACATCATGCTGGTCTCCGTCACGGAGCGGACCCGGGAGATCGGCATCCGCAAGGCGCTGGGCGCCCGCCCGGGCGTCATTCTGCAGCAGTTTGTCATGGAGGCCATCACCACCAGCGTGATCGGCGGCCTGATCGGCATCGGCCTGGGGAGCGGGATCTGCAAACTGGTGGACCAGTTCGTCGAGTTCGATGTGCCGCCGACCCTCAGCGCCATCGTGGTGTCGTTCTCCGTCTCGGTCTTCATCGGCCTGGTCTTCGGATATATGCCGGCCAGGCGGGCCGCGCAGCTGAACCCCATCGACGCGCTCCGGAGCGAGTAAACGCCGCCCCCTGAACTGAAAAGAACAAAAAAAGCAAAAATAGAAGTACCTCGAAGAAAGCGTCGCAGCCCGACTGCGTTTCACAAAGATCCTGCGCGCGCGCAGCCCGACCCCGGTTTGATGGAGGGCGGAGCGCGTCGCAGATGGATCTGCAGTGAAACAAAGGCAGGGCAAGGCTTTCTGAGAGGTACTTTTCGTATTTTTGCCTTGATTTATTCTTTTCAGGGGCGGCGTTTACTCGTACAGCTTCGCGTAGACCTCTTCGGCGAGGGCGTCCACATACCCCTGGTCCGCCAGGTCGTAGGTGGTGATGAAGGTGTCCTGAATGTAGTTCATGCGCTTCAGCGCGAGCTCCTCCTCCTGAAGATCATTTCCGTTCTCGCGGAACACAGCTTCATCGACCTGGTCGGCGGTGTAGGTTTCCACGAACCAGGCGATCAGGTTTTCGGTGGCGGCCTGCTCCTCGCCGATCTGGCCCTTCACGGTCTTTGCGTCGCTGGCGGTCTTGACCGAGATCACAATGGCACCGATCGCAAGGGCGGTGACCATGAGGCGGAAGATCGGGTTCGCCGGAATACCGATGGGAAGCTTCAGGGCGGAGCCCCAGCTCAGGACTGCCAGCACCGCAAGGATCGCGCCGACCACACGGAAGGCGGAAGCGGAAGAAGTCAGATCCTCGTACTTTTCGGTGCGGGTCACATAGACGCCTGAAGCCGGCCGCGGCGGCCGCGCAGCGGTGCGTTCAGAGTCGACCGTCTTTTCTTCCAGCTCGGCGAGTTCTTCCATTTTTGCGAGGGCTTCTTCTCTGCGGCGTTCTTCCTCCGCCTCGCGCTCGGCTTTTTCTTTAAAGTATTCGTCCTTATCGACCAGCGGTTTTCCGCAGTCGGTGCAGACCTCGACCTCGTCATAGAATTCCATGTCGCAGTCCGGGCAATATTTCATTTGTTTTTCCTCCGGGATTATGATTCGGGGCCGTCCAGTTTCCGGCCTACGCATCATAGTATAAAACAGAAGGAACCTCTTTGCAAATCGTGGTATAATATCGGGTACATGAATGCCGTGCCTGCATTTTCTGCACAGCGGAAATCCGCAGGACCGTATCGAAAATGGAACGCAGAACGCACAAATGATTTTGCCAGGGAGGAAGCCGGATGTTCGGAAAAAGAATACAGCTCAAGCTTCCGCCGATACGGCTGAGGGTCCTTATAATGGTCCTCATTCTGCTGGTCGGATTTGTTCCGGTCATTCTTAAGGGGGCTATTCTTTCCAAAATCTACCGCCAGACCCTTCTGGACGGGCGGAAGAACGAGATCCAGAATCAGAGCCTGATCCTTTCCGCCAGGCTGACAAGGTCCGGTTATCTGCGGAGCGCAGAGCGGGACGCAAGTCTCAACGCTGAGATGGATGCCACTGCCTCCGCTTACAACGGCCGCATTCTCCTGATCGATCAGAATTACCGCGTGATCCGCGACAGCTTTCAGCTGGCGGAGGGGCGGTATCACGTGGCGCCGGAGGTGATCCGGGGCTTCCGGGGTGAGAACGGCCTCACCTACAATGCGGAGCAGCGGTACATGATCCAGACCACGCCGGTCTACAGCCGCACTCTGGGAGAAGAGGAAAACAGCTCCCGGACGGTGGAAGGGGTCCTGCTTTTCCTGGCCTCCACAGAAGCACTCCGTGCCCAGCTGAGAAACGCCCGGAATTCCCAGGTCATTATGGACAGTGTCTTTTTCCTTTTGCTTCTGTCCCTGAGTATTGTGGTGTCGGGGCTGATCATGCGGCCCTTTATCGAACTCCGGACTTCCGTCGGGCAGGTCTCCAACGGCGACCTGAACCAGAGCATTTCCCAGAACACCTATCTGATCACAAAGCAGCTTTCCGACGAGCTGAACACCACGATACGCCGGCTGCGGGATGCGGACCAGTCCAGAGATGAGTTCGTCGCCAACGTCTCCCATGAGCTGAAGACGCCGATCACCTCGATCCGTGTTCTGGCGGATTCCCTGATGAGCATGGACGATGTCCCGGTGGAGCTCTACAAGGAATTCATGAACGACATCTCGAAGGAGATCGACCGTGAGGCGAAGATCATCGACGACCTTCTGAATCTTGTCAAAATGGACCGTTCCGGTGTCGTTCTGAACCGGACCTCGGTGGACATGAACGCCATGCTGGAGCAGATCCTGAAGCGGCTGCGGCCCCAGGCAAAGCTCCGGAACATCGAGATGACGCTGGAGACAGTGCGCGACGTGAAGGCCGATGTGGACGAGGTGAAGTTCTCCCTGGCCATCACGAACCTCGTGGAAAATGCCATCAAATACAACGTGGACGGCGGCTGGGTCCACGTCTCTCTGGATGCGGATCACCAGTTCTGCTACATCAAGGTCGAGGACAACGGGATCGGTATCCCGGAAGACCAGCAGGACAATGTGTTTGAGCGATTCTACCGGGTCGACAAAGCCCGTTCGCGGGAGACCGGCGGCACCGGACTGGGCCTGGCTATCACCCGCAACATTATCCTCCTGCACCAGGGCATCATCCGCCTGACCAGCAAGGAAGGGGAAGGCTCGTCCTTCCTGGTGCGGATCCCGCTGGTCTACATTGAGAAGGGCAGCGCGGCGGATCTTACCGCCGCGGAAACGACAGAATAGAAACGGAAAAGAGCAGAGAATCGATGGAAAGACACGGAGAAAACAGAAGAGTGCGGAGACACGCCGGGCTGCGGGGAGCAGTCCTCCTCGTGCTGTCCCTGATCCTGTTTCTCTGCGGCTGCTCCGGAAAAGAGCAGGCTTCGGTGCCGGAGGAGGGAAGGTATCAGATCTGGTATCTGGATCATTCCGCGACGATGCTGGAACCGCTGTCCTATAACGCTGTTTCAGGATATCCGGAAGAACTGATCCCGGAGCTGGTGAGTCAGCTCATGACGGTCCCGAATGACGCGGACCTGGTGTCCGCAGTGGGGGATAAAGCCGGGTATGAAGGCTTCACCATGGAAGGGGCACTGCTCTACCTCTATTTTGACGAGTATCTCGGTGAACTGAAGCCGGAACGGAAGATCCTCTGCTGTGCTGCCGTCACCCAGACGATGGCACAGGTCCCGGGCGTGGAGCGCGTTGCGTTCTACACCGCCGGGCAGCCGCTGCAGGCGTCCGACGGAACCCTGCTGGGGCCCTTCGCGGCAGCTGACTTCGTGACCGGAATCTCCAACGTAAACGCATTTGAGACATCGGACCTGGCGCTGTACTTTGCATCGGAGGACGGCAGCCGTCTCAACCGGGAAGAACGCACGGTGACCTACCGTATGGATACCCCGCTGGAGCAGCTGGTCGTCGAGCAGCTGATCGAAGGCCCGGTGCGGTCCGGAAACCAGGCTGTGATTTCTCCGGACACCCGTCTTCTCAGCATTTCCGTCACCGACAATATCTGCTACCTGAATTTCAGCCGGGAATTCCTGACTCCCATGCCGGTGGAGGATCCCTGGCTTACCATTCACGCACTGGTCAATTCCCTTTCCGACCTGAAGACAGTGACCCGGGTGTCGATCGCGGTCGAGGGCTCTCAGGATGTCCTGTTCCGCGACACGATTCCTCTGAACACTCTCTTTGAACCGGTATTTGATATGGAAGCGCCGTGATCCGGCAATTCCCCGAAGGAGAAAACTGAAGATTTGAAACGTCCATGGGAAGTCCTGGCGGCCGGGTATGTACTTGGAGAGCTCACGGCAGGGGCAGGAATTTCCGTACAGGCGGCAGCGGTGATGCTGGCCGTCTGTTTTGCGTTGGATTTTTTCGGGGAGACTGTGTCCGGAAAGCACCGGGCGGCAGTCCTTATGCTGGCGGGTGCTTTTTTCGTCGGGGCCCTGCGCATGACCGTGGAACTGCGGCCGATGCCGGCGGCGGCGGAGCCGCTTTCTCTGCAGCCGGTGCCGGCGGACGAGGAGTCGCTTTCTCTGCGGATCAATGCCATGGAGCGGAAGAAAGGACAGCTGGTCCTGACCTGCGGGGATACCCTTCTGTACGTGCCGGAAGGACTGTGCGGCGGGGCAGACGGCCGCAGAGAGCCTGAGATCGGAAACCGAATCGAGGTCTTCGGAAAAATCTCCGCATTTCCTCCGGCGACGAATCCCGGACAGTTTGACGCGGAATCCTTCTACCGGGCGAAGGGCTTGCGGCGGCGGATGTACGTCACCGGTTTCCGGATCACGGACGGACGATGCGCCCCGGTCCGTCAGTTCCTGTACCGGGTCAGGACTTACTGCATCTCCCTTCTTTACAGGGGGTGTGAGCCGGAGGACGCCGCCTTCCTTTCGGCAGTACTGTTCGGGGACAGGAGCGGTCTCGGGGAGGACTTTCTGGAACTGTACCGGAAAAACGGGATCGCTCATCTTCTGGCTATCAGCGGACTTCACGTCTCGATCCTGGGGCTGGGCTTCTACCATTCCCTCCGGAAGGGTGGCTGCGGCTTTGCCGTGAGCGGGACCCTGGCAGGCGGATTCCTGGTCCTCTACGGGCTTCTCACGGGAGCCGGGACCAGCGTGACCCGGGCGGTGATCATGCTTCTTCTCCTGTTTCTCGCGGAGTGGGAGGGAAGGACCTATGACCTGAGAACGGCAGCCTGCATCGCGGCAGTCTCCCAGCTGCTGGTCCACCCCTTTGAGCTGTACCAGTGCGGGTTCCAGCTCTCGTTTCTGGCAGTTCTTGCCATCGGCGGTCCGGCGGACACGCTGATCCGGGGTTTTGAGATCCGGAACAATGTCCTGCGCTCTCTCGTTGTGAGTCTTTCCGTGACACTCTGCACCCTTCCGGTGATCGCTTACTGGTTCTTTGCGGTGCCGGTGTACGCGCCTTTCCTGAACCTGCTGGTAATTCCGCTGATGGGATGGATCCTGGGGGCAGGGCTGGTGGTCCTCCTGTTTGCGGTGCTTTGTTTTCCTGCATTTCCCGGTGCGGATGTTTTGCCGGCGGCCGCCTTTCCCGTGCCCGCCGGTGCAGGAATCTTGTCAGCATCTGCCGGCGCCCTGCCGAAAGCATTGTATTTCTGCCTCAGGACGGCGGAGGGCGTGGTCCACCGGCTTCTCCAGGTAAACGCGCTGCTCTGCAGCCTGACGGAGCGGATCCCCTGCGCCCGTGTCCTGACAGGACGTCCGGCACCTCTGCAGATCCTTGGATATGTCCTCCTGCTCTGCGGAAGCTATGCCCGGATCCGCAGGATCCTGAATCTGCGGGAGGCCCGGAAGAAAGAAGAGCGGAAAGCCGGGGAAGAGGAGATCGTGATACGGCACACCCGGCCGGGGGAGAATCTTAGAAGTGCCTGCCGGAACAGGCCGGAGCGGGACGATGAAGGATGTCTGGCCTCTGCAGCGCTCCTTCTTCTCACGGCAATTCTCTGCCTTGCCCCGTACCGCCCGCGGAAACCGGAGATCTGGTTCCTGGACGTGGGGCAGGGGGACGGGATCGCGGTCCTTTACAGGGATTCCTGTGTCCTGATCGATGGGGGCAGCAGCTCGGAGAAGGAGCCCGGGAAAAAGATCCTGGAACCGTTTCTGGAAAGCAAGGCGGTGTCCCGCGTCGAGACGGTGTTCCTGACGCACGCGGACCAGGATCACATCAATGGAATCGAGTATCTGCTTTCCGCACCGGACGGGCCGGAGATCGGGCAGGTGGTGCTGAATGCGGCGGCGGAGAAAGATCCTGTTTATGAAGAACTGAAAAAAGAGATCCGCGCAGGCGGCGCGGATCTTCGATACCTCGGTGCGGGGGAGAAAATGGGGTATTTCCACTGTCTCTGGCCGGAGCGGGGAACGTGGGTTCCGGACGACAATGAACAGTCGCTGGTCCTGCTGTTCACTTTTGGGGAGAACCAGGTCCTCCTGACCGGGGACGCCGGAAAGACCAGCGAGCCCGGGATTCTCAGAGAACTTTCAGAAGCAGGCATCGCCGGGGCGCGCGAAAAAGAAAGCTCCGGCAAAGCCGGAGCAGGCGGGATCGATGTCCTGAAGGCCGGCCACCACGGATCTTCGACCAGCAGCGGGGAAGAGTTTCTTCAGACACTCCGTCCGCAATACACCGTGATCTCCTGCGGCAGGAACAACCGCTACGGGCACCCGCACCGGGAGACCGTGGAGGCACTGGAAGCCATCGGGACGGAGATCTACAGTACTGCGGTCAGCGGCGCAGTCCGGGCAATACTGGACGGGGAGAGCGTGAAGATCAGGACATACCTGGAGAGCTGCCCTGCCGGCACTGTATTCCACTAATCCGGGTACTGCCGGACGGCAGCTTCGTAAGCTTCTTCCGGGATCCCGATCTCCTTGACCAGGATTTCCCCTGCAAAGGCCGGGCCTTCCGCCCGGACGAGACCGGTCTTGCTGCGGCCGAAGGTCACTGTGACATCTGCCGGGACAGCGATGCCCATCACTTCCCCGGTATCCGAATTGATGCCGGAGGGAACATCCACCGCGAGGGTGAAGGTCTTCCGGATCCGGACCATCTCCGACAGGAAGTCACGGTACACGCCTTCCACCGGGCGGTGCAGTCCGATCCCGAAGACTGCGTCCACGAGTACTCCGGTGTCAGGAAGAAATGGAATTCTGATCTCTCCGCCGGCGGCATTATCCGGAGCAGGGTCAGGCTCCGCCGGAGCAGAGTCAGGCTCCGCCGGCACAAACCGCATCGGCTGTGTGTGCTCCGGCCGGGCTTTCCATGTCTCCATCTGGAAGCGGAATTCCTCCGTTTCCTTCGCGGGATCGCCGCAGAGCGCCAGGCGGATCTTCCGGTATCCCTTGTCCAGAAGGATGCGGCCCATACAGACGCCGTCTGCGCCGTTGTTGCCGGTGCCGCAGCAGATCAGGATGTCTGTTTCCGGCCCGAAGCGGGATGCCAGCTCCTCGGCAGCTTTCCGGGAAGCGGTCTCCATGAGCTCCAGTGACGGGATCTTCATGACGTCGATGGCATAGCGGTCGGCGGCTTTGCTCTGGGTGCCGGTGATGATCGTATTCATAGCATTTCTCCTGAACAGTAACCGAAAGGCAGAAGAGCGGAACCGGAAAAATCCTGCATCTGCGCAGGATTGCCTTGAAGGGCTTTTTCCGCCTGTGTTATAGTTTTTACGTTACGGCGCACCTTGTGCCATTGATATTATATCAGCTTCCCGGTGCGGGCGGGCTGAATTAAAAGAGAAGAGTCAGAGAAGGTTCGGAAGAACCGGATCGGAGAATGCCATGAAAACACTGAATGCGGATCTGAAGTCCGGGGAGTTCCGCCCGGTCTATCTGCTCTACGGGGACGAGTCCTTCCTCCTCCGGAGCTATAAGGGAAGATTCATGCAAAAGGTCGCCGGCGGCGACGGTATGAACACCGCATATTTTGAGGGGAAAGACATTAACGAGGACGATGTGATCACCGCAGGGGACACCATGCCCTTCTTTGCGGAGCACCGCCTGGTGGTCGTAGAGAACAGCGGATGGTTCAAGGGCTCTGTGGAGAAGATCGCGGACTGGATCCCGGAGATGCCGGATACCACAGTCCTTCTGTTCGTGGAAGGAAGCGTCGACAAGCGGAACCGGCTCTACAAGGCAGTCCAGAAAAAGGGATATCTCTGCGAGATGAAGCATCCCGAGCACCGGGAACTCTCGGTCTGGGCAGCACGCTACCTCGCGGCGGCGGGGAAGAAGATCACGGCCAGCACCATGGACCGGATCCTGGAGTACACCGGGGACGACATGGAGAATCTCCGGAACGAGCTGGAAAAGCTGATCTCCTATGTGGGAGAGCGGGAGGTCGTGGACGCGAGGGACGTGGACACGGTCACCACGGTAACAGTCACGAACCGGATCTTCGACATGGTCCGCGCCATCACGTCCCACAGGACCGGGGAAGCCCTCCGGCTCTATCAGGATCTCCTGCAGCTCCGGGAGCCGCCGATGCGGATCCTGTTCCTGATCGCGAGGCAGTACAATCAGATGCTTCAGATCCGGGAACTAATGACTGCCGGAAAGGACAAGAATGAGATCGCCCGGATCGCGGGGGTTCCGCCTTTTGCCGCTTCCAGGATGATGGGACAGGTGCGGTCGATGCAGTCCGCGGCGCTTTTATCCCAGGTGCGCCGCTGTGTCGAACTGGAGGAGGCGGTGAAGACCGGCGACCTTCAGGACCGGATGGCGGTGGAGCTGCTGATCACAGGGGCGTGAGAGGCGGGGAAGATCTGAAACACCATCCGGCACCCCGGCCGGGAAGCACGTTCTGAAAGCATACGAAAAAGAGGAGGCGTAAACCTCCTCTTTTCATACTCCATATGCAATTATGTCCGTGCGTTTTCTTACTGGATTCCGTCGACAGCTTTGGACAGTCTCGAAACCTTGCGGGAAGAAGTGTTCTTGTGATAGACGCCCTTGGAAGCAGCCATGGTCAGAGCACGCTCAGCCTTCTTCAGGCACTCAGCTGCTGCTGCCTTGTCGCCGGCCTCGACAGCTGCGTTGACCTTCTTGACAGCGGTCTTGACTGCAGACTTGACGGACTTGTTTCTCTCAGCTCTCTTCTCAGAGGTCAGGATTCTCTTCTTCGCGGATTTGATATTTGCCAACTTTTTTTCCTCCATTCCATGAATCAACATGAGTGATTTCACAGGGATCCGGCAACCGTATTCCTACGGGCAGCCGCGCAAATGCCGGAACGGTGTGAGTGAGTTAGCATCGAAGTCTGGACACGGACAGTTCAATGTAACACGTAAACACGCCTAAGTATTTTATGATATCCCCGAATTGTTGTCAAGCGGGGAATCGCGAATCTTGCAAGGTTCTTTGTGAGAATGTATACTGTTAACGATTCAGCAACATTATCATCTATCTGGAGGTACTATGTCTTCAAATGACCGGGAGCATATCCGGAATTTCTGTATCATCGCCCACATCGACCACGGCAAATCCACCCTGGCGGACCGCATCATTGAAAAGACCGGACTTCTCACGAGCCGGGAGATGCAGAACCAGGTCCTGGACAACATGGAACTGGAGCGGGAGCGCGGCATCACCATTAAGAGCCAGGCGGTCCGCACGGTCTACAAAGCCCGGAACGGCGAGGAATACTATTTCAACCTGATCGACACCCCCGGGCATGTCGATTTTAATTATGAAGTTTCCCGTTCCCTGGCAGCCTGCGACGGCGCGGTGCTGGTGGTCGACGCGACCCAGGGCATCGAGGCCCAGACCCTCGGGAACGTCTACATGGCACTGGACAATGACCTGGAGGTCATTCCTGTCATCAATAAGATCGACCTGGCCAGCGCCCGGCCGGACGAGACCATCGAGGAGATCGAGGATGTGATCGGCCTGGAGGCGGCGGATGCGCCGCAGATCTCCGCGAAGACCGGGCTCAACGTGGATGAAGTCCTGGAGGCGATCGTGCACAAACTGCCGGCGCCGGACGGCGATGAGAATGAGCCGCTCCAGGCGCTGATCTTCGACTCTGTCTACGATTCCTACCGCGGCGTCATCGTCTTTGTCCGCCTGATGAACGGAACAGTGCGGAAGGGCGACCGGATCCGTTTCATGGCAACGGGCGCGGTGGAAGAGGTGGTGGAGACCGGATATTTC
>Ga0310695_10014739_pt1 | contig 10515 bp, 9 predicted proteins | sample RumenRJG_04DNA_FD_203882 | JGI IMG/M metagenome (GOLD analysis project Ga0310695, IMG submission 203882) | Bovine rumen microbial communities from Lethbridge, Alberta, Canada - RJG_04 (v2) (version 2) | ecosystem: Host-associated > Mammals > Digestive system > Stomach > Rumen | place: Canada... | reverse complement strand
TTCAATTTGTTTTCACGGTCTTTGTTTTCGACCATGCCGACCAGCAGTTGACCTTGCTGACAGTCTTGTATGTGCGTATGCGCACGTAATACTTCTTACCTGCCTTCAGGCCTGTCACCTTCTTTTTGGCGATGTTATAGCCCCTGACGGTCACCGTCTTCCTGTTTTTTGTGAACTTGCTGTCGGTCGCAAACTGTATCTGGTAGCCCGTGATCCGCGACGTCTTCATCTTTTCGGCCTGTCTGTTCCAGCTGACGGTAACAGCCTTCTTTGCCCCTGCGAGACTCTTTATGCCCGCGCCTTTCGGATCGATACAGAATGTCGCTGTTTTTGTCCCGGTGAATCTCCCCTTGCCTTTTATATATACCGTCGCCTTCGGGCCGACATTGACATTGTTTTTATACGAGACATCATAGTCGGCGCCCTTCTTCAGTGTGACCGTCCTGCCGTTGACCGTGATCTTTACAACAGGGCTTTGCGTCAGGCCTTTCCCTGTATATGTCTTTTTCACTATATTGCCGACTGCTGCTGTTTTAAGATCCACGGCCGCAACGGTCTTATCAGGCACAAAGCCGGAGATGGTCGCTGTTTTGTTGTCCCGGCTGAACGTCACATCAAGTTCATTATATGCATACTCCGTTCCTCCATAGATAAAACGGAATCCCGCGTCCGGATCGAATTCGTTCTCGCCTTTGGCAGCGATCTTCACGGAATACTTATATGTCTTCCCCGCGACCGGCGAAGCTTCCGGGCCGGCGGAAGAGATCACCGATTTGCCGTCCGTGCTGGTCCATGTCTCTTCTGCTATCTCTATGAGATCGCTCAGTCCCTCTTCATCCGGATCGATCTCTCCGGTGAAAGGAACTGCATTGACCGGATCAAGTCCGGTCCATACATTGCCGATGCCGATCATACCGAGCGCCGGAGCTTTCCACCTTGCATAAAGAGTCATATCCTCAGTCGGCGTCACTTTGCCGCCCGGATAATACCAGGTCCCGTAGTTACCCGAAGTGCCTTCTGCAACGGTGTTCCAGCCACGGAAAACCAGCTTTTCAGGAGGAGCGAAATCACAGTCAGGGACCGTGTATTCCTGACCTTTGTCAACGTAAGCTGCTTCCATGCTGCCGCTTCCGCCGTTTTTGTCAAATGTTACCGTCCAGGTATCGTTTTCTTCAGGCTCATCTCCCGGAGTGTCCCCGGGAGTATCTCCCGGAGTATCTTCCCGTGTGAATACGGCATAGACCTTCGCATCGTAATAGGGCATGTTCACCTGATACATATCGTCGTTGAGAGCATATACGCTGAAGGCGCTTGTTATTTCATAAGGAGCCGAAGGCGCTGCTGCGTCTTTTTCCAGAAGATAAAGACCGGAAAGCGTCCATCCGGTTTTCGCCTCAGCGGAAACCAGGATCGTGTCTCCTTCTCTGGCGCGCCTTGCAGGCGTCATCTTCCATCCGTCCTTCAGGTAACATGAGAGCCGCCCCTCGCCTGTTTTCCGGCTTTCTATGCTTCTCGTGTCGGTGTTTATATTTTTGAAGCTGATGACTATCCCTTTGTCACCGTTTTTCCATGAGTCATGTTCCGCAGAGAGTCTCGACGGGTCGTATATGAATTCTCCCTTAATGATCTGTCTGTTTTCATCCTCCGCGAATATCAGAGGGGTCTTTATGGTTTTTTCTCCGGCTTGAAAGCTCGTGCCTGTTAGATCGGATGTCGTTATAGCGACATTATTATTGTCGATGTCGCTGTATTTATCCGGCGTTGCTTTTATCTTCAGCCTCGCATTGACTTCTACGCTTTCCCCTTCTTCCACGAACGTCCAGCCGCCTGTGCCGAGCTCCTTGTATACGGATACGTTACCCGAGCCCTCTCCGCTTAAAACTGTGACATATTTATATGTTGTGGCTGCGAATGCCTGTAACGGCATCATGGAAAGCACCATCGCGACCGCCATCAGTATGGGCATCAGTCTCAGTTTATTCTTCATCTTCATGCCTGACCTCCGTATCCGATACATCAAAAACGCCGGAAAGACAATGCGGCAGGTCGGTGTCGCATCTGTATCCGGCGAACCGTCTGCCCGTCATTGGTGTATGCATCTTAACATGTACTCAGACGGATCGATATCCGATCTGCATGAACGTTGAAAAAAGCGCGCGAAAGTTGGGTCATGCCTTTTGACAGCACAAAAAAACCGGACCCTGTTCAGACAGCATCCGGTCCCGTCAGCTCTCTCATTCTGTACTCAGAACGTCATTTTAGCTGTACTTCTCGTTCATCTTTATCGCAAATTCCACATATTCGCGGTTCGCCGCTTCCACGGCAGCCTGATCGCACAGGCCCTTTTTATTGTTTTCGACAGCATCCTCGAATTTCTTCTTCAGAGCATAGTACGTGTCTTTCTCTTCCTGCGTCAGCTGAGCGAGGCTGACGCCTCCAGCAACGGAACCAAGCTCTTCAGCTCTCAGAACTCTTTTGTCTTCCATTTCTTAATTCCTCCTTCAACCGTTTTTTCCGGCTTTTCATGCCTGTATCATATACAAATCTGCACAGCAGGTCACGACACTATCATGTCCGCGCCGCCGGCGTAGGCCAGAAAGTCCACGCGCGAGGCGCCGGCAGCTTTTAGCAGCGATGCGATCCCGTCTATGGTCGAACCCGTCGTGAAGATGTCGTCCACGAGCAGCACTGAGCTGCCGCGAAGCATCTGTCTCCCGCGCTTTCTTATCTCAAACGCCCCGCTGATGTTGGCGCGTCTTTCCGCAGGAGTGAGTCCCTTCATCGGGGCAGTGTCCCTCGTCCTGACTATGATGCTGCTGTCGCAGGCAAGGCCCGCCCTCTTCGCGAAGCTTTCGGCCATCAGAGCGGCGTGGTTGTATCCCCTCTTCTTTTTCTTTGCGCTGAAGACCGGGACCGGCACGACCAGATCATACATCCCTGCCAGGACGTCCTCTCCGTACTCCGACGCCATGCGGTCGAACAATATCTCTCCGAGCGTGCTCCCGATATCGCTCCTCGATCCGTATTTGAAGGCGAATATGACGGCCTGCTCGACGGTCCCGTAGCCCGCGCAGGCGTGTCCCTTGTCGAAGCTGTGGCCGCTGTCTCCGGCGTCTCTTCCGCTGCATGCGAAGCAGCGCTCTCCCGGATCTGTGTCCGCAAGAGGCCTGCCGCACTTCGCGCAGCGCCTCTCTCCTATCCAGCTTGCCGCCTGCATGCACTCGTTGCACAGCCTGTAAGGGCGGCTGTCATCGATGATCTTGCCGCAGCTTATGCAGTAAAGGCTCATAGGATAGATAAGGTCGAGCGCGCCGCTTCCTATTCTTCCGAGCAGCGATTTTTCTTTCATGACCTCACGTCCGCAATGCGTCAGAGCAGCCGCTTATCCCGGCTCATTCCTTAACCACATCAAGGCCGAATTCGGCCGGCATGAATCTCGGGCATACGTTCTCGTCTGTGACGATCACGGAGGCGGAAAGCCTCGTGCCTATCTCGCAGGCCTCGCCGAGGCTCTTTCCGTATGTCAGTCCGATCGCCACTCCCGAGAAGAAGGCATCTCCGGCTCCAGTCGTGTCTTTTACATCCACCTTGGGCGCCGGGCAGTAGCCGCATTCGCCGCCTAGCGATGCGTACGCGGCGCCGTATTCGCCCATCGTCACCACTATCGCCGGCATCCTTGCCGCGTCGATCTTCTCAGCGAGCACATCCCCCATGTCTTCGGGCGCGGTCTCTTCGAAATCATCGGAGAAGAGCAGCTCGGCCTCCTGCAGATTGCAAACCAGGCACCCTATATTCTTCAGAAGATCTCTTCTTTCGATCGCGATCGACATGTTGGATACCACGGCGTATATCTTCTTTCCGTGCTTTTCGGCCAGCTCGATGACTTTCTTGAGTATAGGCACCTCGATGTCGAATTCGACCGCTATGCTGTCCGCGCCTCCGAATATCTCATCGCCTTTTTTATCGAGCATGTCCAGCATCGGCATGAGATCCGGGCGCTTGGATATTGACGCCACCACATCCCCGCTGTTGTCGAAGACGGCAAGCCATGTTCCGAGACCGTCGTCGGTGCGCGTTATATAGTCGGTATTGCAGCGGTGCTTTGCGAGCTTGTCCGCCACCTCCGTGCTGATATTGCGCTTATCGAGCACGGTGACGAATGACGGCCTGAGCTCGACGTTCGCTATGTCCTCGGCTATGTTTCGCCCGACCCCGCCGTGCACCTCGACCACGAAGCCGGAATTGCGGCCCGTCGGTATGTACTGCGAATACGGGTATCCCTTGATGTCCACGAACGCGGCCCCAATGACCACTATTCCTGTATCCGGTTTTTTCTTTGCCATCTGAAACCTCCTTCAGTAACGTCCGAACGGGTCTGCGTCCAGCGCGATCAGCCTCGCCTTCAGGCCCGTGAATCTTTCGTCGGCGTGGTCGTTGTCCGTCATCATGCGGACCCTCGCCGGGTCTCCTACTATCAGAACGAGGCGCTTTCCCCTCGTGACCGCCGTGTAGAGCAGGTTCCTCGTCATCAGCATGGGCGGGAAGCTGAGCACCGGGATTATCACGACCGGGAATTCAGATCCCTGGCTCTTGTGGACCGTGACCGCATACGCGAGATCGAGTTCCTCGAGCATCTCGCCGCTGTAGTCGACGATGCGGTCGTCCATCCTCACGGTCATCTTTCTGTCCGCCCTGTCGATCTCTTCGATGACGCCCATGTCGCCGTTGAAGACGCCCTCTCCTTTCGTCATGTAATCATCGGTCCGCCACTCGGCCCCGTAATTGTTGCGAAGCTGCATCACCTTGTCGCCCTCGCGGAACGTCACCATGCCGACCTTCAGCTCGGCCCTGCCCTCTTCAGGCGGATTGATGACCTCCTGCAGCATGTTGTTGAGGCTCGGCGCCCCGAGCATGCCCCTCTTTGTAGGAGTCAGCACCTGTATGTCGTCCGCGGATCTCACGAAGCCGAAGCTGCTTTCTATGCGGCCACCGATGAGCTCCCTTATGGTATCCGTGACAGCGGTCTCGTTCATCCTGCCGATGATGTAGAAATCCTCTCCGATCTGCTGCTCCGGGTATTCGCCGCTGTTTATCATGTGCGAGGCGGCAACTATGCCGCTGCCCTCGGCCTGCCTGAATATCTCCTTCAGTCTTATGACCGGGATGCATTCGCTCGCTATCATGTCGCGAAGCACATTGCCTGCACCGACGGGCGGGAGCTGATCGGCATCGCCCGTGAATATGACGCGGGTGCCTTCCTTTATCGCGTTCAGAAGTCCGTCCATCAGCATCAGGTCTATCATCGAAGCCTCGTCGACTATTATTACGTCCTGCTCGAGAGGGTTCTCTTCGTTCCTGCCGAAGTTGAGCAGGTCCTCTTCATCCGACCAGACGAACTCGAGCAGGCGGTGTATCGTCATCGCGGGTTTTCCGGTCGCCTCCTCCATCCTCTTGGCGGCCCTTCCCGTAGGCGCGGCTAAAGCGACTGACATGCCGGCGAAGCCGAATATCCTCACGAGAGTGTTGATGATCGTGGTCTTTCCCGTGCCCGGCCCGCCGGTTATTATCGTGACGTTGCCCGCAAGGCACTCGATGACGGCTCGCTTCTGCTCTTCGGAAAGCTCCACATCGCCTTCCGCGTCTATGCTCTGTCCGGCGGAGCGCAGGGCGTTTTCAAGGCTCACGGGCACCTGCTTCGGCGCCGCTTTCATGAGGCCCGCAAGAGCGTGGGCCACCCTCTGCTCCGCGTGGTAATAGCCGTACAGATATATCACGGCGACGTCCTCTATGCGGTCTTCCTCGAGTTCTCCGGCAAAAACCATGTCCCTGACGGAATCCGCGACCCTGTCCATCATCACGTCGAGAAGCTCCGCAGTCTTTTCGATCAGCAGCTTTTCGGGCATCAGTGTGCTTCCCGACACCGCCCAGGACTTCAGCATGTGGCGTATTCCGCTTTCTATCCTGAGGCTGCTGTCCGGCTCGAAGCCTATCTTCGCCGCGATGGCGTCCGCCCTGTTGAAGTTTATTCCGCGGATATCGTCGGCGAGGGTGTACGGGTTCTCTCTCACTATGTCAAGAGCGTCCTTCCCGTAGATCTTGTATACCCTCACGGCCTCGCTCATCTCTATGCCGAGCTCGCGAAGCCCGATGGCGGTGTCGGCGACCTCTCTCGACTCGCGGAACGATTCGCTTATCTTTTCGAGCGTCTTCGCTCCTATGCCGCTCACCGACAGCAGCTTTTCGGGAGTCTCTTCGATCACCTTCAGCGTATCCTCGCCGAAGGTATCGACCAGCGTCCTCGCGGTGGCAGGACCGATGCCGCGGACATTGCCCGCCGCCAGAAAGTCGAATATCGCTTCGGTCCCCTCAGGCAGCAGCTCCTCGTATGAGGTGAAGCTGAACTGCTCGCCGTATTTCGGATGGACGGTGAACCTTCCCTCGACGCGGTAGTCCCCGCCCTGCTTCGGCTCGGCAAAAGAACCGGCTATGCGCATGGAGCCCTCCGCTGTGGACAGGATCGCCACGGTATAGCCGTTTTCTTCATTATGGTAGATTATCTTTCCGAGTCTGCCTTCCTGCTGCATCTAGAAAGTCCTCTTGTACAGTTTTCTGTTGTCGAGCGTGTATACTCTCTCGCTGAAGCCGCCCGGCTCGACGCTCCTCAAGGCGTCCTCCATGTCGAACATCTTGGCGTCAGTCATGTCGAGATAGTGGAGCATCTCGGCCTCCGGGAAGAGCGGTTTTTTCGGACTTCCGAAGTCTGGCTCGTAGTGGTGCGAAAGGGCCATGTGCTGCATCAGCAGGCATTTCTCGGCATCGATCCCGAGCTCCTTGCAGCGCTCTCCTATGGTCTCGACCCCCATCACCAGGTGTCCCAGCATCTTCCCCTCGAGGGTGTATTCCGGAACGACTCCGTTCTCGTCGGAGGCAAGCTCGTTGAGCTTCTCTATGTCGTGAAGAGCGACGCCCGCGAGCAGCAGGTCTTTGTTGAGGTAGGTATACACCTCGCACGCTCTTTCTCCCATCATCATCATCCGCTTGACATGGTAAAGGAGTCCCGCGTACTCGGCGTGGTGATTGCTCATTGCGGCCGGCCAGTACATCAGTCTCTCCCTCTCGCCCTCGTAGAAGCTCAGGCAGAGCTTTTTCAGTTCCTCGTCCTCGAAGGCGCTGATCCTGCCGACGATGTAGTCGTACATGTCCTCCGGCTTTTCAGGCGCGGCCCTGAAGAGGTCTGCTCTTTCGTACGAGTCCTCTTTTGCGCGGCCTTTTATCGTGTCGAGTATGAGCTGGTTCTGGCCCCTGTAATCGCGGCATTTGCCGACGACGGTGATGACCATGCCCGGCTCTATCTTCGAATAGGAAGCGACCTCATCCGGCGTGAGGCTCCACTTGACGGACTGGATATCCCCGGTAGCGTCCGCAAGAGTCATGTAGAGATGTCTCTTGCCGTTGTTTCCGTCCCTTATGTCGGCGCCTTTGACGAGGTATCTGTCTTCGATCCGGCGGTTTTCATCAGGTCTGAGATCCTTTATGTAATATGGTTTCATATATGTTTCTCCTTGCTTTGTCGTTGTCAGCTGTAAGTATACCATACAGAGAGCTTGTGTTATAATGTTCTCGACCGATCATTCGTGAAGATTATTTGAACGAGGTGCGTTATGGTTTTCGATGCTGAAAAAGCCGTAAAGGCGACTGTAAAGTGGATCAGAGACTGGTTCGATGTGAACGGTCCGGGCTGCAATGCTATAGTGGGCGTGAGCGGAGGCAAGGACAGCTCCATCGCCGCGGCGCTGTGCGCTGAGTCCCTCGGAAAGGACCGCGTCATCGGCGTCATGATGCCGAACGGCGAGCAGGCCGATATAGACATGGCGAGGCTCCTTGTGAACCATCTCGGGATCGAAAATTATACGATAAACATAAAAGGCGCATTCGATTCCGTTATATCCGAAATGAATGCGGCAGGCCTTGAGCCGTCAAAGGATACCATCATCAATCTGCCGCCGAGGCTTCGCATGTCCACGCTCTACGCTGTCTGCCAGAGCAGGAACGGCAGGGTCGTCAACACCTGCAACCTCTCAGAGGACTGGGTGGGCTATTCGACCCGTTACGGCGATTCCGTCGGCGACTTCAGCCCGATGTCTTGCTTCACCACGGCCGAGATAAGGGCCATGGGCAGAGTGCTCGGACTTCCTGAGGCGCTTATTGAAAAGGTGCCGTCCGACGGACTGTCGGGCATGAGCGACGAGGACAAGCTCGGCTTCACCTACGCGGTGCTCGACCGCTACATCCGCACCGGCGAGATAGACGACCCGGCTACGAAGGAACGGATCGATTCTCTGCATAAAAAGAACCTCTTCAAGCTGAGGTTCATGGACTGCTTCAAATATGACGGAGTCGAGGTGAAAGCCGGCGAATAGCACATGCACCGGATGCAAAAGACATAACCGATGCCCGCAGCAGCGCGGGCATCTTTTATTTCTGTCGATATTACTGTTGTTACCGCTGTTTTTACTGTTGTCGATATTTCCGTTATTTCTTCAGTCTTTCCAGCACGGTCTCATAGCCGCCTTCTCCGTATGTGATGCATTTGTTGACGCGGCTTATGGTCGCCGAACTCGCTCCGGTCTCCCTGCTGATCTCGCTGAACACGGCTCCTTCCGAAAGCATGCGCGCGACCTCGAGCCTCGCCGACAGATCGAGCACTTCCTTTATCGTCGCGACATCATCGAAAAATCTGCGGCACTCCTCTTCATCCTCCAGAGACAGCACGGCCCTGTAGAATTGCTGCATGTTCTTTTTTTCTTTATCTGTGATCATGGCTCCATGCCCCTTCCGCTATATCCGGCTCATTACATGGGCATTATATCACTTTCGCGCGCTAAAGTGTGAAAGTGTTGTGTATTTTTTTGTATTGTTTTTCGCTGTCCGTAAGTCTATGATTTCATTGTATGCATATACACAGGGGTCCGGCAGGGAGCCGGAAAGACGCGATACATCACGATACATGCAGAAGATACACGGATCTGAAACGACTCATAAGATATGCGCATTCGTATGCGGGCTCTGCCTGCTCTTCATACTGCTGACCACGTCGGTGCAGGCGGTATGCTTCTGGATACCGAACTGGTGGCGGAACGAATATGCGAAATACGATACTCCTTCCAATGTGAACGGAGAGATGTCTCTCGATGATGCCGTACATGTCACGGAGGACATGCTCGACTACTGCATAGGAAAGATCGATACTCTCGACGATACCGAGGCGACGATAGACGGAGTCACCGCTCCTTTCTTTACCGCCCGGGAGAAGTCTCACCTCGCGGACTGCAGGGAGCTTTTCATGGCAGGCATGAGGGCCAGAGTTATAGCGGTCTTTATCTTCATCGTTTTTACGGTCTACATATACATGCACAACGGCAAAGAAAAGACTCTCCGGATGATGGCGCGCGGCTATCTTCAGTCGTTCGCGGCGGTCCTGATCGCGGGCGCTGTCGTAGCGGTCATTGCCATGATAGATTTCACATTCGTCTTCACGAAGTTCCACCACATATTCTTTGACAACGACCTGTGGATACTCTATCCGGACAGGGACAATCTCATAAACATAATGCAGGAGCAGGTGTTTGCGGATGCCGCCACGTGGATAGGATGCATCTTCGCAACAGTATCTGTCATTATAGCTGTATGCTCCGCGGTCATTCTCAGATCCGGAAGTCAGTCTCCCGCGATCAGCAAGAAATGAGCTTCTGTCATTTGGTCAGACTTTCGACATAACAAAAATGCCGCTCCGCGCGGCATTTTTGCTTTGTGTGTAGATATTGTATTAAAGAGGGATGAAAGTATTATGGTGTAGTTAGATATAACTAACTCTTACTTACAAGCACATATTAGCATCCATATTTCCTATTGTCAAGGTAGGAATTGAAATTTTTTTATTTTTTTGAATTAGCAAATATTATATGCAACGCTCCTGCTGCGCCTGCGTTAATAAGCGGAATCGTTGCATTCACTTTGATCAGAGTAAGTTTTGCATTACCTCTGAATACCAAAACAGGGAGATTTGTGCTCCCTGCTGTGATCAGTCTTCGTAGTGTCCTCTGCAGGCCTTGACTTTGATTTGGCCTTCGCTCACCTCTTGAACGCTCCCTCCACTTACGCTGACGCTTAGAAGCGGGGGATTCCTGCTTCTCAGAGAACTGCGCCCTGTCCGAAGACTCAGCGTCTTACACTCTCTCCACAGGCTTGAATTCCCGTGCGACCCACGGTACCAAATGGTTATAGCGGTCATACTGCAGACGCAAGCATCTCCAGACCTTTTTCCAGGATGTTGATCGCTGCATTCACATCCCGGTCGTGCTCTGCTCCGCATTCAGGGCATGTCCACTCCCGTACGGAGAGATCCTTTACCTTTGGGTTTATCGCCCCGCAGCAGCTGCACCTCTGGCTCGACGGATATGTCCCCGGCACCTTTATGAGCATGCCTCCGCGATCAGCCATCTTGTATTCGAGCTT
>Ga0310695_10014737_pt1 | contig 10518 bp, 7 predicted proteins | sample RumenRJG_04DNA_FD_203882 | JGI IMG/M metagenome (GOLD analysis project Ga0310695, IMG submission 203882) | Bovine rumen microbial communities from Lethbridge, Alberta, Canada - RJG_04 (v2) (version 2) | ecosystem: Host-associated > Mammals > Digestive system > Stomach > Rumen | place: Canada... | reverse complement strand
TGCCTGGATTTTATATTCCTTATCATAGCTTCGTTGTTGTTTCATTTCAGATTCCTTTACTCCTTCTGATTCTAACCTGTCCTTGAGTATTAAGGTGTCAATTTTTATTGTACAGGATCAAAGCGCAGGGGGACTGGCACCGTGTGTTTCCCATGACACCGAGCAGCGCACGGCGGGGACTGATACCCGAAGGGTGTCTGTCCTCGGTTCAATAAGCTCTGGGCAACAACACAGTGTTCGTCCTACCTAGTGTCCCCTCTTTTTACCAACGTTTATTGCTAAGAGGACAGACACCCTCCGGGTATCAGTCCCCTTTATCAGAGAAACAACCTTACCGGGACATGAGGCACCGACGCGAAGCGCGGGGGGACTGGCACCGTGTGTTTCCCGTTCCCCGAGCAGCGCACACCGCGGACATTCCCGCAGTTCGGGCTGCGCCGCACAGCATGAACGTCCCCGCCGTGCTCCGGCCCTTTCCGGGGACTGATACCCGAAGGGTGTCTGTCCTCGGTTCAATAAGCTCCGGGCAACAACACAGTGTTCCTCTGACTTAGTGTCCCCACTTTATCCCGGCGTTTATTGCTAAGAGGACAGACATCCTTCGGGTATCAGTCCCCCTGTGCTCCGTCACTTAAAAACAGGCAGCCGAAATCCATCCGGACTCCGGCTTATCTCTTGTTTTTCTTCCTTTTCTTCTTTCCGGATGAAGGACCCGCTCGGCCCTTCTCTCGTTCTCTATCTGTCACCTGACCTCGGAATTTTCGGAACCGTTCTGCAAGCTGATCGTAATTCTCCAACGCGATCCGCCCCGCTTCGGCCATGTCGCCCCGGCTCCGTGCCTCATCCATCAGGAATTTCTTGAGCTCAAGCACATCGTCTTCCAGGTCCGGCCTCTTCCCCACCGGGATGGCTGCCGCTCCAGTGGTTGTGACCGCTTCGCTTCGGGAAGGTATCATTTCCTTTTCCGCCGGTCTTTCCGTTTCCACGGCATTTTCAGTTCCCGGCCCGGTAGCTTCCTTTGCCTCTTCAGCCCTTGCCTTCTGTAATTCCTTTGCGAAGGATTTCAGGATCGGAAAGGCTCGTGCACGCATCGGCGGCGAGACCCGCCTCTCGCTCCTGTCTCTCCGGAGTCTCGGCTCGTCTTTGTAGACCTGCGCCCGCTCCAACAGGGATTCGATATTGATCTTTCCGTCTTTGATCTTCCGAATCTTCTCTTCGGTGGCCTGCAGCCGCCCGGCAAGCGCTGCCAAGCGGAACAGCCATCCGGCCGTGTTCATATCAACGATATGTTCACTCGTTTGCAGATCCCGCTGTGCGAGTGCGCATTTGCGGAAATGCAGGGAGACCATGCAGTAAAGCTCCTTTACCGTCATGTCATCCATATCCGGGAAGGTTGTCCCGGATTTTTCCAACACTGCGCGGGTGACACAGAAGGAACCAAGCTGTTTGATTTGTTTTTCCAGCTCTTTGAGCAGCGTAAAATATTGGGTGGAATGCCGGTCATATCGGGTGGCAGCATAATGCAGCGAATTCGCTACATGCCAAAGGATCCCCATCATCTCTTCGAATTCCAGCGGCGCGCTGTTGTACATCCCTTCCGGATCAAACGGCAGACCGTTTTCATCGCAGTCCCCGCTCAGATCAAACTGTCCGGATTCAAAATCCTCATCCGGTTCGATGTCATCAAAAGCTCCGGCGGCATGAGCATGCCGTGCCCGTTCATAAACGGCACGCAGTTCATCTTCGTTCAGGTCTTTTATCATTTCCGTGTTTTCCATACCGCCGCAGCTCCTTTCTAAATATTTCTAATTACTATAAATAAAAATTCTAATAATGTACTATTATAAACAAACATTCTAAAATGTCAAGGGATAAATAGAAATTCGTAAAAAAGGGTTGCTCATTTCCGGGGACTGATACCCGAAGGGTGTCTGTCCTCGGTTCAGCAAGCATCCAGGAACAACCATACCGCATATTAGACCTCAACTCATCCTTCCTCCCCAGGGAAATTGAAAAGAGGTCAGACTCCCTGCGGGAATCAGACCCCTTTACCCCGCCACAAAGCACAGGGGGGACTGGCACCGTGTGCCGCGAAGCTGGCATTCGGGGCCTGTCACCATGTGCGTTCCCGTAGTGCGATAATCCCGCGTATCTTCCCGGTTGAGCGACGCACAGCTGTGACATTCCCGCAGTGCGAACTGCGCCGCACAGCATGAACGTCCCCGCTGTGCTCCGGTTCTTTTCGGGGACAGACATCATTTGTACCGCATGTGCTGCATGGGTTTTTAGGTGACAGAATAGACTTACCTCAGTCAAGTGCTTAGAGGTTCCACAAACTTTTGCAGTATAAATAAAAAAAGAGCCAGCCGGTTGAGGCTGACCCTCCTGTTTTATACTTGTTCGTTACGCAGCGGGATCAGATGCTGTAGACGTTCACGAAGGTCCAGGGAGCCCGGTCGATGGCGGCGAAGAAGTTCTTCCTGACGAGCTGCATGGTATCCTTCTGCAGCTGTTCCTCGGTGCGGGTGTTATGGACTTTTGCGACGTGTTCGATGATCTGCCGTTTGATCTGCTCCTCCGACTGGATCAGGTCTTCCTCGTTTGTCACGCCGGAAAAAACGAACTGCGGTTCCTTGAGCAGATTGCCGGAGTTCTTATCCAGCAGCAATGTGACGATCACAATGCCGCTTTCGGAAAGATTTTCACGCTGACGCATCACATCTGCTGTCACATCCCCGACTCCCTTGCCGTCCACAAAGACATATCCGGCAGGAACCTTGTCTCCCATTTTGAGCTTCCCATCCTTGAAGATCAGCGTCTGTCCGTCTTCAATAACAGCGATGTTGGCTTCGGGGATCCCCACACATTTGCCGACCTTGGCCTGTGCCATCAAATGGCGCAGCTCGCCGTGGACGGGAACCAGATATTTGGGCCGGAGCAGGTTCATCAGCAGCTTCATTTCCTCCTGGCAGGCATGTCCGGAAACATGGACTGAGAGCACGGAATTGATGATCACATTCGCGCCAAGCCGGTAAAGCCGGTTGATCACTGCGGAAATGTTGGATTCATTTCCCGGGATCGGGGAGGAGGACAAAACGATCGTATCCCCTTTTTTGATGCTGAAGGCATTATATTTCCCGCGGGAAAGACGTCCCAGGATGGAGGATTCCTCTCCCTGAGAGCCGGTACAGAGGATCAGAACTTCCCGGTCCGGCAGGCTCAGCGCCTGGTCCAGCGGGATCACATCCTCTTCCGGCAGGTCAATATATCCCAGCTTGCGGGCGAGATTGACATTGTCGACCATGCTGGTCCCGACGATGCAGATCTTCCGTTTGTGATGCCGGGCAATGGTGGAAACCTGCTGCAGGCGGGAAATCAGCGAGGCAAAACTGGAAATGATGATCCGCCCCTTTGAGGTAGAAAATACCTCTTCAAAATTCCGGTTGATCTCCATCTCGGATGGGGTGTTCCCGGGACGTTCGGCATTGGTGGAATCGCTCAGTAATGCCAGGACGCCGCGCTTTCCGAGTTCAGCAAGCTTTGCAAAATCGGATGGCCAGTGATCGATCGGCGTCTGGTCGAATTTGTAATCTCCGCTCATCACGATCAGTCCGGCGGGCGTTTCGATCGCCACCCCAACGCTGTCGGGAATGGAATGTGACATGTGGAAAAGCTCGATGTGGAACGGTCCGACCTCAAAGCAGTCCCCGGCCTGTTTGACATTAATGCTTGTTCGGGAAAGACGGTTCCCTCTTGCCAGCTTGACTTCTGTCATCTCGGCAGTCAGTGCGGTGGCGTAGATCGGGACGTTTTCGAGAACATCGAAAAGATAGGGCACGCCGCCGATATGGTCCTCATGACCGTGGGTGAGGATCACCCCGGCGACCTGTTCACTTTTGCCGTTTAAAAACTGCATGTCGGGGATGATGTAGTCAACCCCGATCATGTTATTGTCCGGGAAAAGGATCCCGCAGTCTACGATCAGATATTGTTCCTGATATTCAAATACCGTCATGTTGCGGCCGACTTCTCCCAGGCCGCCTAACGGAATAATACTTATTTTATTTTCGTTGCTTTTTTTACCCATTATCTCTCAATTTCTTGAACATCTCAATTTGCTGAGCGTTCAGATTGCGAGGTAAAGAAACGCGTATCCGGGCGTATAGATCTCCCCGTGCTCCGTTTTGATTCAATTTCGGCATTCCCTTGCCGGACAGACGCATGAGCTGATCCGGCTGTGTCCCGGCAGGAATTTTCAATGCGTAATTTCCATCCTTGGAATGAACCACGGCTTCGCCGCCCAGGACTGCTGTATAAAGATCAACAGGTACATCAACATACAGATTGTCATCGATCCGCTCAAAAGCACCTTCCTTGCTGGGTACGTTGACGGTGATGATCAGATCAACCATAATTCCGTTGGAATTAAATGCCCTGGAAAGGCGGATCTTTGTACCGTCTTTTACACCGGCAGGAATGTTTGCCTCAATTTTCTGGTCTCCCATGCTGATCTGACGTTTACAGCCATGGAAAGCCTCATCCAGTGTGATCTGTGCGGTGATCTCCTGTGCCTTTGGTTGTGAGACAGGCGTATCATATTCCACCGTGCGGACACGGGAACGCGGACGTGTATAGGTCCTGCGGGCGGTTTGATCTCCGAATCCTCCCATTCCGCCGAAGATCTGGGAGAAGAAATCTGAAAATCCGCCGAAATCTCCCGTGGATGTATATGTGGTGCGGCCGCCGCCCGGATTTCCGGAAAACCATTCGCTCCAGTTATAGTTGGCGGCGTTTCCTCCGCTTTGTTCCCACTGTTTGTATGATGAGCCCAGCTGATCATAGCGGGCACGCTTTTCTTTATCCTTTAATACTTCATAAGCCTCGTTAATGGCTTTAAATTTTTCTTCTGCATCCTTATTGCCCCGGTTGTGGTCCGGGTGATATTCCTTTGCAAGTTTCCTGTATGCACTTTTAATTTCAGCTTCGGTCGCCGTTTTTGATACACCCAATGTCTGATAGTAATCCTGATATTCCATAAACGCCTTCTTTCATGCACCAAAGCATAGTATAGATATTATATGCAGTTTTTAACTGACCTTTAAAATAATACAGAGAATTTATTAGAATAACGTTTGAATTTTTATGGAATTTTCAGTCAGTGCGGGCGTTCAGGCTTCAGGCAGTTCTTCGAGGGGCGGTGTGAACTTTGTGTGGATGAAGGCATATCGGTTTCCGGTCACGAAGCGTTCCACATAATACACTTCTTCCTCTGTCAGTTCCCGCTTTCGAGCCTGTTTCAAGGCTGCTTTTCCTTCGCTGAGTTCGTCTATATTTCCGACGATCTCACCGATGGCAACGACCTGGTGCATTTTCTTCATGAAATCGGCTTTCTTGTACGGATCTTCATGGGAGGGGATGAACCATTCCGCATCAAAGGCTTCCAGCCGTTTGAGCAGGAGTTTCAGCTCTCCGAGGCGGATGGAACCGCCGCCGATATAGATATCTTCCCGGTAGCAGTCACCGAGGAATAAGACCTTATCCGAGGGGACATAAGCAACTGTGGAATCCTCACTGTGAGGACCGCCGACGTGATGCAGTTCGATCGGAATGTCTTCCAAACGGATGTTGATGCGGGAGTCAAAAGCGATATCGGTTGAGGTCACCTTGAAGGAATGGCGCATGGGAACTTCTTTGCGGATGCTTTCGGCGAAGGCGGGTATCTCCAACCCGGCAGCTACGCGTGAATTCAGAGCGCTGTCTGACCAGTCCCAATGCTGCATGTTGATGAGACGTTCGTTGGTGAGTGTATTTGCAAGTGATTTTGCAGGTGAGCTGCCCATCCCGAATACGTGATCCCAGTGCCAGTGGGTCACCATGGAGAAGGAGGGATCCGGCATTCCCTGCGCACGGATGTGACCGTACATGTCAGAAATGTGTTCAGGAGAATTACCCGTGTCGATGACCATGCTCATCGTGCCGCAGCAAACATAGCCTAACGCAGGGCGATAGTGCTCTTCTTCTCTTGGCATATACCAGACATGATCAGATATGCGTTCCAACATAATTCCATCTCCGGATTTAATTTTAGCTTATTCGATTTAAAAAATCAAATATTATCACAAATTTTGTATTTTTCTATCTTAAAATATAGTAAAAACTTATGAAAATAAAATTTTATGCGAAAAATTGAAAAACATTTGCAATTAAATACATATTTCAAAAATAATTACAAACCTTTTGTTATATTTTGTTCAGTAATACCTTCTATAAAAGCTCCCTTTGCATTCTGAAGTTTATGCTTCGCAATGTGCGGGATTGAGCATTCGTGAGTTAGCGGAAGTACAGGCTGCATTGACTCATTTATTGGAAAACAGTCAATTATTCAGGGTTTTCCCGGTCATTTATGATTTGGAAATAGGTTTCAGCAGATCGATAGGAACTGTCTGAAAAAGTAAAGGCAATGCGTAGAGCATATAGTCCCGCATCCAATTCAGAGGCGTCCAGCGTGCAAAGCTTCCATTGCCCATTTCCGAGACTGGTACTGCTGCAAACTTCCTCCCATGCGGTGGGATACATACCGCTGCCGGTCGTGACCTGTACGGATTCCGGTTTGTACTCCAGGTTCAGACTGACGATGATATCAATCTGTTCGTCTCCGGCAAACGCCCGGAATTCTGACGGTGAATCGATGCGGACCATCGGATCACCTTCCTCGTCTCGAATCGGATCATAGGATGCAGGCGGTTGTTCAATGCCGTTTGCTGCCGCCCATTCTGCAGCTTCTTCCGGTACCTTAAGAAAAATTTCACTGACGATGTTCTCCGGTTTGGTAAAGCGTGTCGCCAGCATGCGGTTTTCCCGGTTAACAGGCACTTCCACATAGTATTCATCATATTCGTAGGGTTCGTTGCCCTTCAGAAAAACATCAGTCATCGTATCCTGGCAGGCAGCTGTGGGAAGTTTGCCTGATGGAAGGCAGATGCGGACCCGGGATATCCCTTCGGGAACGTTCCAGCCTGAGACAGGTCGGTCCCGGTGTGCAAATTCCATCACAGACCGCCAAAGGATATCAGCTGTTTGCTGCACACGATCTCCGTCAATAACGAAAGCGGAGACAGTCTGAGGATCTGCAATGTGCATGGCGCAGCTCAGCTCTGTTGTGTATCCGCTGATCCATCTGTCGGATTCTCCCTGAATCCGTCCGACTTTTACTGCGGACGGGCGGTCGGGCAGGCTGAGGTTTCCGGTTTCCTGCTCAAAAATATTATGAACCAGATAGGCGAGGTTAGATGCTGTGAGTGATTTTTCGGTTTCCTGCTGCGGATATTCCCTCTCTCCGGTTTCTCCTTCAATGTACAGAATGCTGACGGGATGTATAGATCCGCCGTCACCGCTTCCCGTCTGTCTGCCAAATGCCGCGAAGGGAATCAATGAATAGGCAATTTCCTCTGCTGTATAGGATGCATTTTGTCCAGTCAGGGCCACATCTCTTTCAGCGTAGCTGCCATGGAGGCCGAAGAGTGCGGCATTTCTTTGGACGGCACCGTTTCCGAAACGCTGCAGATGTGCGGAGAGCGCCCGCTGATGGTCTGCCGCCAACGCTTCCCGCAGCTGGATCGGGCCTGCAAATGGTTCAGCTTCTGTGTTACCTGACAGCGTGGATTCATCGTAATAATTCTCAAGATCCCACAGCAGCGTGGAAGGGGAACTGCCGCCGGTAAAGGCTGTGAGTGCAGCAAAGAAATTCATTGTTGTACCCGCAGGGTAAGCTTTGAGGGTCGTGCTGTAACTCCTGTCCCCGCTGTTTTCTGCTTCCATTTCTGCAAGGATCTCTCCGCTTTTCACATCCAGGACAGCAATACTGACCGGTGCGGTGCGCAGCGCTTCGGCTGCGTCTTTAAGTTCCGGGGCGGAAAAACCGGTGCTCATCGGGCAGGCGGTGTTTTCTGAGTCATTTTCAGCTGATGTGATACAGCGGAGATATTCCTGAAGTTGTGTATCCTCCGTAGTAACAATTTTCAAACCGCCTCTTTCGACCCTTTCCCGGCCGTAAAGAAGGATCACCGCATTCATGGCTTTCCGCGTGATGATGTCCGGATCGGTTTGATCCAGAAAGGCTGGTGGTTCGAAAATGATGAAATTGCTGTGGGCAAGATCCTCTGCCTCAGCTTCATCGAGCATTCCGGCACGTTGGAGGGAGCCAAGCCGGGAGAGGTAAAAATCACGCAGAGCACCTTTGGAATCGATCGGATTCAGCATCGGTGCATTGAGAATGGCGCTCATCAGGATGCATTCGGCATCGTTCAGTTCCTCGGCCGGTTTGTCAAGATACAGACGGGCAGCGGCATCCAGGCCGAAGGCCATTTGTCCGAACCATGCCCTGTTGTAATACCAGCTTTCGATTTGTTCATCGCCATAGGTTTGCCGGATCTGGAAGGTAAGCAGGCGGGCTGCCAGTTCCGGAAAACGGGAATTGTTGATATATTGCGCATAAACTTGACGAATAAGTTCTTCCGTGAGAGGCCTTTTTTCCCCCGCTTTTTCAGCTGTTTCCCGTGTGGTGCGGGCGGCTTTCAGGAAGGTCTGCGGAAAGCAGTTTTCTCCCTCTTTCTCACAAATTTCGAGATCGCGTGAATCAAAATCCTTGTAGGCGAGGGTAAATAACAGCGTTTTTCCGTCCCGTGCATAAAACCGGGTCGGTTCGGGCCGGGAACTGAATTGCTGTTCAAAAAGTGTCAATGAAGGCAGATTTTGTGTAAAAAAAGCATAAAAAATCCCTAAGGCAGCAATAAATGTGATCAGGCAGCCCAGGATGGTAAGACCGATCCCGCGCAGAATTGTTGTTGAACGGTTCGCTTTTTCCGCCTCTTTGCGGTGTTTATGAATAATGATATATCGGGAGGGTCTCATTTCTACCGGAAGGCAAAAGCAAGGGCGGCAAAGAAAATGGTTACCAGTGCGTAGGAAATCTCACGTCTGGATCGCGGAACCATATCGACCATAGCCGGTTTTTGTTTCTCCTGATCGAACACAATTGCGATTTCCGGCCCGCACATCCATGAGAGCAGCAGCCCGCCCAGCAGTCCGCCGAGATGGCCCCAGTTGTCGATTCCTCCGTTCATTCCGAGGAGAAGATTCATCAAGATCACGAAGGCGATGTTGCGCAGGGCGGCTTTGTAATTTCGCAGGAGCTTGCGGTTTTTGTAAAGAAACATGGCTTGTGCACCGATGAGGCCGAACAGGGCGGTGGACGCTCCGACTGATATGGTTCGCGGTGCGGCGACGAAGGACATCACATTTCCCGTAAATCCGCAAATCAGGTAAAACCGCAGAAAATCCCAGTGTCCGTAATAATTTTCAAGCGACGGGCCCAGGGTGAACAGGGCATACATATTAAACAAAATATGCATGATGGAACCGTGCAGAAAAACGGGGGTGATCAGCCGCCAGAACTGGCGGTAATAAACGATATATCCGTTGATTTTTGCCCCGACAGCCATCGGAAGGTCGGTTCCGGTCTGCCATTTCGTCAGCGCCTGTGCCAGGTACACACAGGCTGTAAAGCCGATCAGGATATAAGTAACGATCGGTTTCCCCTGGATCAAACGGTAGGAGATTCCCTCCCGTTTCGCCTTCTCCTCCGGGCTGAGTTCTTCCTGTTGAGTTTCTTCCGGATCGTATTGTTCGCTCATTGTCTTGTCTCTTATCCCTCTCTTGCGGCAGCTGATTTGTCAGATGATCCTGACTTTTCTGTTGCCGGAGCGCATATGTTCAGCTTTCAGGATCGTCAGGAGGTCCATGGCTGCGTGGTGTATGTCATCATTGATCAGAACATAATCAAAGCTGTCGATATATTTCAGTTCCTCGACCGCGGTTTGGATGCGCAGCTGCAGGGATTCCTCACTGTCGGTGTTGCGGGCGCGGAGTCGGGCGATCCATGCATCTGCGTCCGGCGGAATGATGAAAATGGAAACCGCCTCGGGATAGATCTTCTTGACCTTACGCATGCCCTGATAATCCAGGCGCAGGATGATGTCCTTTCCCATTTCTATAGCTTTTTCGATTTCAAAGCGGGGAACTCCCTTCAGATCATCATAGACAACGGAATGCTCCAGCATTTGGCCGTTATCGATCATTCTTTGAAATTGTTCCCGGGTGATGAAGTGATAATCTTTTCCGTCTATCTCGCCTTCTCTTTTGGGGCGTGTGTTGCAGGTGACGACAAAATGAAAATCAACGGTTGAAATTTCTTTCAATCGGTTGATGACAGTATCCTTTCCGGAACCGGACAACCCCGAAATAATCAGGATGACCGGCTGCGGATCTTCAATGACATATCCGGTTGTTTTCATTTCCATAGTATTATTCCCTTCCCTTGATTATAATAGAGATTGGGAAAACCCTGTTCAATATTAATGAGCTTTGATGAGGCGGAAAAAAGAATATGCCATATTATGAGTACATTTGTGAAAATTGCGGAAAGCCTTTCAGTTTGTTTCTGAAATATTCTGAATATGA
>Ga0310695_10014736_pt1 | contig 10518 bp, 7 predicted proteins | sample RumenRJG_04DNA_FD_203882 | JGI IMG/M metagenome (GOLD analysis project Ga0310695, IMG submission 203882) | Bovine rumen microbial communities from Lethbridge, Alberta, Canada - RJG_04 (v2) (version 2) | ecosystem: Host-associated > Mammals > Digestive system > Stomach > Rumen | place: Canada... | reverse complement strand
CACTGAGTTTTATGAACTTGATACCCTCTTGTCAGACCTGTAATATGAAGGACTGCAAGGGTAATAATGATCCCGTCAAGTTTGCCCCAACAGGGGTGCAATACCTTATACAATATCCTTACCAGTTCGATGCGAGTAAGATTGAGTTTAAATATGTATTGAATGGAACATCATACAATAAGGATGATAACTTTGATGTAGAAGTAGATTATAAAGGAGACAAGGAGCTAAAGAAAGGCTATAATAACTATCTGAAGACTGAGGAGTTTTATAAATGTCACAACGTTGAGGTTGCCGGTATGTATCGGCAAATGATGATATTAGCTTCGAAAGCCAGGTTCTTTTATGAGAAGATGGGCATGAGGAAGTTTTGGCTACAGCCTACGCCGATGTTATTGATGGGATATAACTTCAGTGAAGAAAGTTCGGGTAAGTATATGCTATATAAGTTCAAGCAAGACATCTATCTCCAGATGATGAATGGAGAGGTAGGAAAGATATTCAAGATGAAATAGAAGTAGATGGATACTGCGGAGTTTATTTCCTTTTGCGATGGGATACCTGCCGAGGTGCAACACGACGGGCCTCGCAGGGGCACCTACAAGGAAGAGTGCATAAAGATAAAGGACGCACTGACCCCTGTGGGTGATGAGTGTGTGTCCTTTACTGAATTTAAGAAACTTCGCACAGGGATTATCTATTTGTCTATCATTGATGATACCAAGGATTATAGTCCTTACTACTATATTCTTGAAAAGATAAGCGGTTTCTTTAACGGTAGTACACCGCGAATAGCAGACTGGAGCAACAAAGTGTGGAAGGATGTGATTGCATACGCCAAGTCGTTGCCTGAGTATCCTAAAACGGATGCCTTTACCAATGAGTTTATTAGGACAAGGGAACGCGAAAGGGCAAAAGCTGCCAAAAGATTGACGGCTTTAGGTGTGAAACTCTCCGTTAAGGAGTGCGACCTTGTGGTTGACCAATTGGAAGGCTTAAATGGCCGCATGGAGCATTTGTTATGTGAGATTGGAGGAGAGAATGCTCTGAAGATGTTGCTGGCAGAATTGCCTTATAAGAAAGATACAGGCAGGTATCTTGTTCCGCATCAAGGAAACCAGCCAATGCCTACTTTTGTGGAATTGGAAGTACCATACGGTTATCTGTTTAACTTATGCTTGAAACACCTGAAGGATAAAGGTACAGGCTATGGCCAAAGCAGCAAATGGGAAGAATTGAAGGATGTACTAAAGGACTATTGTGTAGCAGTCTATGACTCCCAGAAATTCGATATTTGGAGTGACATCATTTTCAAAGCAGATGAAGTAGTCAGGGTGGTGCATGAAATGATACTGCGCTTTAACCTCTATACACTGCCCCAATCGGGTGTTTCATTCACACTTGCCTGGTGTCGTTTCTTGTGCAAGGAAACAATGCGGGATGTGCGTTGTGATAGCCTGTTACGCGATAAACTCATGAAAGCTGAGCGTATCATGAATTGGGCGATGGATGCTTCAAGCAATGATGGCTGCGTCCACATTAAAAAAGGAAGTAAGGCAAGTAAGATACTTGAAGCCAATAAAGTTGGATTAGAGGAAAAACTTTTCATCAAGGTAGAGATGCTGAATGTCGATTTCAAAACTCCAGATGACTTCGACAAAGTGAAATGGGTGAAGTACCCTATCGTAGAAACAGATGATGAATATATCCTGTTGCCAAAACCGCTGGTGGCTTGGAACTGGTATGAGGCTATCTATAATCTTATCAGAACAAACAAGGATAAGGTGTTGGCTAAAGATATTGGCTATGTGATAGAGGACTTTATACATAACAAGATGAAGTCGCATGGCTTGATTGCGCATACAGGCGAGTATTCCTACGATGGGATAGATGGCGAAGTAGATTTCCTTGTCGAGGGGAAACGGATAGATGCCTATATAGAGAGTAAGAAGAAATCGTTGAGCCTAAAAGCACAAGCTGGTGATGACTATTATATCTGGGGTGACTTGTGGGAGTTCATTGAGTCTCAGATGCAGTGTGCGCGATTGGAGAATGGTGTGAAGAACCACGGACCGATTACGCTGACTGACAGAAAGACAGGTGAAACCTATACTTACGAGTGGAATGACAAGCTGAAAGAGCCTTCGGAAGAAGATCCAACGGTGGAAGTTGAGAAGAAACGTAGCGTGGTGAAGGCCACTATGACATTAAAGGAATATGGCCCTATGCAGGATAAGATAGTACTTTCGAACATCATCAAGAGTCTTGTAGGGGCGCAAATCAATGCTACTTTTGATCCAGCAGATACAGTTCATGATGCCAATGACCAGAAGAGTATTTTGGAGGCATTCGACAAAATAAACGAAGCCTTGGCTGATATTACTGAGTATTATAAGAAAGTAGGTGAGAGGCCAACATTCTTCTGCCGCTTCTACAGCATGGAGCAGATATATTACATGATAAGAACGGCAAAGAGTCAAGAGCACTTCGTGGAATTGTTGCGAGGAAGTTTTGTATCTACAGGCACGGAGAACTTTTGGAATGAGAACTGGGCAATGGGAGTGATGGGGCAGAAAGAAGCGTAAGATAAGGGACGGTAATGGCAACTTTAACAGAACTATATGAATTCCTTGAGACGAAGAGGGATGACGAGCACATAGACAGTCTGTACTCGTATGGTGCTTTTTCACCCGAGGAGTGGCCGAAGGCTCGGATGGAGATACTTTCATGGTGGAAAGTTGAACGATTGGCTGAAGATGAGAATTGCCCTATTGATAAAGATTTTGCCATTGCCTATCTGGATGAGCGTGCAAATGCCACGAATAATCTGCTGCTGAAATACAGATATAACTATTTTGCTCATGTGTTGACAGCCAACGACAATCGTTTTGCCCAGCGAGCTATTGACGCTTTGATTGGTGTCATTGAGTCCTTGTTGCCTGACGATAAAGAGGATTATCCACATCATGCCGATGACGCGATAGAAGTATTGATGTCGTTGGTCAAAAGTGTCAAGTATAAGAAAAAAGATGCAACAGAACTAATCTGGAAGATTCTGGAATCTGACTATGGCTACCGCACGAAGTTGGTATGCATAAGATCTGCTAAAGAACAGGCGTTCTTCCCTGCCAGCGATGCAGAGAGAATAGTCTGCTTGTGTAGGGATTTGCTCCCATTAGCCAAGGATGGTTGGCGTGAGAACTGTTGCAAGTTGGGCTTGTTTTACGCCTCAAAGTTCCAAGAGCATGCAAAGCCATACATTACCTTCTTTTATGAGTCGTTGGGTGATATGGAAATGGAGCAGCTGAAAGATCCAGCGACCGACCCAAATAATATTGCAATACCGCTGATGAATGAAGGCCATCTTGAAAAAGCGATGGCGTTTTATCAAGAAGGAGGGTTGATAGAAAAGAGGAATAAGTCAGAACAGGTGTTCCGGGCGAACAAGAAAAAGGTGGTGATACCGCATTTCAAAATTGAGAAGAAAACAGATGAGCAGGTGGTAAAGTATTTCGAGAACTTGGCGAAGGAACTACTTGAAGGTAAACTGAGTTGGCTTTTGATGAATCTTTCCTGTCCTGTAAGATTTCTTTTCCCCTCCTATGAACAGATACGCGAGCGGATGCCAGATAGAAATACTTCCATGGAAGATCTTGGATTTGTAAACAAGGTTGTGGACATCAACGGAAACAGTAGGGAGGCGGGTAATGACTTTGAACTGCGCCAAAAGTATGATATATGGTTGATGAATATCGTAAGGAATACTGTGATACAAGTGATACTTACTGCCGTCAAGACAAAGCAACTGACCTATGGAAAGTTGAAGAAATGGTTCTTAAAGAACACTTGCTTTGGGTTCCCGATAGAGTATCCTCGTTCTAACCAGGTGGTGACAGCCTCTTGGTATTCGCAAATAGATTACGGTATTGAGGCCCTTATAAAGCAGTATAATAGATTCTTACAAGGAAAACCAACGGATTGGCGTATACCAGTCGATGTGCTCTCTATACGATTTGAGGGCATTTTGCGTGACATGGTTGGTAATTATGGTGGACATGTAACGAAAGTGGGCCGTGATAATAACTTATCGCAAGCTTTGCTTGATTCATTGCTTCGAGAACCATGCCTGCACGAGATTTTCAGAGATGAAGACATAGAGTTCTTCGAATATGTATTTACTGCCAAAGGACATAACATTAGAAACGACGTTGCTCATGCTTTCTATATTCCGCAGGATTATGGGATAATACAGGCAACGCTGGTATTCTTGTGTATTTTGCGGTTGACGATGTTTAGGCCCAAAGAAACAAGCAATACGAACGATGGTAAATATGAGAAATAAACAAACCACAATTCAAATAAGAAGAGTTGTGGAATATAGTGAGTTTTTTGTTGGGGAATCACCCATTGATGTCTGCTCAACATTAAAACTCTTTAATCGTAATCTATTGGTTCGGATGGGAGTTGTGCTGAGTCTCCATTATGGGAATCTGTGTGTTCCGGATAATGAAAATACATTATTTTCAGAGAGTAGTAAAAAGCATGTCCCATATCTCAACAAGCTTTTCAGAGCATATTATAAGAGGATAGGGTTAAACGAGGGACAAAAGGTTCAAATCTTAACATATAGAACAAGCCTCGAACTATGGAGACGGATATTTTCAATCCATCCAGACGAGTTTTCCAATAAAATTTCAGAATCGGATATAGAGTTATTACTCTTTAAAGTTATCCTTTCAATAAATGAAAAACTAGTAAGCTTTAACGAGAGGACGGAACTCTATAAACTTGATGAACTCGTATTTCTGAACGGTTTTTTGACAAATGACAGCAATAATTATGATATTCAATCTGTTTTACAGCCGCAGATGTTCTATTTCCAGCAACTTATCAAATTCATTCCAACAAATGAAGTGATGTCAAAGGCTTCAGAGAAACTATTGCATGAGTGGTGTATTGAAAGTTGGCAACAGTACTATACAACAATAGTTATCATAGCTCATCAGACTGATAAATACTATAAGGACAGGGCAAGTGGCGTGCCAATTATTACACCGAAATGGTTGGAAGAGAATATGGATAGTGGATTTTTGTCACCATCTCTCATGGAACATCTATACATAGATGAGGATGAATTCATTCCCTACAATGAGGAATCTGCTGAAAAAAAAGAATGGAATGTCGATTATAGACGATTCCGTTCTAAGCCCTTTGTAAAGCTGAAAAATGGTTCGGGGTTTGTGGTGATTAACAACCAACTTTTATGTGAGCGTTTATTCAATAGCTTGTACTTTGATTTTCTACCCCTGATTAATGGGAAAAGAAGCAGTTGTGGCTTCTTTGACTACAATAAAGACTTCATTGAGAAAATTTTATTCCGGAATACGTTCTTTAAATGTCTTCCAACGAACTGCTATACATTCCCTAGACAAACTGGGGATAGACAGGAAGATACCCATGAACCGGATTTTTATTGTCGAACTAAACGAGGTGAATTGATAATAGTGGAGTGTAAAGCCATAAAAATGAACGGAGAATGCAGGGATGATGGTGACTATAAAAGACTTCTTGAAGAGTTGCATGAGAAGATAGTGCTAAAGACGCGTAATATTGATCCCAAACGAAAGAAGCATAAGGGCAATCCTGAGCCTATAGGAGTGGGCCAGCTGATTCACCATATTGACTCGATTGATGCAGACACCTTTCAATGGGATGCAAATATTCCTGATGATGTCGCTTATTATCCTTTACTGGTGTTTGAGGATGTTAAGTTGGTTCAGACGGGTATTCTCTCGATTGTTAACCGGTGGTTTTATGAGGAGATAATGAGAGATAAGAAGTTGGGAATTGAGTTGTCAGACGCATATATGCCGGTAATGGTGGTTTCTATAAACACGCTCTACCTTTATGACAAAATGTTGCATAAGCGGGGGCTAACAAATGTGATAGACTCTTTCGTAATGGAAAATGCGGTATATGACAAACAGACGGGTATGTATCGTTTTCAGGAAGTAGCAGACTTTGACGGTTACCTTCGGAGCTATCCGTTTAGAAAAGTTGGCGATGCTGTTAAGTGGACAACTGAGATGATTAAAAACAGGAATAATAACGTCTTAAATTAAGAATGTTGTAGACTTAGAGGCAAACAAAGACAAGAAGATAATTCAAGAATGAGAAGAAGGCTCTATACATCAAACTATACGGGGATTCCGGCTTACCTCATGGACTTCGGGTTCGGAGGTTTTCTGGGATATGGGAGGCGTGTGTCCTGTTGTGTGGGTGAAGAAGAGCTGATGATGTATGAAGGATGACGTAAGAAGAAAGATAGGCCCTGCGGAGAAGCGCAGGGAGTAGTGGATGTATCAACGGGTGAACCGTTGAGCACAGACGGTATATATGGGGTAAGCAGCCAATTCTGACGTATTGCAAGAAAAAGTGAAATGATATACCTTAGCACTGACATTTTAAATATACGATTATGTTACTTTCCCTCGCTTCGCGAACAGTGACCTTCGGTTCAGTAGCAAAGATTTTGAAAAATGCTGGTTCTTATATCAGAGTGAGGGCCTACCTTACAACCTCTCCATTGAGGAATTTTGCCTTAAGCAAGGCGTACCGGTAAACGAGTTTAATAAATGGTACAGGGATACGCACAAGCGAATACACCCAATCCAAGTGGATGGTGCTCCAGCCTCGGAAGCCAAGGGAAATACTGCAGAGGCTCAAAACTCCTCCCAAGTATCAGTCCGTATAGCTGTAACTATCTGCATGAGCAATGGTGTGTTTGTCAAACGGAAGAACTTAAGCTACGATGGTCTTCTGAAATTCGTAGAGAAGTTGGAGGGCCTATGCTGACAATCTCGAGACGCCTCAGAAAGCATACCTGACAATGGAGGATTCGGAGAAGAACAGATATATTGAATTCCTGATTCAGCAGAAGGAGGATCGTGAGCGGTCGATTGCAGACAAAGATGCCTTCATCAAGAATCTGCAGGATACTCTCGATATGCTTAAGTCGATGCATGAATCAGACTCAAAGAAGATCGATGAAATGCTTACTAAGATAAATGATCTGACAGCGCAGCTGAAGCTTAAGAACAAACAGGCATTTGCAGACAAGAGTCAGAAAGGCATTTCTAAAAGAGGTAAGGTTGATTCTACGTCTAAGCCTAAAGATCGTGATCGCGATGAGGAGCGTGAAGGCTTTGATGGTACCAATTGCGAGAAAGCATCTGATCCATCAGAGCTTCCTGCCGAGGAAACGACATCGCCTTGCCCTGAAAAGGAGGAACGCCCGAATCGTCAGGGAATGAACTACGACACTATGCATGCCTCTCGTCGTATACTGCACAAGTCAGATTTGTCCAAACTCCCTGATGGAGACACCTTTCTATCGGGAGCTAAAGCGGTTGATGGAAGAAGACATGCGAATCTGTGACGGTACACTGTCCAACAATGAGCTTGATGATGTGGATCACCTCTGCTGTATGGCTCATGCCAGAGCGAAATTCAAATATGCATATGAGCAGGGCGGTGATGAAAGGGCACTCAGCTTTTTGGAATGGATAGGTCAACTCTACGGATTTGAAGAAGAGTACAAGATGCAGGATTTGCCGCCAGAGGAAATAAAACGACGGCGGAACGACAGCAGTACAACAGACATCATGATAGCGATGAGTAGTAGTCGGGGGGACAGGCGTCTGACTATTCACCGCAGAAGTTACTCATAACTATCGGGAATAAAAGAAATAGCAAGCGCTGGAAGATATGATTTCTTCCAGCGTTGTTTCGTTTAAATGGCTACCATGGCCTTAGAATTTGAATGGAAATTCCATATTGAAGTGCACCACTTGTTACCGCTTCGACATCTCATAATGCCGGCAAAGTGTGAGATAGCGGTTCAAAGTTAGTCTATTTCCTTGGAAATTTATAGAAAAATGGTTTTTCATTTGGTTTTTCAGTGATACCAAGATACTTCTTTGTAAAAGAACCTATCTTGTTGAGATTGATATTGTGCGTTCCCAAGAAATTGTACATCAGACGCTGCAAATCAAACCAAGCCCATGTCTGTTGCACGGATTGCGACTCTGGCAGCATGTCGGTCACAGAATCTATGTCAAAGCTTCCTTTTTTCAGCATGAATCCATGATTGCCAGGATCAGGATCTCTCCGCATATCTCCCCATAGCATTTCCACTTTGCCTTGCAACACCACGTGTGGCAATGGGGCATCCTCTACATTTGCAGTTATATCTACCTCATCAACATGCACGCAGATATCGAACCTGCCATCGTTGTTAAAGCCTTTTCCTTTGGGATGCATGTGCTGCGGTGATGGTGTAACCATATCTGGCCACAACTTCTCAAACACGCAGAACAACATATAGTCTTTTTTCGTCTGCGTGTCATCAAGTGTCACTATAGTTCTACGGTATTTACTCATCCTTTATCACCTGTTCCCAAATATCTTGTTTCATCGCAGTAAGAGGGCGCTTTAAGGCATCTTCCCTGTTTGGATAGGTACCAAGAATATACCTTCCAAAGTCAAATTCCTCTATCTGCAAGTCCTTAAACTGGCTGTTGGTTGCACTTATTATACCTTTTGTATATATTCTGTTTCGCCATAGCAGTTCCTCCACCTCGTCATCATGCTCTGCATATATTTTATCTATATCAAAGATGTAATTGAACTGCTCTGCCAATGTACCGTCTTTTCTGGCCACTACACGTTTCGTTGGGTTAGCCTCATCACATAGGTAAGGCTTTACGCCCTTACACTTACCCTTGGTATGAAAATCTATCACATCTTGCTCACTGATGGCGAAATGTAGCGGTGCTGGATCTGGATCACCCTCCTCATAATAGACAGAAAATGACAAATCCTGCGCCGATTTACGCTTATTGCACGAACTGCAACATGGTTGCAGATTATAGAAATTTGTACATAAATAGGGATATTTCGACTTGGGCTTATTATGGTCCATCTCATAATAACCACCTCGGCGGGGAATAACTATTGCTTTCTTCGGGCGTCCTGGCTTGCCTAACATAATTTTCTCGCGTACATCTTCTATGAGCGTCGTAATCGCAAATTGGGCGTTGCAATAAACACAAGTCTTTATCTCTAGTTTATTAACATATTTGGGCAGTACTTCTTTTCTAACCTTGTTATATCCCATTATATCTACTATCATTTCATATAATGGTTGCTTTTCCTTTTCTCTCAGTTTTACTAAAACTTCATCAACCTTTATTGTTCCCAGCCTTCCATCTATATCGCTCATCACACCATCATATTTCGATGGCAATAGATTGTTTATCTCCCCGTAATGGCCGGCTATCTTGCCAACATACTGCGACACACTTTGGTATTCATCACCCTTATAACAATTCACATTGTCAGGCGTGCAGACATAAATCTTAGTTGTTCGCTTTTTCAGCTCTTCAGCCAAGTTCCGCAAACAAGCCTCAACATCTCCCACTACGCGTGACATATCTTTCACATAGTCAGCGGCTAGGTCTTTTATTCTTTTATCAATCAGTATTCTCCTCATCAGTTCTCCTTGTCCAGTCCCAACCTTTCATATTCTTTCTTCAACCAAGCCTTATAGCCCTGGCTTTCCCTACCATATTTTTGCGCATATAGTTTGCGTAGTTGCATTTTTACCACATCGTCACCTACCAGTTCTATCAGTTGGTCTGTCGATTTCATGTTCCATTGACGTTTGCTTGAATTACCCAGAAGATATTGAACCAAATCATTAATCACCTCACTGGCAAACTCCCCTGCGAACCCTCCTTTCAAGAAAAAGCTCTCTGCAAGCAGTTCGTTAATATTCGAAGCAAACGTCTGTACCTTCATGATTGCTCTTGCATCTTTTCCATCTTTTAAATACAGGATATTGCTCTTTATCACATCGCTCAGTATAAAAGGTGAATGTGTCACAAACAACAGAGATATACTTTTCACATTCTTCAAATTCGACTGCCTAATCTGTTTCAGCAGACTATTGATATAACCTTTCTGATATTCTGGGTGAAAATAAAGCTCCACTTCTTCGAACACAACAAACAAGTTCTTGTACTGGATTTTACTGTCATCTGTCTGTTCCGCATCAAGATTTCGAAGATGATAGATAAACGAGCCCACTGAGTTTAGTCTTTGCCTTTCTCCTGAACTCATCGAAGCCATATCATGATATTTTTCTTCTTTCTCATCCTGATACCTGATAATAATATCTCCGATAAAGATTGGCGGCGGCAGTAGACTCATAATCTTACTCACGCCGTCATAGCCTTTGTACCCCGTCAGCAACTTCTTCAAATCCTTGAATGTGACGTAATACGTATTCTCGGCCTTCACCTCATACTTGGGTATGCTCTCTTTTGCAGGGCTTGCCTGATAGTATTTATTTGCCTCCTGATAGTTCCTGATGTAGTTCAGTGCCTGCCTCAACTTTAAGGTTGTATAGTCATCTTTTTCAAGTATCTCTTGCAAATCGCCCTTCATTCTATTAAA